>Ga0206900_1043_pt2 | contig 32959 bp, 31 predicted proteins | sample Alteio_BWOrgHeat_46_FD_153235 | JGI IMG/M metagenome (GOLD analysis project Ga0206900, IMG submission 153235) | Enriched cells from forest soil in Barre Woods Harvard Forest LTER site, Petersham, Massachusetts, United States -... | ecosystem: Environmental > Terrestrial > Soil > Temperate forest >... | reverse complement strand
AACTGTCCGAGCTCATGGCGGTTTCTGCCGGGCATGAACTCATGGGGATTTCTGACGCACCCGGTGACGTGACGACTTCTGAGTTGCGCGAATTCAGGAGAGTTTTTGACAACCATGGACGCAAGACGATTTTTGAGAAGCCAGAACGCGCGGCGATTTCCGTCGTGCCCGAACCCACGACGATTTTTGCCGGCGCACTGCTGTTGCTGCCGTTGGGCGTGAGCATTGTGCGGAATTTGCGGTCGAACAAAAAGTGCGGCCATCAAAATGACTGAACACCTGTGAGAGCAAAAAATTCCAGATTTATGAGCGCTAAAGAATTTTCGAAAAACGGCGGCCGGAACGGCACTGCATCTCAAATTTCACCGGATCTCCGACATCGCATTCTAGTGGCAGAGGATGATGATGACATCCGTCGCCTCAACATCGAGGTGTTGGCTGGCTCCGGCTATAAAGTGGATGCCGCCGCCGACGGCGATACCGCCTGGGATGCCCTTCGACTTAACCACTACCATCTTCTGGTCACTGACTACAATATGCCGAAGATGTCAGGCGTCGAATTGCTCGTAAGGCTGCAAGCCGCCCGCGTAGCCATGCCGGTCATCCTGGTGTCAGGGACAATCCCGATGGAAAAGTTGAAACGGCATCCCCGGTTGCAAATTGATGCCACGTTGCAAAAGCCCTATACCCCCGATGAGTTGCTCGCCACAGTCAGAAAAGTTCTAAACGCGACTGATGGTGTCAGTCTGGGCGCAGTGTAAATGGGGGAAAATGGTATTCGCGAGTTACGCAGCCAGGCAGTGATTCCATGTTGCAGTCCTGCGTTCAGTTCACTCTGGTAGGGTAACACCCCATAGCCCCTTTCGGTATTTCAGTTTAGGCTGAAAGCATGAATAATAAAACATCCACCCAAACCGGAGGCAATCTATGCCATTGATTTCTCTCGTCATCACCCTGGTCGTCATCGGCGTGTTGCTCTGGCTGATCAATACCTACATTCCGATGGATGGAAAGATAAAAAAAATTCTTAACGTTGTCGTCGTCATTTGTGTCGTTATCTGGTTGTTGTTTGCCTTTGGCATCCTCAATCACAGTGGAGACATCCGTGTCCCCCAGGTGCGGTAGCAGGCGCCCCAACCGTGAATACTAATTCGAAGTTGTGAACGCTTCCGCCTTTGAAACTAACGGCAACAAACCGCGATCACTCCGACCCCGGGCCGATCGAACCTGTTCCAACGTATTCTCGTGGTCAAGGGCGATAAATCTGCCAATTCTAAAACAAACCCGCTGTCGGAGCGTCAGTTGCGAATTAAGCGAACCATGGATGGACACCAGCCTGGAAGGCAAAATCATCCGCAGCCATACTTTTTTCCTATAAGCTGCAAGTTGGTTCCGGATGTCATAGTGCCAAGCGGCTTGATTGCCAGTTTGCAGGATCAAACCCTGGGATCTGTTTCAACCAACGCTTCAAATCGTTTTAAACTGCGCGCGTTGCGCGGATGATATGAAACAAAAAATTTTCCCCGAATTGATGGTCAACCATTCAAATGAATTACCAATTATATGAAACACAATCGCAATCATGACAATGCCCCCGCGCACCGTACGCCCGACCCGCAACTGGTGCCCGTTCATTTTGAATTCAAAGATTCAACCGCCAGGACCGTTTGCCTCGCCGGAACATTCAACCATTGGCAGCCTGACAGCAAAACCTTGTCCTCCTCCGGTGAAGGTCATTGGTGGAAGGAAACATCTCTGGCGCCCGGCGCTTACGAATACTGCTTCGTGGTGGATGGCAAATGGATGCCTGATCCGCTGGCCAGAGAAAGCGTGCCTAACCCCTTCGGCGGGAGGAACTCGGTTTTGCGTGTAGCCAGTTCGCCGGAAGCAGGCCATCGGGCCGATGCGATAAATTTACCCCTGAAAAACGAATGCGGACAATAATAAGTCGGCTCGGTAAGGTGAACACCCCATAGTCGAGCACTCGGGTGCGACCTATAATGTTTTTATGAATAAAACATTTCACCAAGACCAAAAACCGGTCGGTGCCCCGCAGCCAGTTGCTCCGATGGGCCCCAGCCAAAACGAAACCAATTTTATACCCTCACCGGATGAAGTAGCCAGGAGGGCTTACTTCGCTTACGTAAACCAGGGTTCGCCCCAGGGGCATGAGGTGCAACACTGGCTCCAGGCCGAAGCAGAATTGCTCACGGAACGCAACCTCACCCGGTCTCACGGGTTTCACCACCAGACATAAAACAATTTTCCAAAACAATTCACACAAAAAATTATGAACAAACTTATCATTGACAGGGATTTGAGCAAACAAGCCCCGCATAGCCCGCGCGCCCGTCTCGCCGGCTTTGCCATTGCCAAACGCACGGTTGATAAATGCCGCGCCAGCGTGGCGGGAACGCCTGGCGAATATCATTACGATTGTCCGCTGGATAACATGCTCTTCAGCTTCAAAGGCATTAATGGCGGCCAATTTAAATCCGCCGTTCAGGCCGCGAAAACTTATGACGAGGTCGGAACATGGCTGCAGGCCAACGGGACAAAAAGAACGCCGGAAGAAATCGAGGCCTGGTCGAATGAGATGGTAGCGGGCAGCATGATGAACAATCCGGAAAAGCGCGCCTACTTCATTGAGAATTGCTCCAAGCTCGGGCTAAATCCAGAGAAGAGTACCACGTTCGACTGGCTCGATGCGGACGATCGCGCGACTTTCCGCAATGGCCCCACTCAACAACCAGCCTCTAATTAACCGTCAAAAAATAAATTTATGACAGCATCCATTATCAAACCTGCGGTGACATCTCAAACTCCTGTTTTCCCGCAAACACTTCATCGGGTGCGGCCGCGCTTCGCGGAAGCTGCCCCAGACCAAAAATATCCAAAAGCGTGACAATATTTTTTCCAAGTCCCGTGATACGCGTGAGGATCGTGGTATGCGCCAGGCGAAAACGTCCCATAATTCAAAAGCTTTGTTCCGCGTTGCCGGTTCACGGTGATTTAAACCATGAAAAAAAATCCCCTGAAGGAAGGGGCCTTGACCGAAAATTCCGCCGGCATCGGCACGGTCACCCGTAAAATGGTGCGGGAACGTGCGGTTGAACTGGCTGCCATCAACGGTCGTTTAGCCCACGAAGCATCAAAATCCGATTGGGAACAGGCCAGACGCGAATTGACTGGTAATTCGGACATGGACCCAAAAGAGGCCGTTCTCGAATCAGCGCCCGAATCCGAACGCTGGGACCCGGTTCACGGTTCAACCGGACATAAAATGCCAATCGCTCCCAGTGAAGATGAAGATGAGGAAGGGCGAAGTGACAATGAAAGACTCGTTGATGAAGGCATCGGAGAAGCGGAGCATGATCAAAGACGTCAAGCTGCCAGGGAAGCCGCGGAGGGATAGTCAAAAAATCGATGATTATGTGTGCGTTTCTCTACCTGTTGTTTCTTGGCTGCCTGGGTTTTTTCCTCTTTTGCGTAGATTTAGTCCGATGGCCAGGCTCCAGGTTTCAACTTGCCAACCGGCACTCCGACGAGATTAAACGCAAACCCGGGCGAGTGGTCGATACAGTTCCAGTAGGTTGACTTCGTGTCTTGACGGGAAAATAAAAGGATGGGGGAAACACCCCATAGCGCCCGCAGGGCTACGCGCCTAATCTTCGTATTATGAGTACACCAGCTATTGGCGGTGCGGGGAAACAATTAACAGAGAGATTTAGAATGAAACAACAATCGACTGATGGATCTCTTATTGGGCCCGCCGCTGATGCAGTGGCATCTGAAGAACCGGAAGCCTTATCCCGATTTGTCGGAGAAGGAGGTCCGGAAGCTCCTCTGCCAGTTACGGAACTGATCGAGATTCCCCTTACAAACGGCATCTGGCGGAGGCTGCGCCCGGGGGGCACATTAAACGAACCAAAAGAAAACAAGCCCAAGGACAAGGAAATTTTCAACTAAATAGCAAAAATGGAAAAATTCAAATGTCCCCACTGCGGTATTAAACTCGGTAATTTCATGTATGCGTATGAGTGCCCTAATTGCCACGGGGAACTGAAACACAACACTAGAGCGCTGGTTTTGATCAGAAAGAAAGGCTCGCGAAAACCGAAATGGTGGCCGGTGAGGATTTTTTTCCGCATCGTGCGTTTTGTGGAGGGCTGAAACCTTGATCACCCCAATGAGCCATCTGAAATTTATCTGCCTGGTCGTTGTTCAATTTGCCAGACAAGTCTGGTTCCTTCCCCGATCCATCGCAAATGCTGCCCGGCAAAAACGGCGGTGGATGGTTCGAAACAAGCTCGAAGCCGAACGGCTCGACCGGATACGCCACCCGGATAAATATCTGGGAAATGATTGAAAGCGATGATGACTGCCAAAATACACGTTGATAAAGTACTCTCACCCGGGAGAGGCAGAATCGCCGTCCGATTCCTTGGTGTGACTACGGACGCATTGGTTCAGAGATTCAATCCGGGGTGCGGAGAGGGAACAGCAAAGCGAGAGTAAGCTATTTTTATATCCAACAACTGGCGACCGATTAAGGATTGAAACACTAGGGTGATTCGCCTTGCCTTGGCGTTTTCAGGGAGCGTGATGGCGGTGGCGACTGCGCCTTAATATTGCTGTTCGTATTGGTCTTTTTGAAGGCCGAACGCAGCAGCCAGTGGTGTTCCAGGCCAAGGACGAAGGCGTCATAATCGGTGATCGTTTTGGAAATGCCCTCCAGCATGTTCGTATCTCTTTCCACCTGCATATCCAAATTGCTCGAGATGTCGGAAAGGTTGGCAAGTGTCGAGGTCACATTGGTGTTCAAATTGGCCACGAACAGATTGGCATTCGTTACTAGCGGGCTCATTTGAGCCAGTAGGATATTCACGTTGGTGTCTAAATGATTCAGGGTCAAGTTGGCGTTGGTCAACAGCGGGTGAGTGTCCATGACCGAGATGTTTAAATTGGAAGTGACCTGCGCGCTATTGTTGAGAATCGCCGCCAATTGGTTGGTCAGCCCGAGAATATCCGGCAACGCGTTTTGAACTTCCGAAATCATCGCCTGCAACCGGTCGGCCACGGGCGGCGTCTCGACCACCGGCAGCCAGGCGGTTTCGTCGTTTGTCCGGAAACCCTCATAAGCATGCGCGTGCGGATGCCACCACGCCACGATATGATGTTTATCGGCTTCGCGGTCGTTGTAAGCGGCGACGCCGGGCAATTTTAAGGCGGCAATGCGTTCCAGGTTGCTGTCGTTAAGCCAAGTGTAAGCCCGGTACAGCAGGTTGGAATTTTCATCGTAAATTTCCTGCGCCAATTGCCATTGGTTGGTTTGACTGTCCTCGTCTCCTTTCAATACGTCCAGGTTCGTAAAAATCGTGATTGGTTGCGTCACGCAGATGGCATAACCATTGGTCCCGCGGGTTACTTCCAGTTCCCGCTGGTCCAGAAAGCCGGCCGGGCTGATTTTGGCATAAGAACCTTCCGACCAGATATAACGAAAATAAGGCGCAAAAACTTCAAATTCCACCCGGACATTTTGCTTCGCTTGCGGTGGCATCGGATAAACTTCGGTAATCTTCCCTACCGAAAAACCCATCATGATGACGGTATCACCCACTTTCAAACCGGTGGAACTTTGCACATAGATATGAAACCTGGCTTTGATGCGGAACCAGCCGCGTTCCCCGGCCACGTTATACATATAGTAGCCAAAACCGAACAGCAGCAGGGCCGTCGCCAAAAAAACAAACCAGCCCACGCCGCGTTCCATCCGGTTCAGGCGTGTTCGCAGTTGCGGGGTCAGATCTTGCAGGGGCATAATAGGTAATCTTTAATGACTCTTCGGCGGTTCAACGGCGTCCCTGATGGGTTCGGACAATAATTCTTTTACCAGCGGTTCCTCCGAGGAAAGTACATCATTCCAGGAGCCGATAATCATGAAACGTTTGTCTTTGAGTAGCGCAAATTGGCGGTGGCTTCCGCGCCAGGGGCGAAAATCATCCGTAGTCGCCACCACGGTCATGGGCTTTTTGCCGAGCCATGGATGGCCACGCACAAGTTCGTCCAGGAACCGCAGCCACCAGAACGAATGCCGCGCGTCCAGCGCGCCCAGGGGGTTGTCGGCCATCAGGATTTCCGGCTGCATCACCAGCGCCCGGGCCAGGGCGGCGCGCTTTTGCCAGCTTTGGGGCAAATTTTCGGGCGTGACGTCGGCCAACGGTTTTAGCTCCGCCAGCTCCAGCAGTTCATCAATCGCCTTAGCCGCTTCGCCGGTTTCCAAATTTTTATGATAGCGCAACGGCAGTGACACGTTTTCTGCCACGGTGAGATAATGAAACAATTCGGCCCTCTCAAAAACAAATCCGGCCCGCAACCGATCGTCCAGGCGTGATTCGTCAAAAATGCGCGTTTCCCTGCCAAAAAATTTGTAGCAACCGGCCACGGGTGGAATCAACCCCGCCGTGGTCATGAGGAAATCGCTCTTGCCGGAAGATTGCGGCGCGCCGACTACCCAAAATTCCCCGGCGGCCACCGACCATTTGATGTCCTTGAGCACGATGAAATCCGGGTCGAGCATGGCCCCGATATCCACGCCGGCCATTTCGATGGGCAGTGGCGCGGTTTCTTCGGTGGTGGGGTTTTCTTTCATGGGGCGAGATAAAACAGGAAGAAAAACGCGTCAATCAGGACGCAAACGATGATGCATTGCGAGGTCGCGCGGATGGCCCGGCGCGACACGTCCTCGACCCGCAGGGGTTGCGCCAAACCGTGATAGCATGTCACGATGCCGATAAAAAATCCGAACAGGCATGCCTTTAAAGCCAGCAGCGCGAAATCCATCGCGCTTAACGAGCCGGCCAGTTCCGCGAAATAATCGCCCGGGGTCAGCGGCACGTCCTGCAGGAACACGCAGAGATAACCGCTGCCAACGGAAGCCAGGATAAGGTACACCGTCAGGGAAAAAACTCCGAGGGTAATGCCGATGACGCGCGGCATAATCAAATAATGCACGGGGTCAACGCCCGATGCCTCCAGCGCCTCTACCTCGCCGGAGGCGCGGGCGGTGCCCAACTCAATGACATACGCCGCGCCGACACGCGCCAGCGCCAGCACCGCCGCCAGGAGCGGGCCCAGTTCCCGGATAATCACCGTCACCATCACAGCCCCGATATAATTTACCGCCCCATACTGGGCGGCGACGGAGACGGTTTGTCCAATGACCAAAAACCCCAGCACGAACGCCACAAACAAAAACATGGGAAGCAGTCTCACGCCGGCGCGGGAAATTTCGTACCGGATCATGGGATGAATGACGTTGGAGGCGACATTGAGTTTTTTAAAAATGACACCCAATGTAATGAGCGCGAAGGCGGCGATGCCTTCCGCCGTCAGCAGAAAGAGAAAGAGTTTTCGGCCCAGGAAATCCGTATAGGTTCGCGGCAACGGCGCGCGCTGCAGCACTAGCTTTTCAAGCTGAAAAATGTTCCTTCCTGGCACAAACTGAATTTAGAACTGCTTCCGGCCCCCGTCAAAGGGGATTTTTTACGGGCAGGCCTGCTTTCCCGTCTTTGCTTCCTTTCGCCTTTCCGTTAAACATTTCCCCATGACGCAAGCCGAAGCCAAAAAGCGCCACGCGAAACTCGTCGCTGAAATCCGTGCGCACGACCATGCCTATTACGTCGAGGCCCGGCCTAATATTTCTGACCGCGATTACGACGGCCTTTATCATGCGCTTCTGGATTTGGAAAAAGCTTTCCCTGAATTGGTTACGCCGGATTCGCCCAGCCAGCGCGTCAGCGGCGAACCGCTCAAGGCCTTTCGGCCGGTGCGCCATTTGTTGCCCATGCTGAGCCTGGACAACACGTATTCGCAGGATGAAGTCCGTGATTTCGTCAAGCGCATCCAAAAAATTCTGCCGGAAGAAACTATGGACTGGGCCGTAGAGCCCAAAGTGGACGGCGTTGCAATGAGCCTGCGTTATGAAAACGGAAAGTTGACGATCGGCGCCACGCGCGGCGACGGCACGACCGGTGATGACGTGACGACGAACATTAAGACCATCCGCAGCGTGCCGTTGAATCTGCGCGCGCCGTCAGCCGGAAAATCGAAGCAAAAAAATTTATTCGAAGACGGGCAGGGGAGTTTGCCCGAGTTGCTGGAAGTTCGCGGCGAGGTTTTTATGACCAAGACGGGCTTTCAAAAATTGAATGCCGAACAGGAAGCTGCGGGTTTGGAAACGTACGCCAACGCACGTAACACCGCGGCCGGTTCACTCAAGCAACTCGATGCCCGCCTAGTGGCCAAACGGCCGCTGGATGTGATCGTCTATGGCCTTGGCAAAGTTGAGGGCGGGGATTTCCCGCAGACACACACAGAAATGCTGGCATGGCTTAAATCGCTCGGCTTCAAAACGCCGGAAAAAATCTGGCATTGCCGTTCCGTGGAAGAACTAATTGATGCGATTAACGAGCTCGACAAAATCCGGCATGACTTCACTTACGAAACCGATGGCGCGGTCATCAAGTTGAATTCGTTTGTACAACGCGACCGAGCCGGATTTACGTCCAAGGCCCCGCGCTGGGCCATCGCCTACAAATATGCGCCCGAACAGGCGCAGACGAAGTTAAACGACATCACCATCCAGGTGGGCCGCACGGGGGCGCTCACGCCGGTGGCTGAACTGGAACCGGTCTTTCTCGCGGGCAGCACGATCAGTCGCGCTACGCTCCACAATGAGGACGAAATCAAACGCAAAGACATTCGCATTCACGATACCGTCACCATCGAAAAAGCGGGCGAAGTGATTCCCGCGGTCGTGGGTGTGGTCATGTCCAAGCGCCCGCGCAACGCTGAGCCGTTTGATTTTGCCGAATATCTTCACCATAAATGCCCCGTTTGCGGCAGCCCGATTTCCCGCGATCCCCAATACGTTGTCTGGCGTTGCGAAAATCTTCAATGCCCCGCGCAAGCCACGCGGCGGCTGGAATTTTTCACCATGCGCGGCGCGCTGGACATCGAAAGCGTCGGCGGCATTGTTGCCGATAAACTGGTTGAACGCGGTCTGGTCAAGGAACCGCTTGATTTGTTTTTGCTCAAAGTGGAGCAACTCGCCACGCTGAATCTCGGCACTGACGAGGCGCCGCGCATTTTTGGCGAGAAAAACGGAACGAAGGCCATTCAGGCCATTGAGCGTGCCAAAACCTTTCCGCTCTCACGCTGGTTGTTTGGCCTGGCGATTCCCGACGTGGGCAAAACTACCGCACGTGACCTGGCGGCTTTCCACGAAACCATTGAAGGCGTCGCGCATTCATCATTGCTTCGGGACATTTGCGACTATCATGACAAGGACTCGCAACTCTCCGCCGCCCGCAAAGAAAGCCCTGAACTCCACGAAAAACTGAAAAGCGAGATTGCGGAAATCGCTGCCCGGCTGGTCGAATCTCATTTCGCCGAGCCCTCGAAGAGCAAGGCCGGTAAGGAATCGGACATTGTTACGAAGGTTGGGCCTGTCGTTGCCAAAAGCGTCCTCGATTTTTTTGTCGCCGACAACGGCAAAAAGATTTTGAAGCGAATGAAGGAGCTCGGTATCCATCCGGCCAGCGAAAAAATTTCCGCGAAAAAAGCCGCTGCATTGCCCTTTGCGGGGAAGACTTTCGTCCTCACCGGCACGTTGCCGAACATGAGCCGGGAAGAAGCGTCCGTCAAAATCGAATCCCTCGGCGGCAAAGTGAGCGGCAGCGTCAGCGGCAACACGGATTTCGTGCTGGCCGGCGAAGAAGCCGGGTCAAAATTGGACAAAGCCCAAAAACTGGGCGTGAAAATTATCGACGAAAAAGAATTTCTGAAGATGTGTTCGTGAAAGCTTCTTATTTTCCGATTGCTGGCGATTGAAGTTCCGCGTTTTGGATCTTCGCGTAACGGGAAATTTCTTCATCGTTTAGCATGTTTATGACTGGATGGATTTCGGGGCATTTCATGAAGATTTTCCAACACAGGCCAGAGCGATGGTTTTCGATCATGGGCGCAATTGTGCCCTGGTCGATGCATAGATACGTTTTAGAGACCCAATTGCGGGTAAAATTGAACGAATCATAAAAGCCAAACGGACCCCACAATTTGGAACCGTAGACCTGGTACATTTCATTCATGCAGGAAATGCTTTCATCGGGAACATAAGGCATGGAGGAAAGCGACGCGGTGGGAGCGAGCGTGCCGTTATCTCGGACGCCCGGCGCAAATGCCATGTAACCGTCCGGTCCCGCACTGGCCGTGATGCCCCAAAGCGGACCGTAACCTTTATAGACGTCGCGTTTGGATTGGGCATACCGGATTTGGACGAAGCAAAAATTCCTGAAATGGTCGTAGTATGGCTTGCCATGAAAGACGATCGATTCCGGGTCCAGGCCCATATAAGAATATTGGGTCTCAAAAAGCGGCGGGCCTTCGAGAGGACGGCTGCCAAGATTCACATGAATCCCAAATTGGGTTCGATCCTCGGCATACTCTTCCCACTCCCATCCGTCCCAATAGGACTTGGGCTCGATCGGATGAGTCGGCGAAGCCAGCGCGAGCAAATAAACCATCTGGCATTCGTTGAATCCTAATATATGGAGATTTTGCTTAAAGCCGTAGTTGGGCGACCAATGCCAAATCATTGCTGGTGTCGGACTGGTCTTGGTGACAAACCAGTCCCACTCAACGTCCCGCCATAGCTGGTTGGCCCGCTCCCGGATTTCAACTTCATCCGCGTTCGTCCCGGAAAAATATTCGCGCGCGAACAAAACCCCCTGGATCAGGAACGCAGTTTCCACGATGTCCGCGCCGTCATCGTATTTGCTGAAGGGAATCACCTTGCCGGTCTCGCCATCGATAAAATGCGGAAAAGCGCCGTGAAAGCGCTCGGCTTTTTCCGAGAGAAATCGCAGTTGTTTCAAGGCCTGTTCCGCTCCCTGCTGGCGAGTGATGAAACCCCGTTCAACGCCTACGCCCAGGTTAAAGAAACCCATGCCGCTGGCGCCGATCGCGCAGATGTCGGGGTCCCGGCGGGCGGAGGCGCGGGCCAGCCCGGACAGGGGATGGCCGTAAAAATAGAAATAGTCGAAGCTGGCCTGTTGCACTTCGGTGAGCAACTGCTCCTGGTTGAAAGCATTGGGATGTCCTTCCACCGGTGGGGACCAGTCCGAGGGCAGAATATGGCCTGCGCCATTGGTCTGGATGCTGCGAATACGATAATAAAAATTCGTCGCGCCGGTGCCGACAAAATCGTTGTAGATGGTCAGCTCCGGGAGATTATTGGGCAGTCCATGGAATGGGCCGTGGATATCATTGGCCCGCTGAATTTCGTAACCCATCGAGCCTTCAGTCGGTTCCCATTGCAGATGCACAGCAAGCTGGCGGGGGGCGGTTTGCAAGTTTTGGGGTATGGCGATGGGTGTTTGTTCCTCTTTGCGTGCCGCGCCAAGGGCTGCAAACGTGAGCAGGATGAAGCACGCGACTTTAAAGATTTTTTGACAGTGTTGCCTGAGGCTTGCCATGTGGTTTGTCGCGCCCAGTCTGGCAGGGCGCGATGGAACAATCAATTCTACTAAATTAAGAAACTGAAAAATTCTGCGGCATCACTCAGCGCATGGCTCATCATTTTGCGGCTGCCTCCTGCAACGCAGCCTTGATTACCTCGCCATAAGCTGTGGGTGTGTACGTCCAATTTTTAATCAAACAGGGCCGCGCATGCGGATGCAGGCACCAGGCGATCCACGTCAAATCATTCTGCCGGGCAAATTCCAGAACCATGCCCGCATAATTGTTTGGTCCGTTCCCGAACTCACCCACCATGACCGGATATTTTTCGCCCGTAGTCATGATCAACCGGTCCCAGTCCTGCGATTTTGTGTCTCCGTGCGTGTACCACGGCTTCACTGGATAGATATGAGTATCATAAATCACTCCGTTACCTCTCGTATCCACCAGCGCGTATCCATCGACAATGCCTCGGAGGTCGTATGCCCAATCCACTCCGCCCGCCACGACAACATTTTTTGCCCCCGTCGAGCGGCAGGCATCGAGGAGTTTCTGCATGCCCGGCGAGTGATAGGCAAAGGTTCCCTTGGGATCCACCCGGCTTTTTGAGTCCAGGACATTGCCGCCATTACGCCAAATCTCCCAGGGAATATCGTGCGGTTCATTATAAAGATCGAACAGCACCGCCGGATTATTGGCAAACCGGGCGGAGACGTCCTTCCAAAAGGCAACACTGTTATCATCCGGCATATTATGCTGGCCGATGTAGTGGCCCCAGACATTGCCGTCGGACCAGTGCAAATCCAAAATGACATAGCATTTCCCGGCGGCGGCGCGCTTTACAAAATTTTCAACGGTTTTTTGGTAACCGGCGGCGCCGTTGGTGCTGTCCGGTGTCAGTCCAAACCAGCGATCCTGGCAAAGCGGCAGACGGATGATATTCGCGCCCCAACTGAGCGCCATCTCCAGGCTGTTGGAGAGATGATCTCCCTGGCCCCATTCGAGGCTCGGAATATCAACGCCCCGGAAATGCGCCACATCACCGGACACCGTCGTCAAATGATTACCGGTGACTTTTAACATCGGCAGGCCAGCATTATCCGCCGCTAAACAGGCAGTCGATAGAACACTGATAAATAGTCCGGCGAGGAACCAAATGAATTTTTTCTGAGCGCGCGCCATCGTCGTGAGTTCTTCTGTTTGCGCCAATGTAATCGGCCAAAACCCTTTGTCACCGCAAAATTTTAGTGACAGAAGGCTGGTTTATACGGCATGACATTCTATCCACATGCGCTTCGTGGTCGCGGTTCCAGTGTGAGCGCTCCCATCAACCGGCCTTTGCCCGCCGGACTGCGTCAATAAAATCGTTCGTTGCCGCGGGGCGAAATTTCTTGTGATACGCGATGCCGACTCCAAGCGGCGGTGGTGCGGGTTGCAATGGACGAATTTTTAATCGCGAACTTCCAAGGCCATTGAGTGGTTGGGCAATCACCGCGACGCCTCTCCCCGATTCTATCGCGGCGATGAGACTGGTCATGCTATCGTGTTCTTCGACGATCTGCGGTAAGCGGTTTAGGGGCGCGAACATACCGGCAATCCATGCCTGATACTCTGGATAATCTGCCAGCGTGAAGGCAATGAGAGGTTCTTTGGCGACTTGTTCCAGCCCGACTTTGCGCGCCCGCGCCAACGGATGCGCTGGATGCAAGGCAACGCAAACGGCCAGATGCTGCAATTCTTCGAAAACCAATCCTGCCCGCGCCTTTGGAGGCACCTGTACCAGCAGGGCTGCATGGAGTTTTCCATCCCTTAGCTCGCGCAACATTTCCTGCGTGGACAAATCGTGAAGTTGCACACGCACACCCGGGTTGGATTTTCGGAAATATCTCAGCGCGCGCGGCAGGAGTTCGACCGTCAACGACGGGGCGTAGCCGACCTGAATTTCACCGCGTTTTCCTCCGGCCACGTCCCTGGCCATTTGCACCGCCTTCTCCGTGCGTTGCAAAATCACGCGGGCTTCCGTGAGGAAAACACGACCGGCTTCCGTAAGCCGCACGGCATTAGCATCATGATCGAAGAGCGCGACGCCAAGCTCGTCCTCCAAATTCCGGATTTGGCGGCTTAACGGCGGTTGCGATACGTGAAGCCGCAACGCCGCGCGCGTTACATTCTCTTCTTCGGCGACAGCCACGAAGTATCGAAGATGGCGAAGTTCCATTTTCGCCAGTATACCCAAACGGTATGGCGAGCCAACCAACAAGATATTTCCGCCATCTCTACCGCGCAGGTACAGTTCATAAACGTGACCGTTCCAGTTGGAACGGGGCAACACCAAAACTAAACGTAACGAAAGGACGGAATTTATGGAAACCAGGATTGCTAAAAATTACTATGAACGACTGACCCCGGACAATGCCGCGTTGCTTCTCATTGACCATCAAGTGGGGCTGTTTACCGGCGTCAGAGACATTGCCACCGGAGAGTTAAAGCATAATGTTGTGGCGCTGGCGGGGGCGGCCAGGGTGTTGGACGTGCCAATCATCATGACTGCCACTTCGCCGGAGATGTGGGGTCCTATCATCCCGGAACTGGCGGAAGCCCTGCCCGGGGTTTCAATCATTAACCGAACAACCGTCAACGCGTTTGATGAACCCCGGTTCGCCAAAGCCGTGGAAGCGACCGGGCGCAAGAAACTCGTGATCGCCGGTGTTTCAACGGAGGTTTGCCTGGCCTTGCCGGCAATCCATGCGACTGGGATGGGCTACGATGCCTATGGCGTGATTGATGCCTCCGGCACATTCAGTGAAACAAAACGTGTCACCGGTCTGATGCGTATGGTTCAGGCTGGTGTGATTGTCATCGACTATTCGACGGTGGCCGTGGAAATGCTCAAAGACAATGCGAGTCCAAAAGCACGCGATCTGTATGCGGCTCTCGATATGCCTTTTGCCGGGCTGGTGGGGCAACTGGCAGGAGCATTTGCCAAGGACCGGGGCGCCTGAAAATGCAGCGGTTTTTGGACTTAAATACGTTTTGCGTCAAAAATCGTGGGTGATTGACTCCAAAAAACTGTAACTTGGCAGAGCCTTGTATCGTCAACACCTTACGAATGACCATTATGAACTTTAAACAATTATCTCTTACAACCATAGCTTCTATTATGGGGACGGCCAGTTTGCTGGCCATTACGACCCCGACGCCCCAAGCCGCCAGCACTCCTGCGGCCCCGGGCATGTTCCAAACCGTCGGCTTCAGTGATTCCAGGGAAGCAGGCGAGTTGCACCAGGCTTATCGCATCCTCGCTACCGGCGACCACGATTACAAAGGCCATCGTGCGGCGGCCATGAAACAGGTCAAACAGGCGGCCGATCTGCTCGGGTTGGATTTGCGCGGCGATGACAAAGACCGGGAGAGGCAAGTCCTGTCCGATGACCGTCTGCGCGAGGCCCGCGGATACCTCGTCAATGTTCAGGGCGCGTCTGAAGTCAAAGACCAGAAGAAGATTTCCAACCACATCAACGCGGCCATCAAGCAAATTGATGTCGCGCTTTCGGTTCGCTAAGCGGTTGCCGGCAAACGGACAGTGAAGGTCGTTCCGACGTTTTCCTCGCTCACAACGTCAATGCTTCCGCCATGTGCAGCGACGAGGGCTTTCGAGATCGCCAGTCCCAGGCCGGCATTTCCCGATGAACGGGATTTGTCGGCCCGGTAAAACCTCTCAAACACCCGCGGCAAATCCTCCGCGGGAATGCCTTGTCCCGTGTCGCTCACGGCCAGGACGGCCATGCCGTTTTCCAATTTCGTCCTGACTTTCACTTCGCCGCCGTCGTGATTGTATTGGACGGCATTGTTCAGAAGGTTCGTGACGACCAGCCCGAGCCGCTCTGAATCTCCCTCGATTTCAATCTGCGAAAGCTCGGTGGAGACCTTGACGCCCCGGTCATCCGCAAGCGGTCGAATCAGTTCGACGCAATCTCCGACCGTCTTTGAGAAATCGAAGCGCAGCCGTTTCATCTGCTCCTGGCCGGCATCGAGCCGCGCAAGTTCCAGCAGCGCGGTGATAAGCCGCCGCATCCGTTGCGCCGCGCGCTGGCAGGCCTCGACGGTTTGTTTGTATTCACCGGCATTGCGCTCACGGTTCAATGCGGTTTGGGTTTGGGTCAGGATGACGGAAACCGGTGTGCGCAACTCATGCGCCGCGTCAGACGCGAATTGTTTCTGTTGGGCGAACGCGGCTTCCAGTCGTGTGAAGGTGGAATTAAGAACGGCGGCCAATTGTCCCAGCTCACTTTCGGTTTCTGCCGTGTTGATGCGTTGTGACAAATCGCCGGCGGAGATTTTTACGGCAGTGGCGCTGATGTTTTCTACGGGACGAATTGCACGTGAGGAAATCCACCATCCCCCAGCCAGCCCAAAAAACAAAATGATGACGCCCGCTACGGTCAATACCATCGTAGTCGTTTTTAATTGATCCATTTCCGAGGTGATGGAACAGCCAATGATGATTATTTCGCCGGATGGCAGGATATGCGTCGTCTCGCGCCGTGGAGGCTCGAGCGTTTGTGTGGTCGGGCCAAGGTTGGGAGGCCGGTTTAGGTGGCCAGGTTCAGTAATTATGGTAGTCCTCGTCGGCGGGCTGGGTGCGTTGGTGGAACTGGCAATATCATTACCGTCGCGAAAAATCCTGAAATAAAATTTTTTCGGATCGTCGGAGCTGAAGAGAGCGGCGGCTTGCGGAGGTAAATGAAATTCGCCGGGCGGTGAATCGTTGGGCGGCGGAAAATCACCTGGCATTTGGTCCTGAGGCGGATGGTCAAAGGGCGGGTGGCCGAACCCCGGATGGTGAGGACGAAGGGCGTCGGCAATGGGTGAAAAGCGGCGCTGCAATTCACTGTCAACGCGATCAAATAGTTCGTTGCGCTCCAGTTGGTAGGCGGTGATTTCCAGCGCCACCAGGACGCCCAGCAAAATCAGGCCGTACCAGATTTGCAGCCGCCACTTAATGGATTTAAAGATCTTCATTCGATGCAATAACCGTGGCCCCGGCGCGTGGCGATGAAATCTGTCCCAAGTTTTTTGCGGACGTTGGAAACATGGACATCGAGCAGGTTCGAAAAGGTGTCATCGTTCTCGTCGAACAGATGCTCGTACAATTGTGTGCGGGTGACGACTTCGCCGCGATGCAATGCGAGAAATTGTACCAGGGCATATTCCCGTGGGGTCAAATCCATCAATTTGCCCGCACGAGAGACATTTCGCGCCGCCGTATCAATTTTCACATCACCGATTTCGATGACATTGCTTGTTTTATTTGCACTGCGGCGAATGAGCGCGCGCAGTCGCGCGAAAACTTCCGGCAGATCGAACGGTTTTACGACGTAATCATCCGCTCCGCCGTCGAGGCCGCGCACGCGGTCCCGCGACTGGTCCCGCGCGGTGAGCATGAGCACCGGCGTCTTCTTGATTTTGCGGAGGCGCACGAGGACTTCCCAACCGTCCATCTTCGGCAGCATCACGTCCAGCACCACGGCATCGTACTCATAATTCTCGGCCTTATAAAAACCATCTTCGCCATCATTGGCGGTGTCCACGGCGTAACCCTCCTCACGCAAGGCCTGCGCCAGGCTCGAGAGCAGGTCCGGTTCGTCTTCGACAATTAGAATTCTCATTCCGGGTTGGCGAGTATTAACAAAAATATTCTCACTCCGCCAGCCATGTGAATTATCGCCTGTTCAACCTTAAGATGAGATGAAGAAAATTTTTTAACGACGCGCGCGTCCTTCACGTTCTCTTAAGGTTTGCTCGCGTAAATTGGCAGCATGAAAACGGAAAAATCAATCGGCCCGGGCGATAAGCGCTGGATGCTCGTTGACGATGACGAGGGCGCTTTGATTTTTATGCGCACCGTGGTTTCGAAACTCGGGGTCGCCAATATCGAATGTTTTGCCTCCGCCGAGGACGCGCTGGCCGCTTTTAAGGCCGCGCCCGAATCATACGAACTGGTCATCACGGATTTTCAGATGCCCGGCATGGACGGAGTTGAACTGTCCCGCCGCTTATATGCCATCGCACCGAAAATAAAAATTTTGCTTATGACCGGCAGCCATCTCTTCAATGACGAAGTCGCCGCGCGCGAGGGCTTTTCCGGGTTCCTGAAAAAGCCGTTTCATCCCACCGCACTGCAGCGTGTACTCGAAGCCGTTGCCACGGGAAAATTTTCTCCCGGCCAGACGGAAAAATAATTTTAATAATTTCACACCCATAGAAAGACAAAGAAAAATGAAAACGACACAAAAAATAACACTGGCGCTGCTGGCATTGGGCACAGCGGCGTTTATGGCGCAAGCGCAGGACAATGGCGGTCCCCCGGATGGTGGATCACCTGAGGGCGGCGGGCCGCCGCCGGGGCAGGGGTTTCATCACCGTCCGCCGCCTTTGCCGCTGGCCCAGGCGCTGGACGTCAACCACGACGGCATCATTGATTCGAATGAAATCGCCAACGCGAGCGCGGAACTACTTACTCTGGATAAGAACGGCGACGGCCAATTGACGCCCGATGAATATTTGCCGCCCCGTCCGCCTGGCGCGAACAGCAACTTTCATGCGCCTGTTTCACCGCTCGTCAAGGCGCTGGACGTGAATGGTGATGGCATCATTGATGCCAGCGAAATTGCCAATGCCCCTGCAGAACTTAAGACGCTGGATAAAAATGGCGACGGCCAATTGACGCGCGATGAAATCTGTCCACATCGGCCACCCGGCCCGCCACCCGGAGATGGTGATTCCTCCAACAATGGCCCTCCCGGTCCGCCGCCCAATGGCGATGATGGCGGCCCTCCCGGCCCGCCGAACCAGTAAGATTCCGTTCGGGTGAATGGAAAGCGGCGGATTGCTGTGAATCCGGGTGTGAAGCAGACAATCCGCCGCTCCTTTAATATCGCAGGCGCGCGCGAAATTCCCGGCAGGCCGCCGCCACGTCCGGCGCATTCAGAATGGCCGAGACCACGCAAACCCGTTTTGCTCCCGCCGCCAGCACTTCGCCTAAATTTTCCAAATGAATTCCGCCAATGGCAAACCACGGTACGGTCACGTTCGCCGCTGCCCATCGGACATATTCCAGAGTCACCGGTTTCGCAGTCGGTTTGGTGCCTGTCGCGAATACCGGTCCGATCGCGATATAGTCTGCTTTGGCTTCCAATGCACGTTTTGCTTGTGCGGGGGCATGGGTCGAGAGGCCAATTTTTACGTTTGGGTTCTTGTTTTTTAACTCATTTACCTGTTTGTGGCCGGCGTCAAAAAAATCTTCCTGTCCCAAATGACACAACTCTGCGCCGAGGTCCTGGGCAATATCCGAATAGTCGTTGATGACCAGACCAACGTTTGCTTGCTGGGTGATTGGCAGGATTGCTTCTGCCATGCGGCAAATTTCTTCCGGTGAAGATTTTTTGGCGCGCAATTGGATCAGGTCACTGCCGCCGTCGCAAAGCTGCTGCGCGACCGTTTCCGGCGCGCGGCCATGCAGATAAGCCGTGTCGATGAACGTGTACAGCCGGCAATCCGCGAGCGATTTCATTCTTCGCGCGGCGGAAAATCAAAGGTGATTTTCCCTTTTTCGTCCATCACCAGGTACGCCGGGAACGGCTTGCCCGCCTTGGAAATAAATTTATCCATGAGATCGCTTTTCTGGTCAGTCAGGAGTTTCTTTGCCTGCGTCACATCCACGGGCTGTTCCAAAATGACCTTGCTGATTTTGAATTTGCACGACTTGGAATCCGCCTGCGACCGTTCGCAAAGATAACCGGCCTCGGTATCGAAAACCTTGCTGCCGCATTTCGGGCATTTGCCAATGGCCTCTTTGCCGGTAAAATCAATTTTCGGCGCCGGCTCGCCCGTCTTCGCCGCTCCGCGCGCCTTCTTTTCGCGTGGCGCGAATTCGAACGCCGTCCCGCCATCTTTCACAATTAAAAATGCCTCAAATTTGCGATTGGTTTTCTTCGAAATAAATCCCTTGAGCAGGTCGGTTTTCTTCTCCGCCAGTAACTTGCGCACCTGTTCCGGCGCGATTTCCTGCTGCAAAATGATTTTGCCCGTCTTGAACGTGCACGTCTTCGACGGTCCCGTCGCATTCTGGCAGATATAATTCATCCCGGCGTCATAAACATTCCCGCCGCACTTCGGACATTTTCCCAGCGGCTCTTTGCCGGTGAAATCTATTGGCGCGGAATCCTCGCCGTTCTCCTTTTTATCATTCCCGAAATCAAACTCCGGCTTGAATTCCGGCCCCATCTTGATCATTGCCGCAAACGGAAATCCTTTCGAGCTTCGGAATCCTTGCAACGGGCCGACCTGGCCTTTTTCGATGAGTTGTTCCACCTCGGGAATTTCCAACTGCCGTCCCGCGACAATTTTCCACAGGCTGAAATCGCATTTCTGGCACTGGAACTTCTTATAATTCTCGTGGATTTCGCCGCCGCACTTCGGGCACGGCGTCTTCAACGTCCCAAAATCACCCGGTATCGTATCGCTGGTGTAACTCTTGGCTTTGGCGACGATGTCCCGCGTCACTTCCGCAATCTCGCGCATGAAATCCGCGCGTTTCAATTTTCCGCGCGACATCTGGTTCAGCTTGAATTCCCATTCGCCCGTCAATTCCGGCGACGTCAATTCCGGAATGCCCAGGCCATTCAACAGCGCCATGAGCGAAAACGCCTTCGCGGTTGGCTGCAATTCGCGCAGATTACGTACGACATACTTTTCCCAAATCAAACCTTCGATCGTCTGCGCGCGTGTGGCGGGCGTCCCCAGGCCTTTCTCGCTCATCGCCTCCCGCAATTCCTCGTCATCGATTAATTTCCCCGCACCCTCCATCGCCGAGAGCAGCGTCGCTTCCGAATAGCGCGGCGGTGGCTTAGTCACGTTCGCCTGCACGTCGACCTTCACCGTCTTCACCTTTTCCTCCGGTTCGACCGGTGCCAGCGTCGGCGCTTCGTCCGTGTCCGCTTCTTTGCCGTACACTTCCATCCAGCCCGCTTTGACCATCACCTTGCCATCGCTCTTGAATGGCTCGCCCTCGACCCGCGTGATGCGCGTCGTCACCAGGAATTCCGCCGGCGGATAAAAAATCGCCAGGAACCGCTTTGTCACCATGTCATACAGCTTCTGTTCCGGTTCGCTCAAACTTTTCGGGGCTACCAGCGTTGGGATTATCGCAAAGTGGTCTGAAATTTTCGCATTATTAAAGATGCGCTTGTTGGGCTTTACCCAATCGTTCTTCAAAATCGCGCCCGCAAACGGCCCGTAATTCGTCCCGCCCAGCATTTCCATGGTCTTTTTGACCGTGGCAATATAATCCTCCGGCAACGCGCGGGAATCGGTACGCGGATACGTCAGCACTTTATGCTTTTCATAAAGCGCCTGCGCCAGCCCGAGCGTGTTTTTGGCGGAAAAGCCAAAGCGCCCGTTCGCTTCACGCTGGAGACTCGTCAAATCGTAGAGCAGGGGAGAGAGCGATGTCGTGGGCTTGCTCTCTTCCGTAACGATGCCAATTTTGCCGAGGCATTTCTTCTGGATCTCCTCCGCGCGCGCCAGTTCCCAAATACGTTCTGCCCGTAGCTGGTCGTCGCCTTCCTTTTTGGCAAATTTCTCGTCAAACCACCGGCCCGCATATTCTCCCGCTTTCGCCCCGAAAGTTCCGTGGATTTCCCAGTAATCGCGTGGCACGAATTTCTTAATCTTATCCTCGCGTTCGACTAAAATCGCCAGCGTTGGCGTTTGGACGCGGCCCACGGTGGTCAGGTGAAACCCGCCCGTCTTGGAATTAAACGCCGTCATCGCCCGCGTGCCGTTGATGCCCACCAGCCAATCGCTTTCGCTCCGGCAAACCGCCGCATCTGCCAGCGGGATCATGTCCCCGTCGCTGCGTAGTTTCTCGAATCCTTCGCGAATGGCCGCGGCCGTCATGCTTTGCAGCCAGAGTCGTTCGATCGGCTTGTCGCTTTGGGAATATTGGACGATATAGCGGAAGATCAATTCTCCTTCGCGCCCGGCGTCGCACGCATTCACCAGCTTGTCCACGTCTTTGCGTTTAATCAGCTTGAGCAAAACCTTCAGGCGGTTTTCATTTCGCTCGATCGGCTTCAAATCAAAATGCGGCGGGATGACCGGCAGGTGCGCAAACGTCCATTTGCCTCGCTTGGCCTCCACGCCCTCGGGCAGGACCAGCTCAAGCAAATGCCCGACCGCCGACGATACTACGTAATCGGCGCTCTCAAAAAATTCACCGCTTTTGTCTTTGGTGAATCCGCCAATCGCCTTGGCGATGTCGCCCGCGACCGACGGTTTCTCGGCTATAATGAGTCCTTTGCCCATGTGTTTCAGCGAATCTTTAAGCTGCGCCATAGGGTTTGCGCAACTTCTTTTTTCATTTTCTAAAATATCACATTTGTAAAATTCGCCCGTTTTTGAGTCAAATTGGAGGCCGTAATAGAAAAATCCATTCGTGAAAATTCGTGAAATTCGTGCCTAAATTTCTTTTAGCCTGCGCGCCTTTACGCTAAAAATCTGGCAGAACAAAAGCCATGACGACCCAGAAAGCCCCTCTTTCCACCGATTCGCTGCTCCACGAAAACCGCACGTTTCCGCCTTCACCCGAAGTCGTCCGCCGCGCGCTCATCAATGCCGCCCAATATAATGAAATGTACCAGCGTTCGGTTCGCGAGCCGGACAAATTCTGGCTGGAACAGGCACAAACGCTGGAATGGTCGAAACCGCCAACGGTCGCAGGGAAATATACCTGGGACACCGACGCCCGCAAAATCGAGCATGCCTGGTTCGAGGACGGACAGCTTAACCTCACCGTTAACTGCCTCGACCGCCATCTCAAGACGAAGACGCGCGACAAAGTGGCCATCATCTGGCAGGGCGAACCGGAAGAGGACGTCAAGCGTATCACCTACGCCGAACTGCACCGCGATGTCTGCAAATTCGCTAACGCCCTCAAATCCCTCGGCGTCAAAAAAGGCGATCGCGTGGCCATTTACATGCCTATGATTCCCGAAGGCGCCGTGGCCATGCTCGCCTGCGCGCGCATCGGCGCCATCCATTCCGTCGTCTTCGGCGGCTTCAGCGCCGATTCCCTTTCCGACCGCATCAACGATTCCACCTGCAAATTATTGATCACCGCCAACGTCTCCCTGCGCGGCGGCAAAGCCATACCCCTAAAGGAAATTTCGGATAAGGCTCTGCAAAAAACGCCGAGCATCGAGAAAGTCGTTGTCATCAAACGCAACGACACTCCGTGCAATATTGTCGCCGGCCGCGACCTCTGGTTCCATGATTTAATGGCGAAAGCGTCCGCCGATTGTCCGCCGGAGAAAATGAATGCCGAGGATTTTCTTTTTATCCTCTACACCTCTGGCTCGACCGGTAAACCCAAGGGCGTCGTCCACAGCACGGCCGGTTATTTGCTCTGGAGCGCGCTCACCCACAAATACGTTTTCGACATCCATGACGACGATGTTTATTTCTGCACCGCGGACATCGGTTGGGTCACTGGCCACAGCTATGTCGTTTATGGCCCACTCTGCAACGGCGCGACCACGCTCATGTTCGAGGGTATTCCGACGTTCCCTGACGCCGGGCGCTTTTGGAAAATCGTAGAGAAATTTAAAGTCACCGCGTTTTACACCGCACCTACCGTCATCCGCTCGCTCATCCGCCTCGGCAACGAATGGCCCGAGAAGCACGACCTCAGTTCCCTCCGCGTCCTCGGCACCGTTGGCGAGCCGATTAATCCCGAAGCATGGATTTGGTACCACAATATCATCGGCCAGGGCCGCTGCCCGATTTCCGATACCTGGTGGCAGACCGAAACTGGCGGGCATCTCATCTCGCCGTTGCCCGGCGTCAGCACCTTGAAACCCGGCAGCGCCAACAAGGCATTCTTCGGCGTGGAACCGGTCGTCCTGCGCGACGACAACACCGAATGCGCCGCGAACGAAGGCGGCAAGCTCTGCATCAAAAAACCCTGGCCGGGCATCATGCGCACTACCTGGGGCGACCACGACCGCTTCATCAACACCTACTTTGCCACGTTTAAAGATATGTACTTCACCGGCGACGGCTGCCGCGTGGATGCCGACGGCGATTACTGGCTGCTCGGGCGCGTGGACGACGTCGTGAACGTCTCCGGCCATCGCATCGGCACGGCGGAAGTCGAGAGTGCGCTGGTGAGCCATGCCAAAGTGGCCGAAGCCGCTGTTGCGCCCATGCCGCACGACATCAAAGGCCAGGCCCTCTACGCCTTCGTGACGCTCAAAGATGGCATCGGCGAGAGCGAAGAATTGAAAAAAGAACTCACGCTGCACGTCCGCAAGGAAATCGGCGCCATTGCTGTGCCGGACAAAATCCAATTCGCTCCCGCGCTGCCCAAGACCCGCTCCGGCAAAATCATGCGCCGCATCCTCCGCAAAATCGCCGAAAACCAAACCGACCAAATCGGCGATGTCTCCACGCTCGCGGATCCGGCGGTGGTGGACGCGCTGGTGAAGGGGAAGCAGTAACAGGATTAAGCCGCCAATAACTCCGGTATCCCTTTGACTTTATTTCGCACCAGTTCTTCCCATTTTGGGATCTGGCTATTGTTGAGTTGTAAAAATTCCGTGAGCGGTTGCACGCCCGGCAATTGGATAAAGGGCATCGGTGCTTTTTCCTGTTCGATATGATTCGCCAGGCGGCTCGCCATGTTCGTGATGGCTACAAACCGCTGCCATTCGCCCTCCGGTTTCGGGTCATTATGCCGCAACGCCGGCGTTACCACTTCGACCGGCACTCCCCAGCGTTGCAACAGCCGCGCGCCAACCTCTTCGTGATTGAATCCAAACAGCGTTTTTTCCGTTTCGCTCAACGATGAATTCGTGCGCTTGCAACCGTCGATTACCTGGACATATCGTTCGCGCTCGCCCAGCGCCAGCACCAGCTTGCCCACGTCATGCAGCAGGCCCGCGGTAAAAGCGATGCCTTCCGATTCATCCACTTCCAACGCCAGTTCACCCGCCGCAATCGCCGCGATGCTCGAGTGCCGTTGCAATATCTGCGCCTGGAAACCGGGGATGGTTTCCTTCGGCGTCATCGTCTTCATGCCGGCCAGCGACACCGTCATTTGATAAACTTCGTAAAAACCCAGTTGAAAAACCGCTTCATTGATGTCCATCACCGGCGTTTCCAGTCCGTAATACGCGTTGTTGCAGCGCCGCAACACTTCCACGGACAACGCTGTGTCGCGCCGCAGCAAGGTCACGATTTCGTCCACGTCCGCATTCGGCTGGCGAAACAATTCGAGCAATTGGATCATCAGCGTCGGCGTCGGCGGCAAGTTTTTGATGCGGCCCAGGTAGGTGTCCAGCACCTCGTACCCGGCGTCCTTCGATTCATCTAGTTTCGGCATAAATTTCCTGTTTTCCCTTAAATAAAGGGCATTTCCAAAGCAATAGGAGCATCTCACTTGCCATTTAAAAGGGGAAAATCCGTGTTTATCCGCCTGCCCACCGTAGCTTTTTAGCGAAGGTGGGTGTCCATCCGTGGTTAAAAATCGGCGTCTTGTTTTTCAGTTGTGCGAGGGCATTGGGAAGTCCATCGTTGGGTTAAACAACGTTAACCAAAACAAATCACGTTATGAACGGCTACGAAGATAGACCTGTCTCGATTGGAAATTGGATCCTCACCTTTATCCTGCTGGCCATTCCGGTGGTGAACCTGATTATGCTCATCATCTGGGCCGTCAGTAGTTCCACGCATCCCTCTAAACGGACCTATGCGCAGGCAACTTTCGTTCTCTTTGCCATCGTGTTTTGCCTCGCCCTTGCGCTGGCGCTGCTTTTGCCTCTCTTGGGCTACCATCATCCTGCCGCCTCACCTGCTGTGTAATATAGGGGTTCGGAATGAGTTTGCAGTTCCCCGCAAGGGTTACTTTAAAACTCCCTCCAGGAAATCGACGACCTTCAACTGCACTTCCGGCGTCGAGAAAAGCGCGCCGTCATGGCCGGCATCATCGATCACCACCAGTTGATTTTTCACTCCCGCTCTGTCCAGCGCGGCATGGAGACGCTTACTTTGGGCCGGCGGCACCAAATTGTCCTTGCCACCCTGGATAATCAGGACCGGAGGGGCGGCTGCGCTCACGTAATTGATGGGGCTGGCAATTTTTGCTTTGTCGGCCGCTTCATCCATGGGCGCGCCCAAAAGTTTGCTCCCGGCATCCTGCAATAGTTCAAGCCCCTTCTGTGAATGGATTGCCTCCAGGTCGCTCTTCATCATATTCAAATCCGCCGGCCCAAAAAAATCCAGGATCGCCAGTGGTTTGACTGCGGGATTGGCGCCAAAATCCTTTTGCCCGCGTGCCAGGCCCAGCATCAGCGCCAGGTGTCCGCCCGCCGACCCACCGGCAACCACGAACCGTCTGGCATCTACTCCATAATCGGCCGCATGCGCCAGGATGAAATTTAACGCCGCATTGCAATCCTGGATTTGCGCCGGGAACGGCGCCTCCGGCGTGTACCGGTAATCGATGCTCGCAATCGCATAACCATCCCGGACAAGATATTTGACATTGTCCCATTCCTTGGACCCGGACATCCACGCCCCGCCATGGATCCAGACCACGAGCGGAAACGGTTGGGTGCCTTTGTCCCTCGGCAGATAAAGATTAAAGTTTTGGTTCGTGGTCGGGTGGCTGGTGTAGGGAATGTCCCTGGTTAACACGGCTTCACCGTAAGGAGACGCGGCCGTCAGCACTTCGGGCGCGTTCGAAATAGCGAATGGCACGGGTTGTGCCATCGACCCAAAAGCCGGCAGGAAGATTACGGCCAGAAGAAGGCAGGCAGTTTTTTTCATGAAGGAAAACATCCTGTGCCGGATCCGCTTTTTATCTTCAAATTTCATAGCGGCCATTTTGGCATGGCAAATAAAATTTTTCATGTGTTTTGTGTCTTTCGCGGTTTAAAAAATCCGCGTCCATCTACCTCCCGGCCTCTAACCTCAGTTTTCCGTTATCACTGTATCCTCGTGCTCATACGCCGGCGCGCAACAACACAATAACCGCAGCGTCTCCTTCCCGGTGTTCCACAGCTTGTGCTTTTGTCCCGGCAAAATGGCAATGGCATCGCCCACGTTGACCTCGCGCATTTTACCGTCAATTCTAATTCGCCCCGTGCCGTGGGTGATGTAATAAATTTCCTCCGTCCGCACATGATAATGCTCCTGCGTGCTGCCGCCCACGGGCAAGCGCGCCTCCGCCAGGCTTTGTTTTTGGATGGCCGAATTGCGATGCGCCAGCAATTCCCGGATTTCTGAGCCGTCCTTGGTGGTAAATGGCGTGATCTCGTTGAGATTCTTAATATCCATAAAATGATTTGCGCAATCATTGTTGGCGATTAAAAATCATATGACAATAATGGAGAGGAATATTTTCTAAATGAATACTGCAGATCTATCTCTGGAACCCGCCTCCAATACCGCCTCTGCTTATGAATGGGTCCGCCGATACTTCGCCTACGAGGGGCTTCCGTTCAACAGCGCGGTTGAGAAAGGGGTGTCGCGGTTACTCGGTTCTAATCGGTTCGGTTGGTTCTTCGAATTGATGGTTCACGGCGAGGCGATCGGTTACGCCGTCCTCACCCGGGCTTTCGATCACGAAATCGGCGGCGAATATGCTATTCTCACGGACTTCTTTCTCCTCGAACCGCACCGGCGGCACGGGCATGGTTCTCGCGCCCTGGAATTACTCGAAAAGTTTGCCCGTTCGCAGGGCCTTCGCGCGATGGATCTTTACGTCCTGAACCGCAACGCCAGGGTTCGTGAATTCTATCATCGTCACGGCTTTCGGGATTTCGAAGATCGCCGCCCCATGACTAAATCGCTTTTAGAACAAAACCCGACGACAATGCCATGAAAAAATTTCTCATCATCCTGGGGATTGTCGCGGTCGTGGTTTTTCTGATGATCGTGGCCTTTAGCTTTATGGTATTCCGTGCGATCCATAAAGCCGAAGGGCCGGCCCTTTATTCCAGCATGGGAGCCTGGACGCGGATCCAGGAATTTGCCCATGCGGACGGCAGGACCAACTACATCGCCTTTGCTGATTATCAGGTAGCACAGTTACAAAACATCCTGGACGGATGGCAAAAGACTGTTGGAGACAAAGAAATTTCCAACTTGCACGTGACGCAGGCTGCGGCCTATGCGCAGGAGGACAAAAACATCAAGAGCGGTCAAAATCCGCTCGCCTTTTTAGACGATACCAACCTTCCGCCGGGGTACTTTTTAGGTTCCAACCAACCGGTATACTCTGTTTTGCCGGCGCTTAAAGTTCCTGCGTCCCGCTAATGGGAAGCAGATAGAACCTGCCAGGCATCTTCATCGTCACCCCCTAGCCAATTCTGGTGACTGCCGGCCCGCCAAAACTATGTTATATTGTGCCGAATTCTACTCTCGGCATGACCGCCTTTAAACTTATACCACCCAGGATTTTAGTCTGCATTTTCATTGGTTCCTTCGTGATGTTGTGCGCTTCCGCCATGGCGAATGTCGCGGGCGGCGGCACGGGCACCGGCCCGAATGTCACGCTCGTAGATAATGGCGATGGAACCGTCACGATGGCCAACGGCATCGTCTCCATCCACATTAATAAGACCAGCGCGGTCATTGACCAAATCAATTACACCTTCAACAACACCGGCAGTTCGCAGACGCTGAACGTTCTTTCCGGCGGCAACCAGGGGGGCATGCTTTATTGGGAGTTCGGAGGTTTTGGTTCCGGCACGGCCACGTATTCCGTCGTGGCCAACACCGCCGATTATGCCGAGGTGGACATCCTGTTCGATTCCGCGGCCAGCGGCGCGGTGGACATCCATTTTTCGATGCCGCGCGGCTCGACCGGATTTTACGTTACGCCCATTTGGATTCATCGCAGCACCGACGGCGCGATGACCCTGGGCGAATGCCGCGACAATATTTATTCGGGATCGATTTTCAATTGGATGAGCGTGGATGCGAACCGAAACCGTTTGATGGCGGTGTCTCCCGCGAGCGGCGCGGTCGGTGTCCAGGGCGCCCCGGTGGAATGTTCCCTGTGGACCAACGGCATTTACGCCGGCCAATACGAGGACAAATATAAATATTCCGCCGACTATAGCGTTCAACATGCCTGGGGTTGGAGCAGTGTCGGCACAGGCGGAAAAAATATCGGCCTTTGGGATGTCGCAGGCAGCGAGGAGTACATGCCGGGCGGCCCAATGAAGCGCGAACTCATGAGCCACATCGGAACGACCATCCTGAACACCCCGCACGGCAGCCATTACGGCGGCGGTACGGATTCATCATGGTCGTCAGGCGAAGTCTGGGCCAAGGTCTGCGGTCCTCATTTTATTTATTGCAACGCCATCACGAACACCATCACGACGACGAACGCCGCAGCGCAGGCGCTTTACAGCGACGCGCTCGCGCAAGCCGCCGCCGAGGCGACGGCCTGGCCCTATGCGTGGTTCAACAATCCCAATTACACCCCGGCGTCCAGCCGCGGAACGGTCTCGGGCCAAATCGTCATTAACGATATTTACAACCCCAACGCCAGCGCTTCGAATTTGTGGGTCGGTGTTGAGCAGCAGCCCAATCCCGCCTCCACCGTTACCTGGGATTTCCAGGAATGGTATAAGCCATATCAGTTTTGGGTGAAGACGGATGCGAACGGAAATTTCGTCATCCCCAACGTCATCGCTGGCGCGAATTATACGTTGTATGCCTTCGGCCCCGGTGCGGCGGGGACGTTCCAATCGCAATCGCAAACCGGCGGCAAAGCGCCGAATGAATTGGATATCCCGTTTTCACCATTCAGTGTCACCGTGACCGCCGGCGCGACTAATAATCTCGGTCCGGTGACCTGGATCCCCAATCGCGTGGGGCCGACGGTTTTTGAAATCGGTTATCCTGATCGTACCGGCGCAAAATTCCGTCACGGGGACGATTTTTGGGTGGGCGATATTGGTCCCGGCGCGACGAATCCGATGCCCGTCTGGACGAAATTTTTGGAATACCCCTTTGATTTTCCCAGTGGACCGAATTACACCGTCGGTTCCAGCCGCTGGTCTACCGACTGGAATTATGTCCAGCCCTGCGTCGTGGATAATAACGGCATTTACAACGACTCCAGTTCCACCATTACCTTCAATCTCCCTTCGGCCCCCTCCGGCACCGCGTCATTTTACCTGGCGTTGTCGTCTGATTTTCAGGGAGCGATCACCGTGGCGGTCAACGGCACGGCCCTCGTCGGAAGTTCCGGTTACAGTCCCGCCTATTTGGGTTCGGGCAATGAAAGCGATGCCACCATTCGCGAAGGCATCCACGGAATCTTCAGTGATAACCGGATTAACTTTGCCGCCTCCCTTCTTCAGGCCGGTCAAAACACTATCACTATCGGCTTGCGCCAAACCAGTAAAGTAAATGGGGATGGTAATTTCGCCGACCATGCAATGTACGACTACATCCGGCTTGAACTTCCCGGCTATATTCCGCCGCCGCCGCAGACCGTTACCACTTACCCGGGAAACTTTCAAAACCTCATTTGCTGGCCGGCACAGCCCGGCGCTACGAGCTATAATATTTTGCGCTCGATAACGAGCGGCAGCGGCTTTGTTCCCCTCACCAACGGTGTCACCGGCCCGGTTTGCGGCAGCGGACCCAACAACGTGACATATGTTGATCATCAGGTCGTTAATGGGCTTACCTATTACTACGTCGTGCAATCAGTGAATCCCGTGGGCGCCAGCGCCAGCTCGACGCAAAGCGCGGCCACGGCCCCCGGGGCGTTTTCTACGACCCCGCCGGCCGCGCCTGCCAGTGTCACCATTGGCAGTGCCACTCACCAGAGCGTGACGGTGAACTGGAGTGCCTCCGCCAATGCGAATTTTTACACCGTTTATCGCTCAACCCTGGTCAACAACGGCGGTGGCGCCTCGAATGTTTTATCAACCATCGTCTTGAACAACACGAACACCGCGACCAGTTACACCGATACGGCCGTGACCGACGGGAGCATTTATAGTTATTCTGTCACCGCGACCAGCGCCGCCGGTACCAGCACCAATTCCGTTTCGGCCGCCGGCGTTCCGTTGCCCGTGCCACCGGCCACCGCTCCCGGTTCCTTCATCGGCATTTTTGATTCCAGCAGCGTCAATCTCAGTTGGTCGTCAGTCCCCGGGGCGGTTGGCTATATCATACGCCGCGCAACGAGCAGCACTGGGCCTTTCATTTACGTCCAGAACGTCACCGAGACGCTATACACTGACACCGGCTTAAGCACCTCGCAGACGTACTTTTATCAAATTTCGGCGGTCAATGCCGCGGGAGTATCGGCCAGCAGTTCTGCCACCGTCGTTCCGCCGCCCACCGCGCCCATCAGCCTCTCCGCCTTCCCCGGCAACACGCAAGTGACGCTGAATTGGACCCCGGTCGGCGGGGTGACGGGCTATTATGTGTTCGAGGGAACCAGCAGCGGCGAGGAAACCAACCTGGTGGCCGGTAATATTTCCGGCACAAGTTTCACAGACACCGGCCTCACCAACGGCATAACGTATTACTTCGTCGTCGCCTCGACCAACGCCAGCGGCCTGGGGCCGAACTCACCCGAAGCCAGCGCCACACCCGCGGTGAATATCGTCATCACGCCCCGATCGCTCATCTGGGCCGGTGACGGCCAGGCCAACATCTGGGACGTGAGCGGCGCCGACAACTGCAAGACCAACGGTGTGCTGACCATTTTTAATAACGGCGATACCCTGACCTTTGACAACACCGGCAACGTACCGGTCACGGTCGCCGGCAATCCGCAGCCGGCGTTGGTGACTTTCAGCGGGTCCAAAGCTTATAGCCTGAATGGCCCCGGTTCCATTTCCGGCACCAATCAGTTGGTCAAGAGCGGCTCCGGCACCTTGACCATCAATAACACCAATCTTTATTCCGGTGGCACCATCATCAGCGGCACCGTGATCCCCGGCAACATCGGCGCGAACAGCTCGGCCTGGGGCACCGGACCCGTGACGCTCAATGGCGGCACGGTGCAGTTCAACGGCTATGAGACCCGTGACAGTGGCAACGGCTGGGGCGGTTGCACCAACACGTTTAACGTGCCAAGTGGCCAGACGGGCACCCTGCTGTTGCCCGCGCGCTTTGGTTACGCTTCGCCGTTTACCAGCGCGCTGACGGGCGGTGGAACGCTGAATGTGACCGTGGAATATGTCCGTGATTATTTCAACGGCGATTGGTCGGCCTTCACTGGAAAAATCATTGTTAATCCTCCGACCGCCGGCTTTTACAACAATGGCGATTTCCGCATCAACAACAGCAAAGGCTACGCGAACGCCGCGATTTTCCTGAACAACAGCGTGAACCTCTATAACGTCAACGCCAACAATGAAACCGTAGACATCGGCGAACTCAGCGGCGCGGCCACGGCGTTCATTGGCTCGGGCAGTCTTTCGTCCCTCAATCCCACCTGGCGCATTGGCGCGAAAAACACTACCAACACCTACGCCGGCGTCATTGCGGATGCGGGAGTCACTTCCCTGATCAAGATCGGCACGGGCGCGCTGGTTTTGAGCGGGGCCAATACTTATAGCGGTGGTACCACTATCAGCAGCGGAACACTAATGGCCAGCAATGCCGTCGGCAGCGCCACGGGCACCGGCGCCGTTACTGTCAACAATGGCGGCACACTGTCCGGCCATGGAATCATCGCCGGCCCCGTCACTGTGAATGCCAGTGGTAGCCTTGCCCCGGGTCTCCCGCTGGGATTACTGACCGTGAGCAACTCGCTTACCCTGGCCGCCGGCGGCGTCACCGTGATGCCCATCCTCCAGGGTGCGGCGGTTACCAATGATGCGGTGAAAGTCTCCGGCACGCTCGCGGAAGGCGGCACGCTCGTCGTGACGAACCTTGGGGGTGTGCTGGCCAATGGCGACCATTTTCAATTGTTCAGCGCGGCGAATTTCACCGGCGGCTTTTCCAGCTTTGTCCTGCCGGCTTTGACCGGAAAACTGGTTTGGAACACCTACCAGTTGAATACATCAGGCACCCTTTCTATCGTGACGCTGAACTCACCGGCCATCGCCAGCTTCAAGCTGACCGGCCAGAATTTGGTGCTGACCGGTTCCGGCGGCGCAAGCGGCTGGCCCTATTACGTGCTGGCCAGCAGCAACCTCGTCGGCTCAGCCTGGGCGCCGATTGCCACCAATCAATTCGACAGCAACGGCAATTTCTCCCTCACCCTCACCAACGCGATTGTCCCCGGCACGACTAATATGTTCTACCGGTTGCAGTTGCAGTAACCTGCCGCGCATAACCAGCGGGAGGCCAGGTACATCATGGTAGGGCTGCGCTGCTGCGCAGCCGC
>Ga0206900_1045_pt1 | contig 32994 bp, 28 predicted proteins | sample Alteio_BWOrgHeat_46_FD_153235 | JGI IMG/M metagenome (GOLD analysis project Ga0206900, IMG submission 153235) | Enriched cells from forest soil in Barre Woods Harvard Forest LTER site, Petersham, Massachusetts, United States -... | ecosystem: Environmental > Terrestrial > Soil > Temperate forest >... | reverse complement strand
TGGGCTTCATCAAATAATCTATGGGAGATTGCCTGATGGCTTCCATGGCATAATTTTCGAAGGCTGTGGTGAATATGATTTCAAAATAGATGTCCTTGAACCTTTTAAGCAGTTCAAAACTGTTGGACGGGGGCATGTAGATATCCAGCAATACAAGATCCGGATGTGTGGAATTGATGAGGGCATAGGCATCTTCAATATTATTGGCGGTACCGGCCACAAATATATCTTCGCAATTTTCGTTCAGCAATGATATGAGCAGGTCTGAGCAGTGTTTTTCATCATCAATGATTAGCGTCTTTATCATGTGGGTGTTTTTTTTGGGTTTGTATGGGTATTTTTATGATTACTTTTGTTCCCGAAGGCGCACCAGTATCATTGTACAAGTCAATGATTTGCAACTCTGATTTACCATAAGCGCTATCCAAGAGTTTGAGTCGCTCAGAGATGATGTCAATGCCCAATGATTCCTTGTTGATGCGGTGTGTCAATTCGGATTTGTTCTTCTCCGCCTTTAATCTGCCTACGCCATTATCTTCAGTGATACAATACAGAAAATCACCTTTTTGCTGAAACAAAATGTGGATAAATCCATCCTCCATTTTGGTGACAAGCCCATGTAGGATCGAGTTTTCAATAAATGGCTGCAGCATCATCGGTGGAACAGCAATTTCCTCAGGGGGCAGTTCGCAATCGGTTTCGATTTTGTACTGAAACTTATGTGCAGCGCGCACGGTTTCAGTAAAAAAGTACAGGTTCAAAAAAATCGATCTCTTCCCGCAAAGAAATTGTCTCTTTTCTGGAATACACCAATATCATGCGCATCAGTTTTGAAAACCGGGTCAAGTATTTTATCGCCGATTTTTTTTCATCCGTCACAATGAAGTTTTCGAGCACGGTGAGGGAATTGAAAATGAAATGAGGGTTCAATTGTGCCCGTAAGGCGGCCAGTTCGGTTTTTATTTGTTTCCGCTTTATTTCCCGTCCTTTGATATAGTTCCTGGCTAACACAACAATAATACCGATCGCCAAGCCAAAACTCAACAATAGAAACCACCAGGTACGCCAATAGGGGGGGGCGTATTTCTATGTTCATTTTCAGTAGCTTGGTGCTCCATGGCCCATTGGCAGTCCTGGCTTTCAGCAAAAACACGTACTTACCGGGAGACAGGTCTGTAAATGTGGTGTAATGATGATTGTCAGCATAATACCAGGAAGTATCCAAACCTTCCAGTTTGTATGAAAATTGGTTTTGAACGGGGTTGGCAAAATCCATCAAGGCAAAATCAATGAACAAAGTGTTTTCATTGAATGGCAATGAGATATTTGGAAATGAATCAATGGTATTCGTGAAATTGTGGTACAGGGTTTTGAAAGAGGTGATAGCCAGTTGGGCAGGTACCGTCTGGGCCTCGAGCACGCTTTTTTTAAGATCGTCTGGGAAAAAGCTGTTCAGACCTGAATTGCTGCCGAAATACATTTTGCCCTGTTTGTTTTTGAACCTGGAACAAAAGCTGAACATATCAGATAGGAAGCCATCGTTTTTGTTGAAAAAATATTTTGCCTTTTTCAGGTTCGGATCCCAAACGCATACCCCTTCTTGGGTACTGAGCCATAACAGCCCTTCGTTATCCTGCAAAATGCCACATATACAATTGGAAGTCAATCCATTCTGGGTGGTAATGGCCTCGAATGTACCATTGTTTTTATCAAATCTGTTCAATCCCCCTTCGGTAGTGGCCAACCATAGGATACCCGATGGGTCTTCATAGATGTCGAAGATGTTTTTGCCATGCAACCCGTGCGAATCAGTGCCATTATAAGGGTAATAGATAAATTTTGGGTTGCCATTGACAAAATCGGTACGTATCAGCCCCTTGTTGGTACCCAGCCAAATGATATTGTCATGGTCACGAAATACCCTCCAAATGGAATAATTGTTTTTTAGGTATTCCTTTCTTTTACCATGTGCAAGATCGTATATTACCAGGCCATCATGGTTTGTGGCGAGCCATATCAGACCGTTTATATCTTCCAGCAGGTCCCATACATAGTCATTGGAGGAATCGATCCGGTAGGTCCTGATAAAGCGGTTGTTTTTGACATCGAACTCTTTGAACCCAAAAAGTGTGGAAACCAATAAATTGCCGTTATTTCTTTTGTATATCGCGTATATATTCTGGTGGTTGATATACTTGGGTGTATCTGTCATCGGATAACTGGTGATCTGCCCATCGGCACTTATTTTGTTCAGAGAACCCTCATAGGTACCCACCCATATATTTGATGCGGCATCTTCGTAGATGGCTTTTACGTGCTTGGCGCTTAGGCTTTTTGATTCTTGGGCGGTCTTGGTATATGAATTCACAAACCTTTGCTTGGGGGTAAGCAGACAAGCCCCTTCTGACGTCCCGATCCATATGTTGCCTGTCCGGTCTTCAAAAAAGGAATGTATATTATTGCTGATCAATGAATGAGGGTTCAATTCATCGAAATTGTACTTCAACCATTTTTTGCTTGCATCGTTGAATATCAGCATCCCTCTTTTTTCGGTGGCCACCCATAGCAGACCGCTCCTATCATGCATTACGGAATTGCAGCCAAAATAGGAGGTGTCTTGCGCGGATCTTACCAAAAAATCAATTGATTTTGTCCGGACATCCATCTTAATGATGTCAAATTTGTCATTGATGAACAAAAAGTTGCCATAGCACTCAATCTGTACCACATTTTTTCTGAAGAGGCAGGGTATCGGTACCCAATCCATTATATCTGTTTTCTTGTTGAATTTATAAAGCCCAAAATCAGTAGAGCCAATCCAAATTTCACCTTTGTTATCGCAAGTGACCGTCTCGAAGTCTCTGTCGGTAATTTTTTCAGACGTTACCGGCTCTATGGCCGCTTTGGCTAGCTTGTCCAAATTTCGTTGCCAGCGGAAAATGCCGTCGCCCCGGGAAGTTACCCAAATGTTTCCGTCACTATCCTCTGCAACAGAAGTCATTATGTTATTCAACCCATAATTGAGACTCAAATCCTTAAGTTGGAATTTTTTAAAAACCTTTCCAGCGTTGATATCCAGGCTGATCAAACCCACGCCATTCACCAGTGCCCAAAGACAATTCTTATGGTCAATGATCATTTTTTCTATCGGCCCTTGTGACAATAATTTAAGATCCCCGATTTCGTTTTCAAACGATTTCATGTTGTATCCATCATACCTGTATAGGCCCTTGTAGGTCCCGGACCACATATAACCTTGAGAATCCTGCGCTGATACATAGACTGCATTCCCATTGAGCGGTGACCCTTCTTCAAAGTGCCGGAACTGAAGGTTTGATGGCTGTGCATGACAATCCATGCCCCTAGGCCCCAGCCAAGCAACAAAGATGACAATAGCAACAACCAGTGTATGACGCATTTAACTTCTTTTGGGGGCCCCGGTAATTTGGATGGTACTCAATCTGTACAAATTAAAGCATTGCTGCGAGAAATTCCAACCTTTCCAAATCCTTTCATCCAAAATGCAGCTATACGTTCGGCGCACAATTTTCTTGTTTCGGCAGCATTTTTTCTTCTTTCGCGCCATTTTTCCAATTGTGTTTTTTGTCAACCATATATTTGGGGCCTTTGATACCAAAAAGCGCATAACCCAAACCAAAAAAGCGGCGCATATCTTTTATTTTGCTTTTGAATGCTTGGTATCGCCTTCGACCAGTGTACCATATTGAAAACCTTTTAATTACATCAAATATGAAAACAACAGTTCACCAAAAAAAGCATTCGGGTATTGGATTTGCAAAAATCCTGATTGCCCTGCTGTTTTGCCTGCCGGTCTTGAGCCAGGCACAATCCATCAACCGTATTTCCGCGTCTCCTTTAGTGGGGCATGTGTCGGTTGAAAAAACCATCCAAGCCGCCAATGGCAACTATTATGTGCTATGCAATGGAACCGATGCCAGCCCATTGAGCAATGAAAAAAACATAACCGTCATATACGAATGCACAAGCAATGGTGGGGTCATTTGGTGTTACAAATACGGTATGGCACCCAGTCCCTCAGCCACTTCTACCCTAAAAGGCTTGTGCATTGCTACGGACAATGGTGGGGCCGCTTCTGGCAAAATCGGTGTCGGCGGTTACCTGAGTTTTGACAATAGTGCCTCACACAATAATTTTGTGATGGAATTGGACACCGATGGAAGCGTTTTGTGGTTTAAATACTGGAACTATACAACCGCAATTGGCGTGCAAGATTTGTTGTTCAACCACGAAGGCGCCCCAAACTCTGGAAGTATAACCGCACTATCCATAGATTATAATACACTCACTACTTACACAAATATTTCAGTGACATTGATCAGCGGTACTGGTGGTATAATAGCTTCCGAATTCATTGCAGATGCTGCTGAGTATGAAGATGGATCGCCAAATGGAGTAGGAAATAAACCAAGGATACTCGAATCGCATACAAACCTAGCCTATTATGTAGTGGGTACCCGGTCTATACCCGGTGGCCGGAACATCGCATTTTGGACTTTGGGATATGGCCTTGTTGGCATTCCCAGTTTAAATGCGTATTCAGAAACCCCAGATGTGTCTGCCACAGGGGCTGTAGAAGATGAAGGCACGTATTCTGCAGGTGGTGTGCCTACCGTATATATATGTGGGTATGAAACCACTTCCAGCGGTACTCCTTTGTTCATAGAGGTTACAGGTCTTGGTTCTGCGACACATACATTCACCCCATTGAGCGTACCACCAAGCACCTATTTCCCTTCTTATGTTTATTGTTTCCCTACTGATCTTACCATCGAGGGATCAGTTTCTGGCGGTACCAAAGCGCTGATGTCAACCGTAAATTATTACGGGAAATTTACGGGCGGCTCCATTAATGTGGCCACCATGCTTTTGTACCACATTCCCATGTCATTTTCTTTGTCGCCCACTTGCGGGATAAATTTTTTGGACTTCGGAACAACCAGCCCCGTGGATACATTCGGCGGAATATGTTCTAGCGGCAACTTAAATCCATATATTTCAGCAGGATATGATGGCACAAACATCGTTTTTATAAATGCAGACCAAGGGCCAAGGGTATGCCACAGCTCCAGCCCAGAGGCTTCTTCTCAGCCTATGTTTAGCACCAGTTCCACCACTTCAGGCAGTTCAGTGTCGCTTACGCTTACCTCAGCCACCCCAGACAAAACAAGTATTTCTAAAACGGCCCATGAGACCTGTCATTGGGTCCCTACTGGCCCCGAACCTGCCGGGCATGGGATGTTGCCTGCACAAAACCCAGAATCACAGAATATCAATACGGGTGTAAATGGAACCGGTGAAAATAACCAGATATCAATAAACGCGTACCCTAACCCTGTTACCGGATCGGCATTTATTGACATCTCAGGAAACATAGCCAGTGCAGCCACTGTGGCCATATACGACGTGGCTGGTCGCTTATTGTCAACCAGTAATACCAATATTGAGCCCGGTATCAGCCATTTAACAGTAGACATGCACAGCTTACATCCTGGCATGTATATCATTCAGGTATCCAATCCTACCAAAAGCATAAACTTTAGGGTTAGTTTCGAAAAACAATAAAGGGCTATAACTGCACACTTGCAAAAACAAACCCCGATAGCTTGTAACACTATCGGGGTTCGCTTTTTAATATGGCTTAATTTATGCGCCTTTCAAACATTATCTATGATGGGAACCCGATTTGGGAGGGGGTACCTTTGCACCTTCCTTGCGGGCTTCCGACAAGCCGATGGCTATTGCCTGTTTGGGATTGGTGACTTTTTGATGGCTGTTGCCGCTTTCCGGCTCACCATGTTTCATCTCATGCATGGCCCTTTCCACTTTATCCTGGGCCTTTTTTCCATATTTGGTTGCCATTGTATTTCTATTTATAGTTGTATAAATATAACAAGGCGGTGCGTAGAAAGTTTAAAAAAATAGCCCAATCCCTACTGAGAAGGTCATTCCTTGGCAAATAGGCTGTAACCCGATATGGGATAATATGCCATGAGCCGTAAGGGTATTTTAGGGAGTTCTTTTAGCGATTCCTTGCTTACATAGTAATAATCATATTGGCCAGTCGCCACGCCATCCCTTGTGAATCCTTGGAGCCAGTAACAATTCTTCGTAACCCGATAATAGTTCATGGCAGGCTCTACAAACCAGGTAATGCCCACTTTCACAACCTTGTCTTGGTAATGGTGCAGGCTGACATCTTTGACAATGGCATTGATGGCATCCCTGTCATTGGCATCATAGATCCATTCTTGGGTATGGGTGATATTGGCGTACAGATAAAAACTGTACACAAATAACCCAGCGAAAACCCAAAGCAGGGCGTTTGCTATCAAGGGTCCTTTTGGGAACTGGAAACCATATCTGAGCAAAGCCAAAACATACATCAAGAACAAAACGAGCAAAAAAATGGCCACCCGAAAAATCAACAAGTTCATCCCCAAGAGGCTATGCATCAATACGGTAGCTAAAGAGGGCACTGCCACCAACAATAAGGGATACATGACCGTAGAAACCTTGCCGGTAAGCAAATCGTTAAGGACAAGTCCTGACCCAACTGCCACCAATCCTACCACTATATATACAATCATATAGTATGGCCATGCTTTGTCAGGAGTATACAAGCATGAATTTACCAGAGACCCTAAGGTATCTTCCCAGAAATGAGATCCGCCATAGTAAAACGCATGATGCTCCACCATTCTTTTTACAGGGTCATGAAAGAACAGGAAACACAATGCCAGCATCAGGACAATCGGTAGGTTCAATTTGATCCATCCGATAATAAAAGGTTTGGTCTTTTTTGTTGTTTTTGAGAGATGAATGATGAAAACGACATTTAAGGCAAAGCAAAGACCCATGGTATAGTACATGAGTGCAATATTGCTTATCATGGCCAGCACGCACACAGCCAAGCACCATAGCATTTTCCCTAGGGATGGTTGTTGGAGGTAACGGCTGAAAAAATATATACTGGCAACCATAAACCCCAGTGCCAGCCCGTAGCCCCGGGCCAGCCCAAAGAAATCGAGTAGGTAAGGGTTTGCGTTGATGATGACAAAGCCCAGTACCAAGAAAAGAGTATTCTTGAATCTGGCAAGCCAAAGAGCAGTAAAAACCATAAAAAGAAGATGGCCCGCAAGGTTGGGTAGCCGCAGCATCCACTCGGCATTGCCCAAGGTATGGTAACATGCTGACATGAGCAACGTATTGAGGATATGGTTGTTGGCCGTAGGCACTTTCATGCCTATGATATCTGAAAATGATGCCCCAGGGTAGATATACTGTTTAAAGGTTTCGCATTCGTCATGGGTAAAGGAGAGGTGTGTGGCCCTGTACACCGTATAGCCGAACAAAGCCATGCCAATAAATACTGTAAGGGCATAGCCAATAATGCGTATGAGTGGTTTTTCTTGTGTGTGCATTTGCCACAAAGTACGGTAAAGCTTAGTGGAAAGCCAACGCATAGCCGGTATTCTGCCCTACAAAAGAATGGAGTGTTTCAATTCACGGGGAGCCTGAGGGTATAAAAAGCAGTAAAGAATAAGGCATCGCGATAAAGAACCACCGTAGTGGCCAAGAATACAATAGAAACTAGCGATTTGAAAAAGGCTTCGAACCTAGATTGGCTGAAAACACGCCGGATGGCAATAAAGAGGTACACAAAAAATATTGCCAGAATGACAATAGTGATTCCATTGTCGGTGCCAAAGAATCTTTGGAGTTCGAGGGCCCATTGTTTGGCACCCAAAAATGATATGGCCCAACCAATACCCTTCATCAAAATATAAAAAAGCCGCAAGCCAATAATTGAAAAGAGCAGGAAGAAGCTAAAGAAATGGAAGCTGAAAACAATGAATTCCAAGAAATAGCGCCTTTGTTTGAGGAACAAGACACTGATTAACATAGCAAAAAAAGGAATCATTATGATAACCAGTGTTTTGGCATCGCTTTTTTCTTCAGCATTGAAGGCGCTTTCGTAGGTTTGATAGGTTACCCCAAGATCTTTTACCTTGTTTGCCACCATGTTGGCTGCGGATTTGCGACTCACCTGAAATTTCAGTGGGGTGGTAAAGGTATCGAACATGGGAAACAGGAAATATACAAGGTTGCAGATAAGGAACAACTGCAATGGGCCTACATATTTCTTTCGATGGCCTTGGATATAATCGAGGGTGAGGAAGCCCGGACTTCGGACCAATTTCCGAAAGGTGGCAAAAAATTTGGTGTCGAAATTGGTAAACGCATGAAAGGTCGTTCTCAAAAAATGCACAAAGCTAAAATCCTTCCCATTTTCCTTCTTTTGCCCACATACGGCACAATATTCCCAACTTAAAACCGCTCCGCAGTTGGCGCAGTTTGTCAGGTTGGCGGTTTTGGCCAGGGTTATTTCGAGGGGAGGTTTGCCAAAGAGAAATGTCAGGGCTTTGTTCAATGCGAGGTTTTTTGTACGTTTAGCAAGGGCCAAACTACAAAACATTTCCCGAATATCAAGTTTGGGAATGGCTGGATCACAAACCGAATTCAGCTCTTTTTGGTTGGATCATCTTCCAACGTTTTCTTCAGGTCTTCATATTGCTCCTTGCTGATTTCGCCAGAAGCCAACCTGCGTTTTTAAATATCCAGATGGGATTCTTTTTGTTCTCTTGGGTAGCGATAGGGCTTGGAAAATACCCAAACCAACAGGACAATCCAAAAGAACCACCAAAGCAGGTGCATCCCCCAAAAATGATAGCCATAGTAGAACATAGGCTTGGTAATTAAAGGTTTATTTAGTCGGCTTATCTATTCCGGGTTTTACCGTGGCTTTATCAGCACTGGCACGCACATCAGGTTTTTTTTCTTTCTTGTCATCCCAGTTTTGGTTGCCTTTTTTGCCGGTTTCCAAGCCTTCGTCCCAGTCTTCATTGCCGTTGTTTATCTTGGTTTTTACCAAGTTGGGTTTGGGGGTTGAAGTTTTTGATAGGGCTTTGCCTGTGGGTTTGATAGGTGCTTTCATCGTTTCCTTTTTCATTGGTTTACCTATAAACAGACAATCACATTTAATGTTTAATACTGTATATGCTTGTGTGCATGCCAAATAATGGCAGGAAGCTCTTTTTCCCACTTTCTCTTTCTGTTTCTCTTTCTCTAGCCCCAGGCTCTATTTCCCTCTCTTTCTCTTTCTGTTTCTCTTTCTCTTTCTCTTTCTGTTTCTCTTTCTCTAGCCCCAGGCTCTATTTCCCTCTCTTTCCCTTCCTCTTCCTCTTTCTCTTTCTCTTGTCTCATGCCCCATTTTCCCCTCTTTCTCTTTCTCCTTCTCTTGCTTCAATCCCCTACCTTTGTGCCCGGCATGAGAATCTTCAAATTTGGCGGGGCATCTGTTAAAGATGCGGAATCGGTAAAAAACGTGGGGAAGATAGTGGACGAATATGGCTCCCGGCCATTGGTCGTTGTGATTTCTGCCATGGGCAAAACCACCAACCAGCTCGAAAATGTGCTGAACAAATGGTGGCGGGAGGAAGATTATTTGCCTGAAATTCAAACTGTAAAAGAATATCATAGCCATATTTTGGAGGGTTTGTTTGCCAATCAGCAACACCCTATCTACGAAGAAATAGGCGAGATGTTTTCTGGACTAAAGGCCTTTTTGGAAACGCCCCCGGAAGACAACTATGATTATACGTATGACCAAGTGATCAGTATCGGAGAGCTTGTTTCTACCAAAATAGTAAGTGCCTATCTCAATGCGGTGGGCATACAGAACCATTGGTTGGATGCCCGCGATTATATCAAGACCGATGAGCTGTACCGGGAAGCCCGGGTGGACTGGCTGGAGACGGAAAGCCGGGTGATGATAACCGTACATGCCATTGCTGAGGTACAGGTGGTTGTTACCCAAGGATTTATTGGTAGCACTTGGGACGGGCATACTACCACCTTGGGTAGGGAAGGTTCGGATTATACCGCGGCTATATTTGCCAATATACTGAATGCCAGTGAACTGGTGATCTGGAAAGACGTACCCGGCATATTGAATGCCGACCCCAAGAAATTTGCTGATACGGTGAAATTCGAACATATTTCCTATCACGAAGCCATTGAGATGACGTATTATGGGGCATCGGTACTACACCCGAAGACCATAAAACCGTTGCAGAACAAGAACATACCTCTCTTGGTAAAGTCATTTATACACCCGCAAGAGCCGGGTACCGCCATAAGTGGCAACCTGGAACCAAGCAAGGCAACAGCTGTGATTATACTCAAGGAGAAACAGGTATTGCTTTCCCTTTCTGCCCTTGACTATTCCTTTATTGCGGAAACCAACATTGAAAGGATATTTGATGAAGTGGTGCGTTATGGATTGAAAGTGAACATTATGCACAACTCTGCCATCAGTTTCAATATGTGCGTGGATGACCGCGGGCCAGGCATGGATGATTTTATTGCCGCGCTCAGCCCAGAATTTGATATCCAAAAAACAGAAGGGCATGCGCTGCTCACCATCAAATATTGTAAGCAAGACTTGCTGGACAATCTGCTATCCGGTAAAAAAATACTGCTGGAAATGCTGAGCGGGGATACCGTGCAGTATGTGCTCGATACTTTTTAACATGTTTTGCAATCGAATTAGGATCCAATCCGGTACATAAATTTTTTACATAACATACATTCAATCAGATTCTTCGCTGTCCACGTCCAACGCTCTCGCGTCGGAATTTCGTGAAAAAAAAGGACCAAAAATTCAAGGCTTTAGAAAAATTTGGCTTGACTACGGGCCTGTCTTGCGCAACAAAAACGCGCAAGAATGCTCAACAAAACAAGGCCGAATATCATCTTGTTCTTTTAATCGCCATTCGTTCGCGGCTGTGTTTTGTTTTAACCGCTCCATTCCTTCAGATTCGGGCGCCAATTTTTCTAAGGCCGGTCCTTTTGAGGCTATCTTAATCACGCAATGGGGTTTTTTGATAACTTGCGGCATGTGGCAAAACCTATTTTCATCCATCCGGCTGGGCAAACCTGTTGACAGCTCCGGCCAGGAACAACATACCTACCAACGCACGGCTTTCCAACGGGACTATGACCGGCTCATTTTTTCTTCACCCTTCCGCAGGCTGCAAAACAAAACGCAGGTCTTCCCGCTCCCTGGTAGTGTTTTTGTGCATAACCGGTTGACCCATAGCCTGGAAACAGCCAGCGTGGGCAGGTCATTGGGCAATAGTGTCGGCAATGCGCTGGCTGACCTGAATGAAAACCGGGAAATGGGGGAGGAGGCGGTTGATTTTTATAGGAACCAATTGGGGAATGTCGTAGCTGCGGCCTGTCTGGCCCATGATATCGGCAACCCGCCTTTTGGGCATAGCGGCGAAAGTGCCATATCTCAGTATTTTATCCACCGGCCTGAACTGGCGAATGGGCTTACCCAAGCAGAATGGAAAGATCTTACCCATTTTGAGGGCAATGCCAATGCGTTCCGGGTGATGACGCACCGGTTCCTGGGTAGGAGGGAGGGAGGTTTTTGCCTCACCTATTCCACGCTGGTATCTTTTATAAAATACCCATGCGCGGCAGATGCGATGGACAAAACCCGCTTATCCACCAAGAAGTACGGGTTTTTCCAGAGCGAACGTGAGAAATTTGACACCTTGGCCCGGCATTTTGAAATGCGGCAGTTGCAACATGCGCCGCTGGCATTCGCGCGTCATCCCTTTGTGTTTTTGGTAGAAGCTGCGGATGATATCTGCTACCGGATCATAGACCTGGAAGATGCCCACCGCTTGGGAATCATTGATTATACGACCGCCATCGGCCTGTTCATGGAGCTGAACATGGCCCTAAAAGGCATGAAAAACATAGATAGGATAAGGAAAGGATTGGAGCAAGTAGGGGAGAGCGATAAAAACGAACGGTTGGGCTATCTCCGTGCCGTCACCATCAACAATCTGGTAGCTGCCTGTGTGGATGCATTCATGGCCAACCGCCATTCCATCCTTGAGGGACGCCACGAGGAAAGCCTACTGGATGGTATCATCTCGGAAGCCAAAACCGTGATAGGCAAACTGGAACACCTGTCCATTGAAAAGATATACAACCATCCCTCATCCGTAGAAGTGGAAATAGCGGGTTACAAAGTGTTGGGCGGCCTGTTGGCCGAGTTTGTGCCCGCCGTTCTGAACCCCGAAAGCGCCTATAGCAGAAAACTCATCAGCCTGATCCCCGAGCAATACCATTATCACGGCACCGAAACCTACCGCCGGATCCAGACCGCAGTTGATTTTGTGTCAGGAATGACGGATTTGTATGCCGTGGAAATGTATAGGAAGCTGACGGGAGTGGCGGGGTGAGAGAGGGAATTTTGAATTTTGAATGTTAAATTTTGAATGAAATTCATGCGCGTAAGACCATGAAAAACAATATACTGATAATCTCTTTCCTATTGGTTTTTATCTTGATTGGCGGCGCAGCTCTGGCGCAGGACATCAAAAACATAGAACATGATTTGGTGATGGCTTTTCATCAGATTGACTCTGCTTACAACAAGGAATATAGAAACCACGACGATAACGACACGACTGATTATGCCAGCCTTGTGGAGTTGGCAAATGATGAATTCCAAGAAAAGCTTCTCGATGCCACATCAAAATATCCCGAAACCTTAACCTATGGGTTTCCTGCATTACAAGAGGCTGGGGTAAGTGTCGCTACTGCTCCAGATCACAAGTTTCGCTGTTATACCTGGGATACCAGAACCGGTGGATCATACATCATGCATGCGGCAATATATCAATATGACCACAATGGGATTGCTTCCTATGCTGAAGAAGGTGACGGATATGATGAACTAGATGAGCTAAATACCAATGGACAAACGATATACATCGGTTTTTATAGCGGCCGTGGAATGACTACTTTGTTTTATCAAGGGGTGAGCCTGGTCGAATTCCGAAATGATAGCATTGTCCCTGCGGAACTTTTTAAAACCAATAAGAAACTGCTGTCCAATATTAATTTCGAATACTACCTCCCTACTTCAAATGAAGAAGGTCTGGATGGCGCGCTGTTGAAGTGCGACGACAATGGCAAGACGATCCGCATCCGCGTCATCAATGGGAAAGAAAAAGTGACCCGGAACTGGATCACCTATAAATTTGATGGCCAGTATTATGTGCCGCTGATAAGAAAGAAGAATAAAATTAAAAAGAAAGGGTGAAATGAAGTATTGCTTTTGTATAATCATGATATTGTTACCACTTCGGGGCTTTAGTCAAACGCCTAAAGAAATCGAGGATCATCTGGTAAGTGTTTTTAGCTTATACAACGATGTTGCAGGTAGTTATTATGAATCGCGATCTGATACAAGCGAAGAAAGCATGTATAATGCAATGGAATGCATCGACTCAATGACTGATATCGAAGATTCCTTCATAGATCTCATTTTGGACTATGCAAACAAATATCCCAATACACTATATTACGATTTCAAAGATCTTCAAAAAGAGGGAGTTTGGGTGCTTAGTTCTCCTGATAAAAAATTCAGAATATATAGATGGTATGTATTGGGAGGAGGTACCATGCACGAAGAACGAAACATATTCCAGTTTGAAAGCCATGGAAAAGTATATGCTCAATGGTTTGGAAGTGCAGCTGATGATAGTGATAATTCTAATTATACTGACCTTTCAGCATATGATTCGGTCTATTGTTTGCACTTTGGTAACAAACAAATATATATAGCCAGTTATGTTGGGATAGAATTTGGGAGTGCCTTTATTGCTGGTTTTGATTTCTTTGGTATCCAAGACAGTGATTTAAGCAAGGAACTGCCTATTGTTAAAAGCCATTGGCACACAAAATCATGGCTTGGCATGGAGTTTCATCCTGATGATACGTATTATAATCATAATGATTCCATGCCTCTTACATACTGTTTTGATGATGGTAAAACTTTATTACTGCGAAGAATTGATAGGCAGGGCTATTTAATCCCAGAGTACGATGTTTACCAATTCAAAGACGGGTTCTATAGAAAAACAAACAGAAGGAAGTTCAAATGGCCCTCAAATATTCCGAAACCTAAGTATTAGTTGAATTGATTAAAAATCTTATGGAAAGTCTCAAGTTCCAAGAAACAGGCGAAAAAAACTAAGAGAAGGCAAGAAATGAAGTATATGATTCTGATATTCATCCTTTTTGGTTCTGCCTCTGCATTTGGGCAGGACATGAAGGAAATTGAGGCCAAATTGGTATCAGTTTTCCACAAATACGATGAATGGAACGACAAAAGGGTAGATTTTAGGGATAAAGACGATTTCGATTCTATGGGCATCTGTTATGATTCGATGCACACGGCAGAAGCTTCATTTACCAATTTGCTGTTATATTATACTTCAAAGTATCCTACAACCCTGCAATATGACTTTAAGGAATTAAGAAAAGTACGTATTGGCGTATTAACCTCCTCAGATAAAAAGTTCAGGATATATTGCTGGCTTGAAAAAGACCATGGAACCATGATTGAAATCACCAATATATTTCAATTTGAAAGCGGTGGTAAAGTGTATTCAGAATATATCAATCCATATCAAACCGAAGATCCTGCCGAGTCAGATGAAGAGCCGGATCTTACGGATTACGATTCTATTTATTCGCTAAGCTTGGGCAATCGTACTATTTATATAGGAGAATGGAGTGCCATTGAGGATGGGAGCGATTTTGGGGCGGGGTTCAATTTTTTTGAAGTAAAGGATAGTGTTTTAGATACAGAGTTGCCCATTATAAAACAGGGAAAACATTTGAAATCTTCGATTTCCACATGGTATCGCCCTACAGAAGATTACGTTGACATCACCAAATGCGTAAAAGCAGGCAAAATACTGAAGATAAGAAGGGGGAACCGCATGGGGGTTTTGTCAAAAAAATATGATGTTTATTGGTTTAATGGGAAATACTATGACAAAGTAAGGGTGAAGAAGAAACCAAAATCTAAAGTGAAAACCAAATGAAAACGTGGTTAGTGGTTAGTTTTTTGTTTGTTTCTGTTTCTTCTTTTGGGCAGGATATGAAAGCCATTGGCCATGAGTTGGCTAAATCCTTCAACGACATAGACACGCTGAACATCGTTTCAAGGGGATTACATCCCGAGATAGATTTCCATGATTCTGTTACGAGTGCCAATGAAGAATTTGCCCTAAAACTAAAACAGTACACTTCAAAAGTGCCTCAGACTTTAGCATATAGTTTTCCTGAACTATCCCAAACGGAGGTCAAAATCGTAACTTCTCCTGATGGAAAACTTAGGATATATTCCTGGGATGATATGAATGAAGGATCAATGCGTTTTTTTATTAACGTATTTCAGTATAAAGGCGACAAAGTTCACTCTCAACTATCGGACACGGGGAATATAGATGGAGAAATAATAAACACTGGAGTGTACTATTCTAACATTTTTCAGTTAAATTTTGGGTCTAGGACAGTTTATATAGCTCAATGGCATGGAAATGGATCTTCAATAGACTACTCTGCGGGAATCCAATTATTTGAAGTAAGCGACAGTATTTTAAACGACAAAGTAAAAATGATCAAAACTAAATCCGGTTTCTCCAGTGGCTTGCATTTCGAATATGATCTTACCAAAGTCCCAGAGAATATTGGCACATTGGTGAGATGTGAGGACAATGGCAAAACCATTAAAATTCCAGTTGTTAATGCTGCCGAGGCAGTCACTGGCAAATGGATCACCTATAAGTTTGATGGGCAGTATTATGTGCCGGTATTTGAGAAGAAAAAAAGTAAAGGGAAAGGAGAGAAATGAGGTTTTTCGTATTGATATTTATCCTTTTTGGATCTGTATCTGCATTTGGGCAGGATTTGAAGGAAATTGAGAAGGATTTGATAGTGAGCTACAAAAGAATAATCATATACCACGCGCTGGCTATTGACAACATTGAAAACGAAAGTTATTTAGACTCAGCCTTGAATGAAAATATCCGGTTCAGGCAAAAACTATTGAGATACACCTCACAGTATCCAGCAACGCTTCAATATGATTTTCCACTCTTTGATTCAACCAACTTGATCATCTCCACATCCAAGGACAAAAAATTCAGGGTTTATTCCTGGCAGTTGGCAAATTTGGCTTCTGGCAAATTATATAATAATGTTTACCAATATCTCGGCACGAAAGTAAACTCCAAATGTTTTATTGATTCTGCTGAAAACGATTTGGTTGAGGATTCCTTGCATGATGATACAGGTTCGAATTTCATTAACTTATTTGATCTCAATTCACCAAAAGGAACAATTTATATAGCACAATTCAATAGCAGGGGCATTGAGGGCTTTTGGGCTGGCTTTAAGTTGTTTCAAATTGATGGGGATAACCTGAACGACACAATAGCACTTATAAAGAAAGAAACAGGATTGCAAAACGCAGAGGGGCTGAACGAATTTTCAATCAAGAATGGCTCTGGCGTTGTCAGTTGCGAAAAAGATGGTAAAAAGTTCAAGCTTCAGATCATCAAAGAAAATGGCCAAGCTACTGGCAAATGGATCACCTATAAGTTTGATGGGCAGTATTTCGTTAGAACAAAGGACTAAATAGGCGGTCTTTGACCTGTAGGGGTTCAAAATTTTGAACCCCTACATCATTTCTTCGCCAAAAAATAAACACAAACCTTCCTGTCACATCATCGTTTATCCCATTGTAATTTGCGAACGAATTGAGAGGTATATCCTCCCCTTACATTAAACATTGTACTACAAAACGAATAATAAGCCCATTAAGCGGCGCAGGAGAGGCAGAAAATTATTTATTATCTTGGCACTCTCTGGTTTGGCAGTGTGGCTCGTCCTGTATATCCTCAAGGGCTGGCTGCTGGATGTGGCCGTGCACAAAGCCCAGCAAAAACTGAAAGACCAGTACCATCTGGATCTCACATTTAAAAACTACCAGCTCAATGGTTGGCGAGAAGTGACCATGGAGGGGATCAATTGCCAAACGGCTTCGCATGATACCCTGGCCTATTTCAAACGGGTAGAAATCCATGTACGGCTATGGCCCTTGGTCCGGGGAAAGCTGAGGCTGGAAAAACTGGTGGCAGAATCGGGGATTATTGATATTGCCTTGGCCAAGGAGCTGAAAGGCAAAAAGAGAACCGAAGAAAAGGAACCCAAAGACAGCAGCAAACTGGCCCGGGCCCAAAAATACCTCGGCTATGTAAAGGACATGGCGGATCTGATCCCCGAGGACTTTACTGCAAGCCATATCAGCTTTAAATACCATAAAAACATGGCATCCATTGATTCTGCCATCTATGTGCAGAACAAGATATTTGCCAAAGCAATCATCTCCACCGCCAGCCAAAAACAGAACTGGACGGCAACCGGATCGTTTGACAAGGGCGACTTGGAAACCCACATGAAATTGGTGAGCGATGTGACCGGATTTTATGATTTTGCCATGCTCAAAAAACTGGCCCGGGCAGAACTGGGTGTTCGTTCCTACCAATTGGACATTGACAAGATAGCCGATAATGGTGATGACATATATATAAAAGGCGCGGTAAATGCAGAAAACGTGCTCATTTACAACCCTAGGATATCCACCGATACCATCAGCGTCCCAAAAGGTGGGTTTGACTTTTCATTGAGCCTTACCGATCAAAAGATAATCCTGGATACCAGCAGCAGGATACATCTCAATGGGCTGAGCGCCATGCTCAGTTCAGACTATACCTATAAATATCCTTCCAATATCCATGCCCGGCTGGAACTGGCGCCCGTGCCCGCCCAAAACATTATTATGGCCATGCCGGGGGGTACTTTTGATATGGCCCGGACCATGCAACTGGATGGAGAAATGGGATATCATCTCGATTTTTATCTGAACATAGATACCAAGGACAGCGTGAAAATAGATGCCTCGGTCATTAATCAGGGCATCAAGATCAGGGATTATGGCAAAGCTGACCTCCGTAAGATCAATGGTGTATTCACGTATCATCCCTACAATAGTCGCCGGCCCATATTGATAGATTCTACCTCGCACACCTATACAACCCTCCGAAACATCCCCAAAAAATTGGTAGATGCCGTAGTGGGTTCAGAAGATCCGAATTTCTTTGGACACCGGGGCATACAGGTAGATGCGATTGAATCGTCCATGCTCAGGAACATGCAGAGCGGCAGTTTCAGGCAGGGGGGCAGTACCATCACCATGCAGTTGGTAAAAAATGTGTTCCTCAACCATCGAAAAACCATTGACCGCAAACTGGAAGAGTTTTTCCTGGTATGGTTGATAGAAAACTGCCACATCACCAGCAAAAACAGGATGCTGGAAGTGTATCTCAATATTATAGAATGGGGCCCGGATGTGTACGGGATAGGGGAGGCCTCCCAGTTCTATTTCAATAAACCTCCCGCCCAACTGAACCTGAACGAGTGCATTTTCCTGGCCAAGATCATCCCGCAGCCGCTCGGGTTCATGCACCGCTTTGATGAAAAGGGCAATCTTAAAGAAAATTTCCAGCGCAAGGTGCTCAATACCGTGGACCGGCTTTCGAAGCGCGGCAAGATAGACGAGGAAGAGCAGGGATCGTACTGGCCTGAGGTACAGATCACTGGCCCGGCAAAAAAACTGATTAAAATAGCCCCTGCCGTTGATAGCCTAAGGATCCGTGATAGTTTGATCCGGGAAAACGATTGGTAGGGCCAAACCATGAAAACTGTCTTATTCATATTTACATATATAAGTCCTTTGATGATTGATAATCCCATATCTTTGCGGGCGCTTTGGCTATATGAATCATAAAACATTGTTGAACAGGCTCACGCCTGCGGGGGTTCTCATTACACTTGGTATCGTTTTTGGAGATATAGGTACCTCCCCGTTGTACGTGATGGATGCCGTTATAGGCAAGAGCGCGGTCAGCTATGACCTGGTCCTGGGTGCCATATCCTGCGTCTTCTGGACGCTTACTTTTCAGACAACCATAAAATACGTTATACTCACCCTACGGGCCGATAATAGGGGAGAAGGAGGCATTCTTTCGTTATACGCTTTGGTGCGCCGACGTGGGAAATGGCTTGTTTGGCCCGCTATCATTGGGGGTAGTGCGCTACTGGCAGATGGGATCATTACCCCACCCATATCGGTTACTTCCGCCATAGAAGGGTTAAAAATATATAACAAGGATATTCCCGTTGTGGAAATCGTGATCGGGATACTCGTGGGCCTTTTCATTTTCCAAAGATTCGGTACTTCCGTGGTGGGCAAACTGTTCGGCCCTATCATGTTGGTTTGGTTCACGACCATTGGGGTTATCGGTATTACCCAGATCATGAAATACCCGGTGGTGCTCATGGCATTCAATCCCATATATGTTGTAAAATTCCTGCAAAACCCCAACGGTTTCTGGCTATTGGGCTCCGTATTCCTTTGTACCACTGGGGCGGAGGCACTGTACTCGGACCTTGGGCATTGTGGCCGGCGGAACATACAGGGAAGCTGGATATTGGTAAAAACAACCCTGTTGCTCAATTATTTTGGTCAGGGCGCCTACTTGCTGCATTCAAAATTGGGAACAGTAATAGATGGGCAGCAAACGTTCTACTATTCCATGCCCACTTGGTTTCAGTTGCCCGGTATCATCATTGCCACTGCAGCCACCATTATCGCCAGCCAGGCCTTGATTTCCGGTTCATATACCCTTATCAGTGAAGGGATGCGCCTCAACCTATGGCCCAAGGTAAAAATGATATACCCCAATGATCAGCGCGGCCAGGTATATATCCCGAGTATCAACCTATTGCTTTGTTTTGGATGTATTGGGGTGGTATTGTATTTCCAGGATTCTGAGAAAATGCAGGCAGCGTATGGCTTGGCCATCACGCTCACCATGCTCATGACTACGATACTGCTCAGTTTTTACCTCCGGTTCAAGCATTTCCCCAAACCATTCATATATACCGTTCTAGGCCTGTATCTTACCATTGAGCTATCGTTCCTGGCAGCCAACCTCAATAAATTCCAACACGGGGGCTATGTATCCGTGCTTATCGCGGCGGCCTTGGTAATGGTGATGTGGATATGGTTCAAATCTCGGAAAATAAAGAACCGGTATATTGAGTTTGTGAAACTGGACAAGCACCTGGTGATGTTGAAAGAACTCAGTGAAGATCAATCCATCCCAAAATATGCCACCAATCTTGTTTTCCTTACCAGTGCCGATTATCCCAATGAAATAGAGCAGAAGATCATATATTCCATTTTCAACAAGCAGCCCAAGCGCGCAGACCTATACTGGTTTGTGCACGTGGATGTGTTGGATGATCCGCATACCCGGGAATTCAAGGTGGATTTTCTGGTGCCGGGCAAAGTGGTAAAGATTGAATTCAAATTAGGCTTCCGGGTGGCGCCACGGGTGAACCTCTTCTTTAGAAAAGTGGTGGAAGAACTGGCCCGGAACAAGGAAGTGGATATCATGAGCAAGTACGACTCCCTGAAAAAGTACAATATCATCGGGGATTTCAAGTTTGTTGTCATTCAGCGTATCCTCAACTATGACTATAAGTTATCTGCCTACGAGCGGTTCCTCATGATGGGTTATGATATCCTGAAAGAGGTGAGCTTGTCAGAAGAAAAGGCTTTCGGTTTGGATACCAGCCTGGTAGCCTTGGAAAAAGTGCCGTTGCTCGCCAATACCGCAGAGGAGCTCAACCTGCATAGGGTAGGGTAGAAATAATGTTGAATTTTAAAAGGAGGCAACGCCCTTTTGTTTTCTTTGTGTCTTCGCGTCTCAGTGGCTATTATCATCCTTTACCGTTCAACGATAAACTTCTTGGTGGTCAACCCATCTGGCGTGGTAACGCAAAGGATATAAGAACCATTTTCAAGGTTGAGATCTGACAATAAAATATCCTCGGCGGCAGGGTAGGGGCTATTGATCTGCCGAACCTGTTTCCCCCCTGAATCAAATACCTGAAGGCTTTTCACATTTACGGGTTCCCCAAACTTGATATGCAGGGCGTTGGCCATAGGGTTTGGGTATATCATCATCTCATGATCCTGGATGTTTACGGGTTCGGGTATGCCCGCATTTTTATCAAATAGCCCAAAGCAATATTGCCCTTTTTTAAGGTTCAGTATACGCATATTGCCAAATTCATCGGTATTGCTCGATCCCTGGGTTTTGGTATAGTCGGTGTTTTCTTTGAGCATAATCCAGTCCCCACCATATACGGGTTTGTACATCAGTACCATGCTGTCCTCGATATGGCCCTTCAGGAAGTTATTGTCGAGATAGCCGCCAGAAGTTGGCGTGGAAGGGCTTCGTCCGTCATATATCACCGTGGCTGTTGCATGAAATCCATTGGGGAAAATGCCATCCACTGTCCAATACCTATCGCTGGATAGTCGGATGTTTTTTGGGGTATTGGCCGTGCGTTCTGCCCCGATCCAATGCTGGGTGACAAAAACCAAAGCAGAATCCTTTATGGCATCCACATTTATGTTAATCAGCGATTCTGCAAAACTGAATGAGGTGGCCGTCTTAAAAACCTTGTATTGCTTGGTGGTGGCATCGGTTATTTTTCCATCCATGTCGAGACCTGCGAAAATGGCCTGACTCGGGATATGCACCACATTCCAGATGTTGGTATTGGTTTTAAAAGGGATAATATTCTGCTTCCAATTGGCATCGTACCAGGTTATTTCCAAAGGGGTACCTATATATGATCCCGAGGAAGTCTGGTTGTGCCTAGTAATTGTGAGATTATATCCGGTGGCATCGGAATCTCGTTTGTCAATTTCGAAATGCGGCCATCCACCCCCAAAAACCCAATCATTGAAAAACCCGGTCATATCCACACCAGTGCTTTTGCTGAGCGAACTTTGAAAATCAGTACTATTGGCACTTTGAAAGCTGAAATCGTGCATATAGGTCTGCAGCCCCTTGAAAAAAAGGCTGTCTCCCAAATAAGAACGCATCGTCCTGGCCACACATGCCCCTTTATCATAGGTGGTGGTTCCATAGGTATGGTTGGCAGCCGCTGGGCTCAGTGGCACATAGCCGCCTTCCTCCGGAGTGCCATATCGCAATGCTTGGTAATGGATGCCCAAAGCGTAGGTATGGTAGGTTTTGGTTCCGTACAGTTTTTCTTGGAACATGCTCTCGTTAAAGCATGCCCAGCCTTCGTTCAGCCACATATCCGAAGCTGTTTTGCAGGTCACCAAGTCGCCAAACCATTGATGGGATAGTTCGTGTGCCCATAGATATTCATCGGTCAGTCCGCCTTCGATGGTAGTATTGGGCAATGTTATGTTTGAGGCATGCTCCATGGCACCGCCATTAAAATTCACACCCACAAAGCCTACTCTGTCAAATGGATAAGGGCCATAATATCCTTCATATTCTGCCAATACTAGGTTTAGATGTTGAAAAGTGACTAGGGCTTTGGCCGTATCGTTGGGAGTTACTCCTATCATGATGGGTGTTTTTCCGGCTTTACCGGTAAAATTGCCATAGATCGTTTTATAAGGTCCAATAGCCACAGCTGCCAGATAGGGGGTAATGGGTTGGTGCATTTCCCAATGCCAGGTAATGGTATTGTCAAAGTTGACAGCAGAATCCATTAAAAGCCCGTTGCAAAATGCCTTGCTTCCTTTGGCCGTTTTCATAAAAAAACCAAATGTAGCTTTGTCAATAAAATTATCCACACATGGAAACCAAGCCCGGCCCAGGTTGGGCGGGTTGGTATATAAGCCTATCCCCAGGTTATAGGCATATTGGTTGTTGCCGTCAAAGGTAAAACCGCCCCAAGACGTGGAAACCGGGTGGCCATGGTAAAACACTGTTATAGTAAATGAGTCGCCAGTATTATAAAGCGATGCGAAATGCGGGGTCAGCAATGAATCATTGTATTGAAAGCCTGTCTTTTTGCCATTTTCCCATACTGAATCCACATTCAATTTGTACAACTCCAGTGACAAGCGGTCCAATTTGTCTATCCGGCTGGCCCCTTTCAGGGTGCATTGGCCAGATAGGCTTTTCGATGACAGGTTGCTAAAATCCAATGATATAGCATAATGGCTCACCGTAAATGAGTCTGACCGGGTATCCACCGATGCGGCCTTGGCTCCAATGGCACCCAAAAAAAGTACACATAAAACCGATGATAGTTGTGGAAAAATGTATTTCTTCAACATGAGGAAATTCGATAATTTAGACCGAAATTTGTATTCTATTCAGATGACCAAAGTTAAGGCAAAAACCTATACCTATAATAATAGAGCGGCAATTCAAACATTCAGGATTGCACAGTTTACGGCAGATGGCTGCCCTTGCCTTACCATTCAAATTTTTAGCAAAGCATTTTAAGAAGAACTATGGATCAAGAAGAAAGGATTATCCCAATCAACATCGAAGAGGAAATGAAAACAGCCTACATTGACTATTCAATGTCGGTAATTGTATCACGTGCATTGCCTGATGTGAGGGATGGATTGAAGCCCGTGCACCGCAGGGTATTGTATGGTATGACGGAGCTTGGCCTCGCCCATAACAGGCCCTATAAAAAATCAGCACGTATCGTGGGGGAAGTACTCGGAAAGTACCACCCGCACGGCGATACCTCCGTTTATGATACGATGGTACGGATGGCCCAAGATTGGTCCATGCGGTATACTTTGGTAGATGGCCAGGGAAACTTTGGCTCCATTGATGGGGATAGCCCGGCTGCCATGCGTTATACTGAGGCCCGCCTGACGCGCATCGCCGAAGAGCTTTTGGTGGATATAGACAAGGACACGGTTGATTTCAGGCCGAACTTTGACGAATCGCTCACTGAGCCATCGGTATTGCCTTCCAAAATACCGAACCTGTTGTTGAACGGTGCTTCCGGTATCGCCGTGGGTATGGCTACCAATATGCCACCGCACAACCTTAACGAAGTAGTAGACGGGATCATAGCCTATATAGATAATAACAATATAGAACTTGATGAGCTGAGAAAGCACGTGAAGGCACCCGATTTCCCAACGGGCGGCATCATTTATGGATACGAAGGCGTCAAAAATGCCTTTGAAACCGGAAGGGGCAGGATTGTACTTCGAGGGCGTGCCAGCATCGAGGCCTTGCCCGGCAACCGTGAGCGAATCATCGTTAGCGAGATCCCGTATCAGGTGAACAAATCCACCATGATCAGCAAGACCTGGGAAATGGTGGTGGAAAAAGTATTGGAAGGTATTTCAGAAATCCGTGACGAAAGTGACCGGACGGGGATGCGGATCGTGTACGAAATAAAACGTGATGCAGATGCGAATGTGGTTCTGAACAAGCTTTATAAATATACGGCACTCCAGAGCTCTTTCAGTGTGAACAATATTGCCCTGGTCCATGGGCGGCCCGTAGCATTGAACCTGAAAGACATGATCAAGCATTTCGTGGCCCACCGCCATGAAGTGGTTGTTCGCCGTACCAAATATGACCTGGCTGAAGCCGAAAAAAGGGCGCATATCTTGGAAGGTTTGCTCATAGCCATTGACAACCTGGATGAAGTGATCAACATCATCCGCAGTTCCACTACGCCTGATATTGCCAGAGAAGGCCTCATGGGGCGATTTGCTCTCTCAGAAATCCAAGCCAAAGCTATCCTTGACCTAAGGCTGCAAAGGCTCACCGGACTGGAAAGGGACAAGATAAAGGCAGAATACGAAGAGATAAAGGCACTCATAGATTATCTGAAAAGCATATTGGCAGATGAAGGCCTACGAATGACCATCATCAAGGACGAACTGATTGACATAAAAAAGAAATACGGCGATGAACGTAAAACCGAGATTGTATATTCTGGGGATGAATTGACCCTGGAAGACATGATCGAAGACGAAGACGTGGTGATTACCATCAGCCATCTGGGGTATATGAAGCGGACTACCGTTCGCGATTATAAGACCCAAAGTAGGGGAGGGAAAGGCTCAAAAGGTGCCGCTTCCCGTGATGAAGACTTTATAGAACACCTGTTTGTGGCAAGTACCCATAGCTTTATGCTATTCTTCACAGAAAATGGGAAATGCTACTGGCTACGGGTATATGAAATACCAGAAGGGGGGAGGACCACCAAAGGCCGCGCCATACAAAACCTGATCGCCATTGAGAAAGAAGACAAGATCAGGGCTTATATCAGCGTGAAAAACCTGAATGACGAAGAATACTTGAACAGCAATTTCATATTCTTCTGTACCAAAAAAGGTGTTATCAAGAAAACCGCCCTCGAAGCCTATTCACGTCCAAGGCAAAAGGGGATCATCGCCATTAACATCGCTGAAGATGACCAATTATTGGAAGCGATGCTCACCAGCGATAGCAGCGAAGTGATCATGGCCACCAAATACGGCCAAGCCATCCGCTTCTCAGAAAACAGGGTCCGCTCCATGGGCAGAAACTCCACAGGTGTGCGCGGGGTACGCCTGAACGAGGAACTGGATGACGAAGTAGTGGGCATGGTTTGTGTCACTGACCTGTCTTCCACCATCCTCGTGGTATCTGAAAAGGGATATGGCAAGCGGTCATTGATTGAGGACTACCGTGTCACCAACCGTGGTGGCAAAGGGGTACGCACCCTCAGCATCACTGAAAAAACTGGCAAACTTGTTGCCATATTGAATGTGAACGACAATAACGACCTGATGATCATCAACAAATCGGGCATACTTATCCGTCTATCCATTGCCAATGAAATCCGCACCATGGGCAGGGCCACGCAAGGTGTCAGGCTCATCAAGCTCAAAGAAGGGGATGAGATAGCCTCCATCGCCAAGCTGGACGAAATGGAAAAAGAGGACGATGAACTGATGGAAGGCATGGAAGGCAATGACGAAAACGGAAGTGCCGAAGATGGAGGGGAAGCCACGGAAACAAATGAAAGCACTGAAAATTAATTAAAATAACAATGGGAAAGCATTTTCTGCTGGGCTTCATGAGCCTCACATTATTGGTTGGCACCGTGGGTGCGCAACAATCAAAGGTTACTACCGCCTGGAGCTATCTTCAGTCAAAAGACTATGACAAGGCGAGGGATGCCATCAATTTGGCCATCTTGAACGATGGCACCAAAGGGGATGCCAAGACTTGGTTTTACCGGGGCCAAGCCTATCAGGGGATATACTCAACCACCGAAGCAAAGTTGAAGGGCGATGCTTCTGCCAAAGACCCTGAAAAAGCCAAGGCAGGTCGCAAAGCGTATGATGAGTATATTGCCAATAATACGGATTTGAAGGAGGCTGCTATTTCTTATAGGAAAACCAAAGAACTAGACAAAAGCAAAGATTATGATGATGACAACCTGATTACCGTGGCCTTATTGTTTTTCAACGACGGGTCCAATTGCTATACCCAAAAGAGGTATGCTGCCGCGTATGACAAATTGGAGGAATTCGAAAATTGCTATGAGGCACTTGGAAAAAGCAAAAAGAAGATAGACGATGCTTTTTCAGGATCCAATCCGCCAACGGATATCCGCGAAGTGAAACTGTACATGGCCGGTTGTGCCATTAGACTCGACCAGAAAGACAAAGCCAAAAAGCTTTTTGAAGAATTGGCCGATTCAAAGTACCCAAGCCAGGCAGTATATGTCAACCTGTCGAAGTATTATCAAATTGATAAGGATACCGCTAAGGCCATTGGCGCCCTGGATAAAGGAATGGAGGCCTTGCCAGATTCTATGAAAGGTGGCGTTTTGATTGAAAAATTGAAAATCCTGGTGAAACAAGGCAAATTGTCTGAAGCCACCAAGGTTGCTGAGGATGCCATAAAACACGATCCTAAAAACGTAAGCCTGTACACGGCGTTGGCCAAGATGTATGCCGAGCAAAAAATGTACGACCAATCCGTGAGTACGTATAATAAAGCAGCGGCCATGGATCCCAAAAATTTTGGAGTAGCCAGTGGGATGGGGATTGTAAAATTCAACCAGGGTGTGGATAAATACAACGAATCCGTGAATGCGAAAAACGCAGCCGATGCAGACAAATATCTCGCCGAAGCCAAGACTATCTGGAAAGACGCCACAAAAATTTTGGAGTCTGCCTTGGCATTGCCCAGAACGAATAATGACCGCGAAGATTTGCGCGCCTCGTATGATGCGTTACAACAAATGTATTATCGTACGCAAGATCCCGTAAACGGAAAGAAATATAAAGAACTGAGAGATCAGAACTAAGACAGAAGGATAAGGGAGTGCATTAGCTCCCTTTTTCTTCGATCTTTCAATTTAACATAATGTAAATTATGTAACAAACAAATAGTGATACTTTGTTCATTAATTGAGTGTTATATTTTTGAGGATTGCGATTCTTTTGTAGTTTTGTTTGAAAATATAGTTATGAAAAAAGAACCTTCATCATTGCTGAAACTCACCCTTGTTTTGTCATTTCTACTGATGGCTTTTTGCTTTTCCTTTTTGAGTTTCAAGTCTGATCCAGAAATCGAGCACCATGCATCGGAAGTCAAAGAAGTTAGCGGCATACCGGTATTTATTATGTCAGAGCCCAAGGCTTCGTATATTGTGGTAGATTACTATACTACTGAAGGTATGATGAGTGTTGGATGCCCTAGTATTCGTGAACAGGTCAGTTATATAATGGATAAAGCACTCAGGCACAAGAAAAAAGTACCGTTTGATGCTATAATTTTTGATGGATCAACGAAGGGAAACGCCATAAAATGGAAGCGCGCGGGTCAATAGTACTTGCGTGATGCGACTTTGCCTCTTCTATAGATCAATTTCTCCTTTGGTTTTCCGGTACAGTCAAAGGCTTTAATGGCACCATTTTCATGACCGTTTTTTATCTGGCCGCTTGATGTTAAGTTCCCGGCTTTGCTCCATATATGTCGGTATATCTCCACTTGCCATTTTGAAGGGTGTTTATTAACCCTCTCTGACAAAAGCTTTCCAAAGGATCATCCAATGGATAATATTGAGCTTGTCCGCCGCGGATGTCAATAAAATCATAAAAGTACAAATTCACGCTATCCATGATGGGTTCTTCCTGTACATAACTCGAAGACCCTGTAATTCCGGGTATTGATTTAACATAATGTTTTTTGTCCTCCGGAGATGGAAGCACCGTATCCTTGGCTTTCTTTGCTATGGTAACAGTGACCACATAGTTTGAAAAACCAGAGACAGCACGATATATAACAGGGATTATTTTCTTTCCCATCGTATCCAGATAGCCTTGTTTGCCATCTTTTTCAGCAAAAGCCACTCCAGAGGCAAAATTGCTGATATAATCATATCCGAAAGGTACTATGATGTGGTTGTCCAGGTCTATGACCCCGTATTTCCCGTCTTTATTGGCAGATATACGATTGTGATAACATATACTCGCCAAGTCATTGGTTTCCAGATTGTCATAGATGCAAGGCATTCGTTCCCTACCATTGCCATCTATCACACCCCAGCGATCATTCCGTTCCACTGCACCCATACCGTTTTGCAGGTCCATGATCTTGTCATAGTAATGTTGAAACGGTTGCGTTCCCGGATAAATTTTTGGTTGTGCAAAGCACGGCACACATACAAAGATTGACAAGTACAGAAAATAGGTTTTCATACCGATGGCCCCCGAGACTAAACGCCAAGTCTGCCATTCTGGTATGTGAGAAAAAATGGTGTCCCCTACCCTGCTCAGGTTGCCAAGCCTATCTCAGACATTCTCCACAAAATCCTGAAATGAGTTGTCCTCATAAAACAAAGTGATCCTTTTGACCCTGGATACCCGTTGGCCATCAGTTTTCACAGTTGCCAAAATAGAGGGTTTTTGTTCTGTAACTGTTGGATTGACAGGGATTTTCTCCTGAATAGGTGGTTGCGCAAGCGGGGCTACATTTGGCTGTAGATTTTCTGCCGGGATTTGGGCCGCTACAGGCTTGGGAATTGCCATTTGTTCGGTAGCCAAATTGTGTGCCGGACGGGTAAAATCATCCAAGTTCAGTTGGCCGATCTTCCGGGGCTGGTTTACATTCGTCACACGCTTCTTCTCTTGCTCCTCTTCACTCAGCATCATTTCGCCCCGGCCAAGCAGCAGCCAATCAGAGGAAATTTGAGGGAAACGGATCAATACCTTTTGCAATAGTTCTAGCCCGGGGTTGTTCCTTCCGCTTATAATATGGCTTATACTAGAGCGTATGACACCTATTTCATCTGCAAATATAGATGGGGAGTAGTTGAAATACTCCATGATCTTTAACAGTCTTTCATTCATAATTTACACAGTTTACACAAAGGTAAACAGAAAGATTTACATTACCAAACGGTTTACTAAAGTAAATATATACAAATGTAAACATGTAAATTCATGATTGTAAACATGTAAGTCGCGTGTTAATATTGTAAACATTCGTTCATTGGGCAAGTATTCGTTTTAGATGGTTAAATAGGATACATTATATAGACTTAACCATTGATAAACAATACACTAACTATTGTATCTGTATAGTTGGTTTAATCTGATCACATATAACATTGATTTAAAGGTATTAACGGCATTCACAATCAAGCGCATTATCCAAAAATTTACATTGTGCAATAGGCCATATACTCCCATATTTGCCTCCAATCCGCATCTTGTGCCGTAATATTTGCTATATTTGCCCATAGAAAATCAAAAAGGAAATCTATGGCATCAGCTAGCTCAAACACGACATCTACCCGTACCCTTCTTTTAGTCCTCGGCGGTATAACGCTGCTTTCGGTTTTGTTCAGGACGGTACCGGGTCTACATATATGGAACAACTTCTCCCCCGTTGGTGCCTTAGCGCTTTTTAGCGGTGCCTTGTTGTGGAACAAAAAATGGATGTTCGTTTTTCCTATCGCCGCCATGCTCATCAGCGATACCATCAAAGAAATCGTTGCTCCCGGAACTGGATTTTATGCTGACATATCTTATGTATATGCTTCTTTTTTCGTCATCCTGTTTTTGGGGATGTTGATCCGGAACAACAAACGTCCAGTTGCCATATTTGGGGCATCCGTTTTAGGTTCAGTTTTGTTCTTTCTCATTACCAACTTTGGGGCTTGGATGTCAAACAGTGGAACCTCTCTTATCCTGTACACCCATGATATCAATGGCCTGATGAAATGTTATGGCGAAGGTCTTCCTTTCTTCAAGGGTACTTTGAGCAGCGACCTATTGTTCAATGCCATCTTTTTTGGGGGATACTATTTGTTCGCCCAGAACAAAGCCGAGCTATCAACTGTTAAGAACTAGTAACAAGCTATTCTCCTTTGGAGTAGCCTTGGTTATGCCAATGTCCCATTTAAAAGCTTATCAATCAATATAAGTTAAGTTTTTGCCTATCATCGGGGCATTAGATGCTTTATTACCTTCCATTATTGAGAAAAGGCCAGTTTGTGATAGGCCATCATTTCGAAATATTGGCTTAATATTTTGGCAATGTTGTGTTTAAATGCGTCATGCCTTGTCGTCCCGAATCCTGGCCCCGACCATTTGATTCCTACCCTCCATTTTCCTTGTGCAAGTGCTTCCGTTGACTCGAAAAAATACCTTAGTTTTGAAGTCAAATAAAGCATACCGTATAGATATATGAACATACACGAATACCAGGGCAAACAAATCTTAAAGAGTTATGGGGTTGCCATTCAAGAAGGCATTGTTGCCGATACCGTTGAAGGGGCAAGTGCAGCAGCCAAAGAACTTCAAAACCAAACAGGAACCAAGTTTTTTGTGATCAAAGCTCAGATACATGCCGGTGGACGTGGCAAAGGTGGCGGTGTAAAACTCGCAAAATCCATAGATGAAGTACCCGACGTGGCTGGAAAGATATTGGGGATGAACCTCATTACCCATCAAACAGGCCCACAAGGCAAGGTGGTTCATAAGGTATTGGTAGCCCAGGATGTATATTATCCCGGCCCTACAGAAACAAAAGAATTCTATATCAGTGTGCTTTTGGACAGGCAGCGGGGGGAAAATGCCATCATGTACTCTACCGAAGGAGGCATGGACATTGAAGAAGTAGCTGCCAAGACACCGGAGAAAATATACAAGGAACATGTAAGCCCATCCGTGGGTCTGCAAGGCTTTCAGGCAAGGCGCATCGCGTTCAACTTAGGTCTCGAAGGAGAAGCCTTTAAAGAAATGACAAAGTTCGTGACCGCGCTTTACAAGGCTTATGTGGGCACTGATTCTTCGATGTTTGAAATAAACCCGGTTCTCAAGACTTCAGACAACAAAATCATCGCAGTGGATGCAAAAGTGAACCTGGATGACAATGCCCTGTACCGTCATGCAGACTTTGAAGCCATGCGCGACCTGAACGAAGAAGATGCCCTGGAGACCGAATCGCGCAAATACAACCTCAATTATATACACCTTGACGGCAATGTAGGCTGCATGGTGAATGGTGCCGGCCTTGCCATGGCTACCATGGATATGATCAAACTCAGCGGCGGCGAGCCTGCCAACTTTTTGGATGTGGGTGGAACGGCCAATGCGCAGACCGTAGAGGCAGGTTTCAGGATCATCCTGGAAGACCCGAAAGTGAAGGCAATCCTGGTGAACATATTTGGAGGTATCGTACGTTGCGACCGTGTGGCACAAGGTATTGTAGATGCCTATCGCAATATCGGCGAGATAAATGTACCCATCATTGTCAGGTTGCAAGGCACCAATGCTGAAGAGGCCCGCAAAATCATTGATGAAAGCGGCCTGAAAGTGTTTCCTGCCACCTTGCTGAGCGAAGCTGCGACATTGGTGACGCAGGTATTGAGCTAATCAGGCGCTTTTGATACACTAGCCCATCAAATGCGGCTTGCTTACCCCGGCATTGATATACGTATTATGGGTGGCATAACTGAATATCAGCGTCATGGCTATCATAAAATAGAAAGAGGGATAGATCTTGAAACCCCGTCGGATCAGAAACCGACCCATTTTGACTTCCTTGGTCGTCTTGTATTCTTTGAAAATGAGCCCTGCAACCAAGAAACCGCTCAACACGAAAAACAAATCCACGCCGATGTATCCAATTTGAAAAAGCAGGGCTGAAATCCAATAATGCCTGCACATCACCAGCATCACGGCCAGCCCACGCAGAATGTCAATGGACGGTATTCTTTTGTTCAAACCCTGTTGAAATGATGGATTAGCTGTAAATTTACTACAAAATGAACAAAATCTTGAAAGAGGGGCTTATCATCGTTATATGTTATTGAGAATTTATCCTGAAAACCCGGCTACCCGATATATGGATACCGTGGTGGACCTACTTAAGAATGATGGGGTGATCATATACCCTACTGATACGGTGTATGCCATCGGTTGCGATATGAACAGTCAAAAGGCCATTGAAAAGCTTTGCCGCATCATTGGCAAACAGCCCGAACAGGCCAACCTTTCTCTGATATGCTATGACCTGAGCAACATATCGGAATATACGGTCCCTTTTGGAAATACCATATTCAAATTGATGAAGAAATGCCTCCCCGGGCCATATACCTTTATCATGAATGCCAACAACAGGGTGCCGAAGCTCTTCAAAAACAAGAAAAGAACCATTGGTATCCGTGTGCCTGACAATAATATACCACGGGAGCTGGTAAGGATGTTGGGTAACCCCATGGTGACGGCATCCATACACGCTGAACAGGATTATGAATATTATGCCGACCCTGAACTGATCCACGAGGATTTTGAGGAAAAAGTGGATTGTGTGATAGATGGCGGGCCTGGCGGATTGGAGGTTTCTACCATATTGGACTGCACGGGAGAAGAAATAGAACTTATCAGGGAGGGAAAAGGGCCGGTTGACTTAGTGAATAACGATTGAAAAGCATTAATATCGCCTTACACCTGCTTGCTTAGCTATCCAAGCTCGACAAGCGTAATACCTTCCCCACCATAATCAGGGTTTTCGCTTTTCATATCCTTCACCACATCGTATTTTTTCA
>Ga0206900_1044_pt1 | contig 33260 bp, 22 predicted proteins | sample Alteio_BWOrgHeat_46_FD_153235 | JGI IMG/M metagenome (GOLD analysis project Ga0206900, IMG submission 153235) | Enriched cells from forest soil in Barre Woods Harvard Forest LTER site, Petersham, Massachusetts, United States -... | ecosystem: Environmental > Terrestrial > Soil > Temperate forest >... | reverse complement strand
ATGGCGAGTCCGTTTTCGTTTCAACGAGCACGTCGCAGGCGAGCGGTATCGGAAGTACTCAGAGTCGCCGCGACGCACGTGAAGTTCTTCGCGTCGTCAATACTCCGATCTGAATCTCGGAATCCGTGACCGGCCGCGCGACGATCTTCACCCGGCAGGACGCGGCGCTATCCCCAACCGATGTTGCGGCCGAACTACCTGCGCGTCTTGTATCGTCAGATTCGTGTCACACGAAGCCGCGTTCTGCGCCATGTCTGCCGACCAATCAACCATTAACCCCGACTGTCTCAGCGGGATCACCGTCCTCGATTTCTCCCATGCCCTCGCTGGCCCTTTCTGTACCCTCATGCTTGCGGACTTCGGCGCCAGGGTTTTTAAGCTCGAAAGCGCCACCGGGGGCGACATGGGACGCGGATGGGGGCCACCGTTCGCCGGTCCCCACTCGTCCTTTTTCCTGGGCCTGAACCGCGGCAAGTTCGGCATCTCCATCGATCTCAAAAGGCCCGAGGGCGTCGACCTCTGCCTGCGCATCATAGAAAAGGTCGATGTGCTGGTCGAAAATTTTCGCCCCGGAACGATGGACCGGCTTGGACTCGGTTACGGAGCCGCTTCGGACCGCAACCCAAAGCTGGTCTACTGTTCGATCTCAGGCTACGGCCAGGAGGGCCCTTCGCGCGACGAAGCGGCCATGGATCTCATCGTGGAATGTTCCAGCGGTTTTATGAGCATCACGGGTACGGAAAACGGCGAGCAGGTGCGCAGTGGTTACGCAGTCGCCGACATCAACGCCGGGCTCTTTTCGGTGATCGGCATCCTGCTGGCCCTGCGCGCCCGAGATCGGAACGGCCGCGGCCAGTACGTCGACATCTCCATGCTCGATTCGATGATTTCGGCGATGTCCTCGAACTACATGTCCTATCTGGGTTCAGGCAAGGTGCCCCGTCCCCTGGGCAGCGGCTTCCCGACCGTCGTCCCTTACCGCGTCTTCGAAGCCAGCGATCGCCCATTCTCGATCGCAATCGGAAGCGAGAAACTCTGGTCGGCATTCTGCCGCGCCCTCGATCGGCCAGACCTCGAAGCTGAACCGGACTTCGCCACCAACGCCCGCCGCGTTGAAAACCGCCATCGCCTCGAAGCGATTCTGTCCGAAGAATTGCACAAACGATCCATGACGGAATGGGTCGGCCGTCTCAGAAAAATGGGCATTCCGTGTTCTCCGGTCCGGAACTTTCAGGAAGTCGCGGAAGACTCACAGACGGCCGTCCGCAACATGTTCCCCACAATCGACTGCCCGCTCGCCGGACCTCATCGCGTCATTGGCCCTGCGGTCAAGCTCTCGGAAACGCCGGGCACGATAGGCAACGCGGCGCCGAAACTCGGCGAACACACTAACGCCGCGCTAGGCGAGCTTCTGGGTCTCGATGCGAATCAGATCCGGGAACTCAGCGAGTCCGGCGTGATCACTCAGAGTAAATGAACTTGACGAAATTCGCCACGTTTGTATTCGGCCAGTCGGCGTATTTCGCCTTCATCTCCGTCGAAATCTGCTTGCCCGCCTGATCCGCATCTAGGCCTTGCTGCTTGAGCGCCAGGGCGCGGTTTCGAACATCGCTGATAAAGGCCTTCTCCAGAGCGACCATCGTGCCGTCTCCAGGCGCGCTATGGTCCGGCAGCACGTGCGCCGGGTTGAGAGCCGCCACTTTGTCCAAAACCGTGAGCCAGCTCGCCGCTGAGCCTCCGTTCATGGGAATGTTCGGCACCACCTTGTTCTGCACCACGTCGCCCGAGATCAACGTCCGATCGGGCTCTACGAAGATCAGCTCGTCGCCCTTGGTGTGGGCCGCGCCGAACCACAGCAGACGCACAGTCACGCCGCCGAGGTCCACTCTGGCCTCATCCGTGAACAACACATCCGGCGTCCGCAGGTTTACGTCACTCAGCAGTTGCTTTTGCTGTTCATTCCGGCTGGCGAACATCGAGACCATTTCCTTGCCGCGCGCGTCCATCTCGCCCTGCTGCGTCAAGTCGCGGATCAGAATTGTCGAGGCCGGGAAGCCGGCATCCCCCGCGGCATGCTCCGGATGAAAGTGCGTCGTCGTCAGATAGAGCCGCGCATTCGGCGCCGAGAGCCTGGCCGCAACCCTCGCCGCTGTAGCGCCGTTCTTCGGTCCGAGACCGGTATCGACCACCAGGGTTGCCTTCGATCCCGCCACGATCGCGATATTCGGAAAGCCCATGATGGCCCAAACATGCTCCGAAACAGGCGTCGTGGTCTCCCCGACAATCGGGCTCTGCTGCGCCAGTGCGCTTGCCGCCGCGAGGGCGGATATCATCACGTGCTTCAGAGACATCAAAATGCCTTCCTTTCTCCGTACTATTCTCGTTCAAAATCCCCGGCGCGCCACCTTCGCCGTCGCATCCCGCTTCGGCACGCAGCAATCAGGACCCGATACCGCTTAACTCCGTCATCTCAAGCATCGAAGACGGCAGGAACGCGATGCCCGGCCCGACTCTAACCATGGCGATCGCTGAGGAAATATAATTCGCCTCGTAAGCGGCTGCCGGAAATTGTCCGATCGACTGGAACGCGCGATCGACCAGCATCCGAACACTGCTTTGGCTGTCCATCAGGATCAGCGGGAACTCGATGAGATCTTTGAGACGAACGGGCCAATACGCGTCAGCCGGACCGTTCTCGTATTCCGATCTAACAGCCGGACGCCCATCGTTTGTTTTCGATTACTGAATTGTGATATTTCAAATCGTGCCGGCGGTCGATCGGGCATGTCCCGGATGTTAGATTCACATTATTGAACAGTCCCACTCTTCCGGAGAGAATCCTCCTTTTCATTCTCATTGCCGCATCCCTGACGGGTTTTTGGTATCGGTTTCGCCGCGTCGCCGGGATCATCTCCGCTGCGAAGCCCGATCCGGGCTTCCACCTCGGATCGCTGTTTCCGCGAGTCCGGGATTTCATTTCGGAAGTGCTCCTGCAGTCGAAAGTGATCGCGCAACGGCCGATCGCCGGAGCCGCGCATGCGCTGGTTTTTTGGGGATTCTGCGCCTTTTCGCTAGTCACGATTAACCACATCGCCGCCGGATTCGGCTTGCCGCTGCTCTCCCGCGCAGGCGGTTTCGGACAATTCTGGTTTGCGTTCGCCGCGCTCTTCGCCATCGCCGTGGCCGTCTCGATCTCCTATCTCGCGGCGAGACGATTCATCGCCCAGCCCATCTGGCTCGGTAAAGTCGCGCCGGAATCCGGTATCATCGCCGCCCTGATCTTCATCCTCATGGTGACCTATCTGGGAGGCCTCGCGGTCGCCGAGCAATCCGCGTCTGGTCGCGCGTTCTGGTGGAGCCACACGCTCGCGCTGCTCGTATTCCTCCCCCTCATCCCCCACACGAAGCACCTGCATCTGGTGCTGAGCCCGGCGACTATTTTTTTCAAGCGTGAGCGATTCAGTGATATCCCGCCGCTCGCGGGCGATGAAGACTTCGGCCTTGTGAACGGCAAGGACATCACGAATATCGATGCGCTCCAGATTTTTTCCTGCGTGGAGTGCGGGCGCTGCACCGAACACTGTCCCGCCTTCAACACAGGCAAGGAACTCAACCCGAAGCAAATCATCCTCGACCTTCGCTCCTACCTGACCTCTGAAGGCCCCTCTTCCGAGGCAACGCTGCTCGGTCCTCACATTTCCGAGGAAGCTGTATTTCAGTGCACCACCTGCGGCGGTTGCGAATTCCAGTGCCCGGTCGGCATCCAGCATCTGCCGCTGATCGTCGGTATGCGCCGCGGCGCGGTCAACACGGGCGCCTGGGAAGACTCCTACGGAACCAAACTTTTCCTCACGATGGAACGCAATGGGAATTCGCTCGGCATAGCGTCCAGCGAACGCGCCAAATTCATCGAGAAGAACGCGCTTCCGATTTATGACGGCACTCAGGAGTACTGTCTCTGGCTGGGCTGTATGGGCGCTTATGATCCCGCCGGACGTGAAACCATTCTTGCGTTGGTGAAAATCCTCCGCTACCTCGGCATCACCTTTGGCGTGCTGAGAAAAGAAAAGTGCAACGGTGACCCCGCGCGCCGCCTCGGCAATGACCTTCTTTTCACCACCCTCGCCGCAGAGAACATCGAAATTATTGGCAACGCGGGCGTGAAGAAATTCCTCAGTATCTGCCCTCACTGTGTCCGAACGATGAGCACAGACTGGAGCGAAGCAGGCCAGGTTGTGCTGATCGAACATCATTCCGAACTGCTCGCGCGCCACAAAATGCGTCTGCCCGTTCTTCCCGACGAGCATCGCGAGAAGGTCGTCTATCACGACCCCTGCTATCTCGGCCGTTATCGCGGCGTCTACGATGAACCCCGCGAAGTCCTTAGCCGCGCGGTAGATCTGCTCGAAGCGCCGCGCAATCGCGAGCGATCTTTCTGTTGCGGCGCGGGCGGCGGGCAGATGTTCCTGGGCGAGGAGAAGGGAAAACGCATCAACCTGGCGCGCGCCGAGGAACTCGCTTCCACGGGAGCCGAAACGGTTGCGGCGGCTTGCCCCTTCTGCGCCTCGATGTTCCGGGACGCGCTGAAGGCCGTCTCACCTACGCCGCCCAAGCTCGTCGATATCGCGCAACTTACTGCGCAAAGCCTTCCGGATCTGTAAGATTCGGCGCCATCTTCCTAAAGGTCAGAGAGTCTCGGGACTCTTCAAAATTCTTCTCGACATCTTATACGCACGTCTGACGCGCTAATACAGGGACGGACGGGCGCCGCCGCCCAGCAGAGACGGGCTGACCTGCGAGATCACGTGGCTGCCTTCATTTCCGCCCACGGCGAACATTATTGAAAGTACCGGCAATCCGCCGGCCCGCAAAGTGAGTCCGGCGGAAAAGCTATGCGTCAGATGATCGAAGCCAAGCTCACCGCGAGTCGCCGCTACCTTTCCCTGGTCGTACATGAAAATCATTCCGAGCGGCAGATTGCCCACGGCGTGTTCAAACGACACGCGAAACAACATCAGGTTCGGCGCCCGAAACCGGTAATCCGCATAACTTGCCAGATAGGTATCGCCGTTGATGTCCGCGCCGCCCAAAGTAGGCATGAAATAAAACGGAACCGTGTTGCCCGACGGCACAAACGACTCCATCAGCAACAGCCGAACTCCAATAATGCCTTTGAGATTCCGCGATGAGGTCACCGGCGGGCAGGACAAATTCGTCTCGGTCCGCGCGCACGCATCCGGCCCATTGAAGGACCGTGGCGGCTCCGGAGTCGATTTCCCATACAACAGAAACTCATGGCCCAGATCGACCGACATGCGCGTAAACGTGGAATTCGCAGCCGCGTATTCTTTAAACGCGACGTTATAGTTGAGGCCAAGCCGGCCGAAGTCCGGCGCCATCGCGAGCCCCTGCGCGAACTGCCCGTACGACTTGTGATCGCCAAGGCCCGGCGCCGTGGCTGGGGTGTAGATCTGTTCAATCGAGGGGACCGTTCCGGGAACGCCGGAACGAAGCCGCATGATGCGAGCGTTAGCCTCGCCGGAAAGACGCAGATCGATGCGCGTCCAGAGCGGTACGTCGACATGCGACCCGGCGATCGTCTCGGTCATTCCGTAATAGGCCAGATTCGACTTCGACGTGTTCTGGCCAATTCCGTAATAACTGATCTGATTCAATGACTCGGTCTGCACATATCCTGTTATGACTGTGCTCTTCTGACGTAGATCCGACGCTGCGCCCGGCGTTCCCACGCCTGGCTGAACAACGGTCGGCCTCTCACGCGTATATCGGGCCGTCAGGTATAAACCCGCTCGCCACGACTGATTGCCCGATGCCACGCCGTCGATATCCCAGCCGAAGCGCCAATGAGTGATCGTGTCCCCATCCGGCCCTGGAATGTGGTGCGGAACGGTATGATGCGCGAACGTCAACGCGGGTCCGGCCGCGAATCCGTTGCCGGGCGATAGGCTTCCCACTGCGATGTGAAACGGCTGGTCGGTAAACAAGGTTGTCGCGCACGGCAGGATCTTGAACTGCCCGCACGAATCCGCCAGACGTGTCGCCTCGGAATCCCCAAACGCGGGCACCCCGGCGAGGAACGCGCCCCACAGCGTGATTACAGCAATGCGTTTCATTGCGCTCCGCCCGCCGTCGCGACCGGGTGCAGCAGCGCCGTCACCTTTCCGATGTAGTCGCCGGCCTGCGCCACAGTGTGGATCTCCCCGATGTCAATGCCCGTCTGCTGCTCGGGCGGTAATGTCATCTCCACCTGATGAATCTCGTGAATGTGCTCATACAGCAATGTCGAAATCGGTCGGTTGGAGTTGCCGGTCCCGGGCTGAGTCATGGGAATGGTTTCCCGCCTCATACCGAAGAGCGCACTGGCGTCGGCGGCATTGCCCAGGCCAAAGTGAAAAGCGTCCGTCCGCGGCGTGTCCCTTGACAGCAGATCCAGAAAAGTTTCGGCCTTTGCTTCTCGCTGGGTGCGCGTGGCGTAGTTGGGATCGATAAAGAAGTTCGTCACGGTGGCGGGAATTGACGCATGCTCGAAGATGCGGTCCTTCACGACGACGCCAGCTTCCACCCACGGCGATACCAGCACTGCCGGCACGCGAACGCCCAGGCGATCGAACGTGAATCCCGTCTGCGTATCCGTATTGCCGTCCACGTGATCCGGCGGAAGATTCGGCGGCGGAACATGATCGTAAAGGCCGCCGTGCTCGTCGTACACGATGAGCAGCGCTGTGTTCTCCCATTTCGGCGACTGCCGGATCAGGTTGTAAATCGTGCCAATGAAGTTGTCGCCGGCGCGCACATCATTATCGGGATGCTGATCGTTAGCTAAATCGTCGCCATCTTTGTAATTCGGCTCCAGAAAGGTGTACTGCGGCAACCGCCCCGCCGCGCAGTCCTGCTCAAACTGCTTGAAGAGCCCGAACAGCTCCGGTTGATTCTTCAGAAGAAACGTCAGCCCGAGCGTCGAGCTGCTCTGGTTGTAGTAATAGAGTTTCGCCGTGTGACCGGTCGCCTGCATCCGCTGATAAATGGCGGGAATCGGCTTGCCGATGTAGTTCACGCTCATGTCCGTGTGGCCGAACGACGTGCCGAAGTGCGCGAATGCTCGATTGCAAAGCGTCGGTCCCGGTATGGAAGAAAACCACCGCGTGAAAACGGCGTAGCGTTGCGCCAGCGTGGTAAGCACCGGAAGTTGCCCCGGCGCGAAGTACTTCATGATGTTGTGCGATGACGGCGCTTTGCCTGTCTTCTGAAAGTAGGCGCGCACAAAACCCTGCATGGACGGCGCCCGGCCCGGTGAAGTATCGCCGTTGAAGATCTGGAGGTCCACATCGCGGTAGTGATGGCCTGGATCGTCGTTTAACTGGCCCTGATAATCCGCGTCGCTGCTGACCTTCACCGGCTCGCCGGTAGTGTCCGGATTTGATTCGTCGCCGTTGAGCCCGTCGATGTCGGGATTAATCGCCTTCAGGCCGCCGAGCATATGGTCGAACGACCGATTCTCCATCATCAGAACGACCAGATGCTGAAGCTGCTGCTGTCCAGGAGTCATGATTCGCCTTTCTGGAATAGGAGGCCCACGGCGGGCGGGCACACCTTTGTAGTGGCACAACCACGGCCATCGTTTCATGGCGTGCCCACGCTCCGCAAGAACGAAGAGGCGTTTTGTTAGATCACGCGAGGATGCGGGGAAGCGGCTTCGTGCTGTCCGCGAAACGTTCCGCCGGGTTGCCCATCGCGTTGAGAAGCGCGAGCCAGAGATTCGAGAGCGGCGTATCTTCGGGATAAAGCAGACTCTGCCCCGTCGCCAGTTTGCCGCCCGCCTTTCCTGCCACGACTATCGGTAGGTTGTGCATGTTGTGGCTGTTCCCGTCACTCAGCGCGGAAGCGAAGATAACGACGGAGTTGTCCAACACATTGCTGTCCCCCTCCTTCGCGTCGCGGAGTTTCCCGAGTAAGTATGCATACTGGGCCACGTACCATTTGTTGATGAGCTGATACTGCCGGAGTTTATCGGCGTCATTCGCGTGATGCGACATGTCGTGATGGCTGCCGCTCACGCCTTCCAGCCAGCGGAAGCTCACGTTGCTGACGGCGTTACCCAACATGAACGTCGAAACGCGCGTGGTATCCGTCTGGAAAGCCAGCGCGATCATGTCGAGCATCAACCGCACATGCTCTGCGTAGTCCTTCGGTTCTTCAGGAGGGGGCGTCGCGCCCTTGAGCGGAATCCGCGGCTTCCATTGCTTATTGCCGGTCGCCGCCGAACTTTCCGCGCGTTGTTCCAAAGAACGCACGATCGACAGATACTCATCCAGCCGCCGCCGATCCGCCTGACCGAGTTCTGCGCGAAGATCTTTCGCATCTCCGAGCACGCGGTCCAGCAGAAGCGCCTCACACTTCGCATCGTCACGGCGCGGCTCGGTCGCGCGTAGCAATCTCTCGAAAACCGACTTCGGGCTCGTCTCTCGCGCCAGTGGTACGGTCGGGCTGCTCCAAGCGATATGACATCCATACACTCGGGTGTATCCGGCCGCGAGATCCACGCCCGTGGCTTCCGGCGAAATTCCCAGTTCGAGCGAAGGCAGCGGCGTCCGATTACCGATATATTGCGCGGCGACCTGATCCATCGACACGCCATGACTATTCAGGTCTTCGCCCAGCGTCTTCTGGATGCGCGTGGAAGTCAGGATCGCTGCTTCCTTCACATAGTGCCCGTCGCCGTCCTTTGCCGCTTCGTTCCAGAGGTTGCGCGGCACGATGATCCGGTCCTGAAACCCTTCGAGCGGTTGCAGGGTAGGGGAGAGCTTAAAGCCCTTGCCCACTCCTTCCGGTACCCAAGCCGTCGTGTTCACACCGTTCGGCATGTATAGAAAAGCCAGCCGGACCGGCGCAGACGCCGCCTTCGACGTCGCTGCGGGCATCATCGCCTCCAGCCACGGCAGCGCGAGGGCTACGCCCGCCCCGCGAAGAACCTTCCGGCGCGACAAAAGAAACCTGGCGTTCTTCATTTCGCGGAACCTGCCTGATAACGGAACACCGGACTCATCACAATCCCTTCGATCAGCGTCTGCGACTTGTATCCATTCTCCGACAGTTGGGCGAGAATCGCATCCACTGCGCAGCGATCTTTCAAAGTCAGACCGCGCTCCAGCGCGAAACCGAGCATCCGGCTGGTGAAGCTCCGCAGGAAGAGATCCTTGCGTTTCATCAGCAGCGCGCGCAATTCATCGGGTCCTGCGAACGAAGCGCCATCCGGCAGAATGCCTGTGTTATCAAGCGGCTTCCCGGCGTCGTCGGTGCGCCACTGCCCTAGCGCGTCATAGTTCTCGAGCGCAAAGCCGATGGGATCGATGCGGCTATGGCAGCCCGCGCACGCAGGGTCCGCGCGATGCCGCGCCAGTCTTTCGCGCATCGTGGCGGGCTGCGTATCCGCGTGCTCTTCCAACCTAGGAACGTCCGGTGGCGGAGGAGGCGGCGGAGCGCCCAGAATCGATTCCAGCACCCATTTCCCGCGGAGCACCGGGCTGGTCCGATACGGATACGATGAGACGGCCAGCACCGCGGACATCCCGAGCACGCCACCCCGGTGGCTGTGCGGCGGCAATTCGATCCGCTTCGGCTGCTCGTCCAACTCCTTCGGAAGCTTCTTCAGATCGAACCCGTAGAGCGCCGCGAGCTTCTTGGTGAGAATTGTCCAGTTGGAATCCAGCAGCTCGGTAATCGGCGCGTTCGTCGAGAGAAGGGTGTGGAAGAAAACAGCCGGCTGAAACCCAATGTCAGCGCGCAATTCGGCGTCGCTCGCGTACTTCGGAAACAGCTTGGCATCGGGAGTGAGATCGCGCCCCAGATTGCGCGTGCCCAGCCACTGCCCCGTGAAGCTCTCGACAAAGCCCATCGACTTGCCGCTCCGCAGCATCCGGCCGATCTCCTCATGCAATACCTCCGGTTCATGCAGCTTTCCCAGGCTAGCGAGATCGAACAGCATCTCATCCGGCATCGAGCCCCAGAGAAAATAAGAAAGCCGCGAGGCCAGAGCGTAGTCGTCCAGCGGCCGAGCCGCGGCCCCGGGGTTTGGCGGAACCGACAGGAACAGGAACCGCGGCGACATCAGCACGCCGCGCAGCATGAAGACCACCGAATGATCGAAATCGAGATGTTCGCGCTGCGCCGCCTGGAATAGGGCAAGGAACGCCTGCTTCTCGCTGTCCGTAGCAGGCCGGCGAAAGGCGCGCGGCAGAAAGCCATCGAGGACATGGCGCGCAGCCGCCGTCGGCGTGAGCGTTCTTGAGGGCTCTGCGATCCCGATGCGCGCCCTGGCCCGCGAATCCCGGATGGCAAATTCCAGCGTTCGCTTCGCCGCGTCCCGGTACTTCTCCGCAAGCAGCGGCGAGAGCGTCAGCACCTCTGCGGCGTTGTCGAAACCCTCGCCTCCCGCGCCGTCCGCCGGAAGATCGTGTCCGGCATCCTGATGCACGTTCAGCAGTTCGCGAATCGTGGCGGTATATTCGTCGCGATTCAGCCTGCGGATGGGAATCGGTCCGGCGACCGCACCATTCGAACAGGCTTCAGCGTGGAGCGCGCCGTCAGCCCACGATACAAACTTCTCCCGCTCATCGACAGTCGGCGCCGGAGCGCTCCTCGGAGGCATCTCGTTCGCGCGGACACGCGCCAGAACACGTCCCCAGCGGTAAGTATCAGTGTCTGGAGCGTTCGGTGCGGCTATTTCGCGCGCGTTGAATCCTGCCGCAGGCTTCGTCCCCGAATGGCAGGAGACGCAATACTTATCGAGGAAAGCGCGTCCTTCAGCAGGCGAGGCGGTCGCAATCCCAGCCGTAAACAGCGCCAGAAGCACGGAGCGCGCCGATCTCATGCGACGCGCCGAAGCACCAGCGTGGGGCCTGGGTTCTCGTCCTTTCCTTTCGAAGAACTCTCGCGTTCGCGGCGCAGTTCCATTTCGTTTTCGCGGATCACTCCGCTGAACGTAAACTTGTTGACCGACCCGTTCAGTTCCGTCGTGACTGTGAAGGTGATTTTGTCGCCTTCGATCTTCAGATCCTTCAGCGGAGTGCTCTCGTTGTCCCCGTACATCTTTCCGGAGACACTGCCAGAGGCTTCAGTAAATCGGAAAGAGAGGTCCTGCGGATCGCGATCCGGTTCTTTCAACTGGCCGGTCCAGATTCCGGACACTCCGGAGGCATGCAGCGCCGATGCCAGCACAGCAAAAAGGCAGATCCGCCGGAACACGCGGCCAGTATATCGGACGCGGCACCTCATCCTCGGAAAGCGCTGAGCAAGCGCCCGGCCCCGCCGCGTACGCATAAACCGTCGGCGCGCCCTCGAAAGTAGCGCTCGTTGATCGCGTCGCCGTCGAGGTCTTCGATGCGCGTGAGACCGAGCCCGCGAAGATGAACTTCCAGTTCGCGCGGATTCAGAAACAGTCGAAACGGTTCCCCGATCCTTGCAACACGGTCGGCGAGCGCCTCGAATGCGCGCCGCTGGGTATCGTTCATGGAAGACGGCGGCACGCAGTAATCGAACACGCCGCCGCTCGCGCTTGGCAGTGATGCGATGAATCCGAGAGTCGCATTGAAGGCCTCGCGCGTGAGGTACGGCGTCACGCCCAGCCATGAGAAAAACGCGGGCTCGAGCTTCAATCCCGCTTCACTAAGCCGCTCGGCCAGGCTGTCATGCTCGAAATCGACCGCCACGAAATGCGCGTTCTGCGGCACGGCGATTCGGGCGCTCGCCAGCAGTTGCTTCTTCCACTCCTGCGGCGCCGGATGATCCACCTCGAACACTTCAAGCGCGGCATTTGGATTGCGGCAGGCGAAGGTGTCCAGCCCTGCGCCGAGCACCACATACTGCCGCGTGCCTCCCGCCACTGAGCGCGCCAGTTCGTCCTCCGCATAACGACTGCGTACGGCCATGAAAGCCCGAACATCCGCGAAACGGAATCCGGTTCACCTGCGCGTGGCCGCCACTCGCCGCCCGTGCGCAGGGCCAGCGGATCTTCGAAGACCCTTGGGATTGTCGTCCACCTGGTGGGCAGCGCGGCGCAGGGCGACACTCCATGCGGTTCGGCTTGGCTGCGCCTCCTTTCCGAGGCTTCAGTCCGTCAGCGGCCGAATCAGCCTTAGGGCCGGACGGGTATTGTATTCGCTTCGGTATTTCCGATGTTCAACGTCTTCCGGAAAATGTTCAGAAGTCGGATAGGGATAGACGCTCATCCCATGAAACGGCAGGGGCTCGACCGAGGTCCCAAACGCTGTGTTGGGATCGCGATCTTTGGCCCATCCATCCACCTTCATCAGATAATCGCGCGTCCAGCCCTGCTTTAGAGGCGGAAGGGCGCTGCCATCGAAGCGAAGCGCGAGTTCATCCCCGGAACCCATAATGATCAGCCGGTCATCTATGTCGTGCGCCAGTTCACGAACATCGCCGTAGCGCGTATAGAGTCCCGGCGTCGGATTCCAGAACGACGTCGACGAAACCTTTCCGTAGTAATACGTATCAGGCTGCAGCCGCCGCGCATCGATCATAGGTTCCGAAAAACCCCGAAATCGTAAATCGGCAGACGTTATCCGCATTTCGGTTTGTACCACGTCCGGCGCGCCCGCATCCTCGCTGAGAAAGATCTCGTCCCAATACACGCAAAGGTTCGTCACGATGCGAACCTCCCGCCGCGGCGACGGAAATTTCAGGTCGACTGCGATGGTCTTCGGCTTGCCTGCCGGCATTCCCATGTCGGAGTTGACCGTGACCCACGCGCCCGCCGCATCGCGCATCTGCAGCATCGGCATCACCAGCCCGCGCTTGCTTTCCTGCGACGCGGCCCGGAATGTGCTGCCATCGGGCCAATCGACCCAGCCGTTGAGCAGCAGAACGGCGTGCCCGTCCGGAGCCGCGCCGGTGAAATCCAGATCGAGCGTATGCATCTCGCCCACGCCCGATTCGGTTCGCGCGAACGCATCCGGATACCGCCGGTCGCGCTTGAGGACCTTTTCGAGCACGTTCCGCCCCTTGTCGTCCCGCGCCGAACGCGGGTACACGCGCTTTTTCACGCCGAAAAGCCGAAACTCCGGATACGGCGGCGATTTGAACTTCTCATTTGTATAGATCTCCGCGGCCGCCGGGTGATCCACCGCGAACAGCCGCACCTGATCGAGATACGAAACCTCGCTCAGTTCCTCGGTGATCCGTACGTCATACCCTCCATTCACCTGCGTCACCGCCGAACCGGGAATCGAGACATACTCGTCGTGATCCACCGGAAAATAAGAACCATCCCCGTCGCTAGCGCCCAGGGGCGCCACCCCAAGTACATCCGTGATGAACTGAAACTCCTTCCCGTTCCAGGTCCAGATCATCGGGCACGATCCGGATAGCCTCTGCGCTTCTTCGTATCGGTAATACTTGCCCGCCGGCTGCTTCGTTTCATTCTGAATGAGTCCGTTCATCCACGTGATCCGGACCACATCGGCGTCGGTGTGATCGCCCAGATCGAACGTCAGCGGAAATCCCTGGTACATGCGTTTCGCGTAAAGCTGACCCGCCTTAACCTCGATCTCAGCATCCTGACCCAGCTTCAGACTCTTCACGCCCGCAAGCTGCACCCCGATCCAATGCCGGCCGGCGGGCGGCCTGGCGAGAAGGAGGTGTACGGCGCCCTGGGCATCAACGCACGCAAGATCTTCCCATCCGTCATGGTTGAAGTCGGCCGCAACCTGGTTCGGCAGGCGGGCCATACCGAGGTACGGCGTAGAGTCGTAATGGCCTCCCATTCGATCGCGATAGATGAGGGGCGCATGATCCCGATAAAACACCGCAATATCGAACGCCTTTGAATCCGGAACCAGACGCAATTTAAATGCCTGCGTCACAACGCCGTTGACAAAAGGAAAGTCGGCGGTGTGGTCCGCGAAGCCTGCTGCTCCCTGATTCCGAACGAGCGCGGGCGAATCGCCGAACAGCAGAAGGTCGAGATCGTAGTCGTGATCGTAATCAACCCACACGGCGCGGTCGAATCGCCGCTGCGGCAGGGTGGCCTCAATGCGTGCGAACTTGCCGCCTGTGTTGCGATAGATCGCGGGGCCATCCACAGTAAGAACGCACAAGTCCATCAAGCCATCGTTATCAAAGTCTCCGGGCGCGATGTCGACTACATTTTTCAATGTCGCGAGCCCTGAATCCGTCACCAGCGCGGAGCCGTTTTTATAGAGCTGCGCTCCGTCAGCGGACCACACCAGCAGATCCGCCTGTCCTTTTCCGGTCGAGTCAATCGCCACCAGTCCGGCGGTGCTGACGTCGACAGAGCCCTCCAACTTCCGGTCATCGTAAGACGGACTAAACGGTTGACCGCTGTTGTCACGTTGAGGATCGTAAATCTCGGCGTAGTTGCACCAGTCGACATCCTCCGGTGTCGCGGAACCTTCCTGCTGCTTTTTCAGGTCCTGAAACGTCTGAAGTTGCTTTGCTGCGTCGGCGCTGCGTCCCGTTTGGCGGTAAAGGTTGTAGAGCTGGAAATGCGCCGCCGCAAGCAGGGGATTCAGCTTCGATGCCTGCTCGAACTCCGCGATGGCTTCCGCGGACTTGCCTGTCTGCCGGTACAACGCGCCAAGCTGATAATGGACAATCGGCTCGTCGGGAGTCAGCCGAAGCATCCCCCGAAACTGCTCGATGGCCGGCTCGGCATCGCCGTTCTTGCGATAGTAAATGCCCAGGTTGAACCAGCTATGCGGAAGTTTCGGATCGCTCTTCTGCACCTCGCGAAGCAGCGGAATCGCCTGATTGGCCTTGCCCGCCCGCAGGAGGGCCAATGCATAGTTCAGCTTTTCCCGGTTCGAATTCGGCGCCAGGGCCAGCGCCTTCTTAAACTCGGCAACCGCCTCGTTTGCGGTTGTCGGATTCTCGTAAAAGGCCTTCCCGAGGTTACGATCCTGCTCGAGTTGCTCTTCAACGGACGGCGTAGCGCCGCTGAGTACAAGCGCGGCCATAAGCGCCGCCAAAGCCGGAACGTTTCGCTTGCTCAATAGAGGAATCATCGCGTTTAGGATCGTTCCTCTATTGTCTGCGATTATGCCTTCTTACTCGTATACCCCAGCCGCTTTGAAATCCCCCGCCTTGACAATCAGCACCGCGGCCGGATCCACCCGCTTCCGGAACACCGCATTCACCTGATCCAGCGTCAGCCCTCTGATACTGCTCTCCAGCCGTTCATCCCAGGCGAACGTCCGATCCGAATCCTCCCTTGTCAGAATCTGGCCCACCAGCGATAAATCCTGGGACCGGCCGACCATCCGCTCATCGAGGTAGGCCTTCTTCGCAGCGGACAATTCCTCGGCAGTAAACCCATTCGCGACCGTCTTCGCCAGCTCATCCCGGAAACTCGCCTCCACCTTCGGCGCGTTCTTCGGGTTGCTGATAGCCGCGGCGGACAACACAGCGGCATCGCCCTCCGATGCCGCCGTAAATCCTGAATTCACTCCGTAACTTAGACCTTCCTGGTTCCGGATACGATTCGGTAGCCTGCCTGAAATCGACCCGCCCAGCATGTAATTCGCAATCACCATCGCGGGATAGTCCGGATCGGAATCGGACATCTGAAGCCGGATTCCGGCTTCGAACTGCGCATTCTGTTTGTCCGGCGTCTCGATTTTGACGTTCGATGGCGCCGTCTTCAGATAACGCGATGGAATGCGGGCCCAGGCGCCCGGCGTATTCCAGCCGCCGAGCAGATCCGAAGCGGCCTTTTTTACCTCGTCAGGCTGGAACTGGCCCACCACAACGAGCAGCGCATGCCCCGCGCCGTAATACTCCTGATGAAACTGCTTCACGTCGTTCAGCGTGACCTTCTTCAGCTCTTCGATCTGTTCATCGATCGAACGCACATAACGAACATCGCCCTTCGGAAACGGGCTCAGTGCCCGTTGCAGCGCATCCACAGCCAGGGACGCGGGTTCGGTCCTCCCGCGCTCAATCGCCGCGATCATCTGCTGCCGCACCTGCTCGAAATCCGATTCCGGAAATGCCGGTTCCCGCAGAATCTCCACCGCCAGGCGCATTGCGGGAACCAGATTCGGCGCTTTCGCTGTGATCGAGGCCGTCTGAGTTCCTAACGCCGCCGCCGGCCCTCCGCCGCCTCTGCCGCCACGGCCACCGCCACCACCACCCGCGTTGATCTGGGCATCCAGCTTTTCCATCTCGTCCGCGATCTGCTGCCGCGTCTTCGTCTTTGTCCCTCTCATCAGCAGCGCCGATGTGATCTGCGCCACTGCATTCTTTCCCAACAGCGATTTCTCATCGCCGAAGCGAAGCTCAATGACGGCGCTCGCCGTTCCAGCGCGATTCGCTTTCGGCAGCATCGCCACCTTAACTCCGTTCGGAAGGGTCGCCCGCGTGATGTGCTTCTCGATATTCTGCGGAGTGGGATCGAACGCCTCGCCATCGCCGACCGAAAGCGCCGTCTTGTACCCATCGAACATTGTGCGAACGTCTTCCGACGCCGGAACCACCGTGCGGTCGGGAGCGGTCGTCGGAATGAACTCTCCCACCGTCATATTCGATTCCTTGAAGTACAGCTTCGCCACTCGCGCAAGGTCATCCGGAGTGACCTTGCTGATGTCGTCGTAGTTCGAAAAGAACAGCCGCCAGTCGCCCTGCGATGCGGTCTCGCTGAGGGCCATCGCGAGCGCCTGCGAATTCGCCAGCGTCCGCTCGGAGCCACGCAGGATGCGGGTTTTGGCGCGTTCCACTTCATCCTTTGACGGAGGTTCCGTCACCATGCCGGCAATCGTATCGAGGACCGTTTTCTTCGCATCGTCAAGCGACTGCGAATCGTTCAGCGTCGCGGATGCGAGTATGTATCCGGGATCGTGCAATTCCTCGAATGAAATACGCGCCTGCAGAGCTTTTTTGTTGTCCACCAGCGCTTTCGTAAGACGCCCCGTCCCATTCGTCCCGTTCAGAATACTCGTCAGCACCTCAAGCGCCGCCGCGTCTTTGCTCGCCATCGCGGGCCCGTGATACGCGATCATCAGAGCCTTGCCGACGCCCACCCGTCGCAGTTCCACGTACCGTTGCCCGTCCTGCGCGGGCTCAACCGTATAGGTCTCGTCCAACTTGCGGGTAGGGCGGGGAATCGCGCCGAGCGTCGATGCGACATATCCCAGCGTCTTCGCGGGATCGATCTGCCCCGTAATGATGAGCACTGCGTTATCGGGCTGGTAGTACTTCGTTTTGAATGCCGCCAGCCGCTCGATCGGAACCTTCTCGATATCTTCCTTCGACCCGATGGTTGACTTCCCGTAGTTATGCCAGAGATACGCGGTGGAGACGACGCGCTCCTCGAGAATCCGCTGAGGGCTGTTCTCCCCGCTCTCGAACTCGTTCCGCACCACCGTCATTTCGGTGTCGAGGAGCTTCTTCTCCATCCGCATGTTCACCATGCGTTCCGCCTCGAGGTCGAGCGCCCACTTCAGGTTGTCGTCAGTCGCGGTGAAGGTCTCGAAATAGTTCGTGCGGTCGGAACTTGTGGTGCCGTTCCAGTTCGCCCCGTGATCCACCAGTTCCTTCTTGATGTCCCGGTTGTGCGTCGAGAGGATAAAGTTCATGTGCTCAAGGAGATGAGCCATGCCCGTCTCGCCGTATCCCTCATGCCGTGAACCCACCAGATAGGTCATATTCACGGTGATCTTCGGAGCGGATGGGTCCGGAAACAGCACCACACGAAGACCGTTCGGGAAATCGTATTCCGACACGCTGGCCAGAGAGGCTTTCTTCTGAACGCTCTGGGGCATAGTCTGCGAAAAAACGGCGAGCGAAGCTATCAACAGGCCCGCGGCGACCTTATACATGCGCTTTACCTCTGAGGAAGGAAATGAAATGGAGTATAGCGTACGTATTAAGGGACGCGGCCCGACCCGGATCGCGTTACCTGCGCGCCGAATACTGGTTGGCGTAGTCCTTATAAAGCTCGGCGATGTGCGCCTCGGCGGCGTCTCCGGGATGGATCACTACCCGATACCGGAAATGAAGCTGCTCGCCCGGCTTCAGCGTGACGCTGCCGTCCGGCTCCGCTTTATTCGTAAATTCATGCCGTCCGAAAATATTGTTCGCGAAGAGGCCATACCCACGCGCGTGCCAGTAGGTCGGGAATCCGGCGTTGCCAGGCGTATCGAAGATAGCCACGCCCACTTTCTGGCCTTCCACGATGCCGGAGTAATCCATCCATTCGGAGCGTTTTCCCCAGCACTCCGCTTCGGTCTTGCATCCCTGCGCGTTGATCATCAAGCCGGTCCGTTTCGGTTCCGGAATCGACTTCGGACCCGGCTCTTCCAGTCCCGAAGCGAGCCGAATTCCGAAAACCCCGTCTTTCGCGTCGCCGAACTTCACGTCGATCTTTGCTGTCAGCACGAAATCGAAATCGATCACGCGATTCGGACCGCCCGCGTGAAAGATCATCTTGCGATCTTCGTTCAGAACAACTTTTCCGTTCGGTTGCTTCCATTCCGAAGTTTCGTCAATCTCACCGGTTTTCTCGCCGCTCTGAACCTTGCTGACTTTAGTCACGAAGATGTGGCCCATCGTACCTTTGACTTTCGGATTCTCCTCGTACGAGAACTCGTTGTTCCAATAATCGAAGCCGTTGACCGCTGAGTGCGCGAACCACACCGAACGATGATGCGGGTGGTCCATGGACTCTCCCGCAACCTTCTCCATTGGGAAAGACCGCGTCACCTCCACGCCGGAAGGCGCCCGCAAGGGCCACAGGTAGGGCTTGGGGACCTCAGGTCCGTAATAGAACGTGGAATACGGCTTTCCGTCGATCGTCACATCGATCTTGTCCTTTCCCTGAGTAATCTTTACCTGAGCGCTGAGCGCAACCGCGGTGAACAGGGCCGCTACGAGGACTTTTCGCATGAAGAACAGTAGATCACAACTCGTGTGCGCCTTCAGCGTGTAACCGTAACCCCGCTCCCGGTATCCTGTTAGATATATGAAGGTTGCCGAGGACCGGCCCGCAAAAGCCGCGAAACGGAAAGTGCGGGTTCCCCAAAGCGCGCTGCTGGTCCGCTTTTTCCTTCATCCCGCAGGCAAAATCTTCCTCGGCGTCGTAGCCTGCCTTCTGATCGCATCAGCCGCGGTTTTTGTCCACTACTACAACGAGTACGCGAAGCTGATCGACGAGCGTCTGCGCGCCGGCGCGTATGCCTCGACCTCGCGCATCTACTCGGCGCCGAGTTCCATCGCCATCGGCGATGAGGCGTCTCCCGTCGATCTTGCCGCCGCCCTGAGGCGCGCCGGCTACAACGAAAACCGTAAGAATCCGATCGGTTATTACACTCTTCGCCCCGATTCCATCGACATCTTTCCGGGCTCCGATTCGTACTTCGATCAGGAAGCGGCCGCCGTCAAGTTTGCGAAGAATAAAATCTCCCGCATCATCTCGCTGAACGACAACAGCGACCGGCCGATGTATGAACTCGAGCCGCAGCTCATCACGAACCTCTACGACCGCAAGCGAGAAAAGCAGCGCATCGTTCATTACGAGGACATCCCGCCGGTGCTTCGCAACGCCATCCTCTCCGCGGAGGACAAGCGATTCTTCCAGCACTCGGGATTCGATCCGATCGGAATCATGCGCTCGGCCTGGATCGATCTGAAGCGCGGCCGCAACGAGCAGGGCGCCTCCACGCTCACGATGCAGCTGGCGCGCAACATGTTCCTCACGCTCGACCGCAACTGGCGCCGCAAGGCCGCCGAAATCATGATCACGATGCAGCTCGAGCAAAAACTGAACAAGGAACAGATCTTCGAACTCTACTGCAATCAGATCGATCTCGGATACCGCGGCAGCTTCGAAATCCGCGGATTTGGTGAAGCCTCGCAGGCGTACTTCGGAAAAGATCTTCGTTCCCTCAGCCTTCCCGAAGCCGCCACGCTCGCCGGAATCGCGCGCGGAGCCAGTTACTACAACCCCTACCGTCATCCCGACCGCGTGCGCCTGCGCCGCGACTGGATTCTCGGGATGATGCGGCAGAACGGCTACATCACAGACCGCGAGTACGGCGTCGCTACTGAAACGCCTCTGAAGCTGGTCAACGGCGCGGCCGAATCGAGCGACGCGCCCTACTTCGTGGACCTTCTGAACGACGATCTCGAGAAGCGCTTCCCCGGGTATGATTTCCAGGCGCACTCCGACAAGGTCTATACGACACTCGATCTGAATCTGCAGCGCGCCGCGAACGATGCTGTCGCCATCGGCATGAAGCAGGTGGATGACATCGCGCGCAAGCAGAAACGGTTCAAGAACGCGCCGTTCGTCGAACCGCAGTGCGCGCTGATCGCCCTCAATCCCCACACCGGCGAAGTCAAAGCGCTCATCGGCGGACGCAACTATGGAGCGAGCCAGTTAAACCGCATCCTTGCCGAGCGGCAGCCAGGGTCGATCTTCAAACCATTTGTCTACGCCGCTGCGCTCAACACCGCGGTTGCCGGGGGAACCACCACCCTCACTCCCGCTTCCATCGTCGTCGATGAGCCCACCACATTCACTTTCGACGGCCAGGATTACGAGCCGCAAAACTTCGAACATGAGTTTTACGGGCCCGTCACCCTGCGGCGCGCAATGGCGAAATCGATGAACGTCGCGACCATCAAGGTCGCCGAGATGGTCGGTTACAGCACCGTCGTGAACCTCGCCCACAGGGCGGGAATCAGCGAAGACGTCAAAGCCACTCCTGCCATGGCGATCGGTTCCTATGTGGCCACTCCGCTGGAAATGGCCGGCGCCTACACGATCTTCGCAAACAAGGGCGTCCGCGTTCAGCCGACGCTGCTGTCGCTCGTTAAGGAACCCAATGGCAAGGTCCTCCTCGATCAAAAACCCCAGACCAAGCCCGTTCTCGATCCCCGCGTCACGTATCTGATGGTCAGCATGCTGGAGGAAGTCATGCGCACCGGTACCGCCGCTGGCGTGCGCTCGCGTGGATTCGTCGTGCCTGCCGCAGGCAAAACCGGAACCTCGCACGATGGCTGGTTCGCCGGCTTCACCTCCGACCTCCTCTGCATCGTCTGGGTCGGATACGACGATTACAGCGAACTCAACATCGAGGGCGCGAAGTCCGCTCTTCCCGTCTGGACTGAGTTCATGAAGCGTGCGATCCAGCTTCGCCAGTACTCCAACGCCAAGGAGTTCACAGCGCCCGATGGAGTCGTGACTCTCACCATCGATCCGCTGTCCGGCATGCCCGCTACGCCGAGTTGTCCCCAACGTCAGCCTGAGGTCTTCGTCGCCGGGACGGAACCGGTCGGCGCCTGCCCGCTGCACGGAGGCGGAGGAGGATCGCAGACTCTCGTTTCCGGTTGGGATACTCCCGCTGCGACGCAGCCAGCGCAACCAGTGCGCCCCACCGATGCTACGCAACCGCCCCGCCGCGACACGGCGGTCTCGGGCGCAGCTCCTCTCCCTTATCAGCAGCCCCCAACTTCGGCGACGGCGCCTCCAACGGCTAATCAGCCAGACGCCCAAAAGAAGAAGGGATTCTTCGGAAAGTTAAAAGACGTTTTCAAATGACGTTTTCGGACCCCATGTTCGCCCTCCCGAAATTGTGATCAAATAGAACACACAGGGGAGGCCGACATGGTTTCCGCACGTACGTTCCTCATTTCTTTGGCAGCAGTAACCTGCGCGTTTGCGCAGACCGAACAACGCCTGGCCAGCAACTCTTTCACGCCGTCTCAGGCGCCCAAACCCGAATCCGCCCCGGTCAAACTCACTCCGGAACAGCGTGGCGACGTCTACATGGCGCGAAAGATGTTTCGCGAGGCCATCGACTCGTACCGCGACGGGCCGCAGAATGCCGCTGTTACATGGAACAAGATCGGCATCGCCTACCACCAGCTAGGCGACTTCGGGGCCGCTCGCCGCAACTACGAGAAGGCCATCAAGACCGACAAAAAATACGCGGATGCGGTCAACAACCTCGGCACCGTCTATTACGCCGAGAAAAAATACCGGACGGCGATTTCGCGATACCGGCACGCCCTCGACATGAAACCTGAAGCGGCGTCGTTCTGGAGCAACCTCGGCACAGCGTATTACTCCCGCGGCAAGTTTCCTGAGATGACGAAGGCCTACGAGAAAGCCCTCTCACTCGATCCCGATGTTTTCGAACATCGAGGCGTGGTCGGCACGGAACTGCAGGACCGGACTGTGGCCGACCGGGCTCGTTATCACTACGAAATGGCCCGCATGTACGCCAAAACGGGGAAAAATGAACTCGCGCTGCAGTATCTGCGAAAATCGCTGGAAGAGGGCTTGAAAGACAAAGCAAAAATGACCAGCGCGCCCGAGTTCGCCGCTCTTCGCGACACCCCCGAATTCCAGGAACTCCTGACTCTCCAACCGCGTGTCCTCTGACGGCCAGGAATGCTGCTGAACCGCGCGCGCAGACGCGCGGTGCTTTGGACAACCCTTCTTCCGCTCTCACTCGCGACATTCTCGTGCGCGAAACAAGCGCCCGAACTTCCGCCGCGCTACGCATTCGTCCGATTCGAGAATCTTTCCGGTGACGCGTCTCTTGACTGGATGGGCATCGCGGTCTCGGATTATCTCTCGTCGTCGTTGGCTCGCGCTCTGGATGGGCCAGTGCTCGGTTCTGATTCGCTTACCCGATCCGGAGCCGGGCTCGGGTTCGAGCCAGCGGCAACTCCCGGCGTTTCCGCTGAGCGCGCAGACGCGCTAAGCGCGGACGTCAACCGGCTCTACTCCGGGTATATAGAGCGGACGGGCGGTCAGATTCGGCTCGTCGCTTCCGCTGAAGACCTTTCCACACATAAGACCACGAAAGTCGTCTCGGCTTCCGCACCTGACGCGATGTCGGCGATCGCGAAGCTTGCGCGCGGAATCTCCCCTGATGCGGCGCCGTATTTCACATCGAACGAGCGTGTTCTGCGCCTCTATGCGGCCAGTCTGGTCGAGGCGGCGGGCGGAGGAGTACCTTTGCTCGAACAAGCAGTGCGTGAAGATCCCGGCTTCGGTCCGGCATGGGTGGCGCTTGCTAATTCGGCTCTGGTCCGAGGCGATCGCACAGCGCTTCTCGATACGGTTCAGAGAGGGGAAGCGAACAAGATCGACCCCCTCTCCCGCGCCAACCTCGACGTCCTCCGCACTCGCCTCTCCGGCGACCGCGAAGCGCAGGTGAACGCCCTCCGCAAGCTTTCCGACCAGAGTCCCGGCGACGCGTGGCTGCTCCGCCAGGTCGCCGAGACGCAAACAGCGACCGGTCGGTTCGCCGATTCAGCGCAGTCCTGGAAGAAGATCGGGGAGATCCTTCCGAACAATCCCGACGCGCTCAATCAGCAAGGCTACGCACTCGCGTGGTCCGGCAACTATCCGGGCGCGGTAGATGTTTTGAAGGAATACGCGCGCGTTCGCCCGAATGACCCCAACCCGCTTGATTCTCTGGGCGACGTGCAGTTCATGTACCGCAAATTTGGCGATGCGGCGGCGAGTTACATGAGCGCAAATGCGAAGAATCCACGCTTCCAGAACGCCGGTGAATTGTACAAGGCGGCGTGGGCGCGATATGCCGCGGGAGACAAGTCGGGCGCCGATACCGCGTTCGGGCAATTCCGCGCTGCCCGCGAAAAGTCGGCGCCAGTGGGCCTTGAACTCTACGCAGCCGATTACTACTTCCGCACGGGCCGTCGTCCCGAGGCCGCAAAGCTTCTTCAGGAGAAGGCCTCGGTTCCCGCCAATGCCGCGCAACTGGCGATCTGGGACCTGATGGCGAACCAACGCGACGCCGCTGTCAAACGTCTCGCCGGCGTCAACGCAACTCCCACCGTCGCTGTCCTGATTGCGAAATTTGCGGCAATGCCGTCCGCCACGCCGGAGGTCTGGAAACAACGCGCCGACACGATACTGCGCGGACCCGGCGCGGAGGCCATCCGCGATCCAGCCCTGGGCTATGCTCTCCTGTTCGACGGAAAGACCGAAGCAGCCCGCGAGGTCTGGAGCCGCGTAGTTCAGGAAAGTCCTGCGACGGAATTTATTTCGCGCGCAGTCCTGGCGAAACTGAAAGGGGAGCCCGTGAAGTTCGCGCTGACGCCCGACCCGGCCAGCGTGAACCCGATGCGCGCCCTCATCGACTGAATCGAGTTTGTTATGTCGCGAATGCGTGATGAAATCCGCCAGCAGCCTGAAACGCTGGCGCGTACTCTGTCGTCCGGCCTGAAAAGCATCGAAAAGTTCCGCGCAGCCATGTCCCGCAACAGGCCGCGTCTGGTTGTGCTGGCTGCCCGAGGCACTTCGGACAACGCCGCTCAGTTCGGCCGCTATCTCATCGAAATCACAACCGGAATTCCTGTTGCCCTCGCCGCGCCTTCAATCCACACGATTTATGAGGCGAAGCTCGACTACACCGGCGCGCTCGTCGCGGGCATCTCGCAATCCGGCGAATCTACCGACACCAACATCGTTCTGGAGCAGGCGAAAGCCGCTGGAGCGGTCACGGTCGGCATCACCAACGAATCCGGCAGCGCTATGGCGAAGATCGCCGATCATCTCCTCCTGGTTCGCGCCGGTCCTGAAAAAAGCGTAGCTGCGACCAAAACCTACACCGGCCAATTAATGCAGTTGTACCTGCTTGCCTATGCGCTCGGGGCAAAACTTCGCATCGCGGACCTACAGGCGATCCCGGACCTCGCGGCGTCCGCCCTGTCGCTCGAACAGCAGGTTTGGGATCTCGCAGGCCGTTATCGCTTCATGCATCACGCGGTCGTCGTCGGCCGCGGCCTCAACTACTCGAACGCTTTCGAGTTCGCTCTGAAGCTCATGGAGACTTGCTATGTGGTGGCCGAGCGATTTTCGGCCGCAGACCTCCTTCACGGCCCCATCGCGATGGTGGAACCGAACTTTCCAGCCTTTTTATTCACGCCCGCGGGACCAATCTGGACCTCGATGCGCGAAACGCTTCAGAAGCTCAAAGAGATAACGGCGGAAACTTTCGTGATCACCGATCGCCGCAATCCCCAGGCATCCGGTCAGGGCCAGCGCGCCATCACGATCCCCGTGCGAATCCCGGAAATCTACACGCCCATTCCATACATCATTCCGGCGCAGTTATTCTCCGCCGCGCTCGCAATAGAAAAGAACCTCGATCCGGACCGTCCCCGAACTCTCAGCAAGATCACACGCACTCTATAACGCCTTCGCGTCGGCCGATAATGAAGTGGTCGTCAACGGCATGAATCTGCAAGCGCTCAAGGCATTGATCCGGCGGCGCGTCCGCTATCGCATCACCGGCGCGGGAATGCTGTTCACCTTCGCCGTTGCGTTAACAGGCGCCGGGGCCTTCCTCTCTGCCAACAACCTTCTGTTCCTCATCTTTTCCTCGATGCTGGCTCTTCTGTTGGTTTCGGGCTTCATCAGCAGACTCGTGCTCTCGGGGCTCGAGGTCGAACTGCTGTTGCCCCGCCACGTCGCCGCGCGGTCCGAATCCCCCGCGCGCATCCGAATTCGCAACCTCAAGCGGCTCACGCCCTCGTTCTCTATCGAACTCACAGGAATGCCGCTCCGAGACGAATCCCTGCCACCCATCTTCACCGGACGTCTTTACCTTCCGATGATCCCTGGCGCTGGCTCGATCGAGACCGCGATTGACGTCAACTTCCCGCGCCGGGGCAGGAGCCGTGAAAACCTCTTCGCGTTATCCACGCGCTTTCCCTTCGGTTTCCTGCGGCGAACGGCTGTCGTTTCTCTGCGGCGTGAAACGATCGTCTATCCCGCCATGGAACCCGCCCCGTCTGATTGGTCTCTCCTGGACGCCGTGATCGGAGAGATCGGCGAGGACCGCGGCGGCACCGGCATGGATTTCTACCGCCTTCGGCCCTACGAGAGCACGGACAGCGCCCGGCTGGTTCACTGGAAATCGAGCGCGAAGGTCGGCGGTCTGCAGGTTCGGGAATTCGCGCGCGAACGGCGCTCGGGCGTCGAAGTCTACCTCGATCGTCGGCTGGACTCCGGCGAATCCCGATCGGGCCCGATGGAACGCTTCGAACGATCCATCGAGCGATGCGCTTTTCTGATCTGGAATCTGTCGGAAAATGACATCGAACTGCGCTTCCGCTCCCAGGGTTTCACCATCGCCTCGCCCGCGGAAGGCGACATACACGCCGTCCTTCGCTATCTGGCCCTCGCGGAACCGCTCCTCTTTGGCTCAAATGCCGAAACAGAATCACCCCTCGGGGATTCAGGCCCGATGATCGCGTTCACCGCCTATCCGGAAGAGTATGCCCACGCCGGGTGGACAGCCGCGCCACCGGTCTAAAGCCTAAACCGCCTCGTGGCTGGCTTCCTTATACGGCTCGTGTAGGTATTTCCCGACTGTCTCCTGCGCGCCCTGCGTGTTGTCCCGCGTCCGCTGCGCCTGAGTATATTCGTTCACCGCGCGCTCGCGCTGCCCGGTGATATCGAAAATGTTCCCCAGATAGATATGGGTCCATACATCCAGCCATTTTGGTTGCATGTCCCCGTTCTCTACTTCGCGGAATTCGTTCGCCGCTGACTGGTAATTATGCTGCGCGAAGAAAATCTGAGCTACGCGGAAGTGCGCCATCGAGCTGTTCCGCTGCGTGTCGAGCGCCTTCTGATACTCCTTCAGCGCTTCAGCATACTCACTCACCGCCGCCAGTTGTTCGCCGCGGCGGATCGCAACCTCGACACGCACCTCGGGGCTCATCCGAAGCACCTTGTGCCCCGGATCGATCGTCACTTTTTTCGGCTTGCCGAACGTCTCCACCGAGAACTCCGAGGACGTGCCCATCACCTCGATGCGCTTCGTCTCGGGATTGCCTTCCGTATCGATCTTCAGATCGACCGGCATCCGGAACGTGTCCAGATCCTGCGAAATCCGGCCCTGCACACGGAAGCCCTTCGTTGTCCTGAAAATCGTGTACTCCAGTTTGAACTCCGGAGCGCTGTTCGACTCCACCCACTGAATGAAGAAGTACCGCAGTTCCTCGCCCATCGCGGCTTCGCACGCTTTGCGGAAATCCTCCGTGGTGGCCGACTTCCAGGCGGATTGTTGCTGGAAAGCCTTCAGCGCCTTGAAGAATTTATCGTCTCCCATGGTGTTGCGGAGCATCTCCACGACAACCGCGCCTTTGCTCGCGGTTAACGCCCAGTACTCCGGCGAGTAGTCTTCCAGCCGCGCTGCCTGAATCAGTGGCACGTTGTCCATCGTGAGCGCTGTGATACCGGTGTCTTTCATCCGGTCTTCCATCGCGGTCGCGCCCTTTTCGTGTTCGGTCCACAGCGCTTCCGAATACAGCGCCATCCCGTTTTCGAGCCAGATGTGATTCCGATTCACTGGCGACACGGCAATCTCCCACCACTGCCGCGCAATCTGATTGGCCAGTACATTGACGTTCACGTCCTTCGCGATCGACTGCGGCGAGAGATAGAGAACGCCCGGAGCCGCATAACCGTTCGGAGCGCCATCGGTCGTCTCCACGATCGTCATGTTGGCGTAGGGAGCCAATCCGTAGATCGACGTAAAGTAGTTCACCATCTGCGCCGTTGCCGCGCCATATGCGTTCGCCTGGGTGGCGGCGTTTCCGCGGAACCACAAAGTCGTCGTAATGCTTTCGCTCGAATTCTTAACTGGCTGTCCTTTTACGACCGCGATATCGCCCGGAAACGACGGCTTGGTGAACTCATACGTCCAGACATTCCCTGTATTCGATCCCGATCCGCTGCCGATCACCTGAAATCCCGCGGGGACCGTGACCTTGATGGTCGAGGTGAACCGGTCAGCCGTGTAGCCGCTCACGGGGAACCACCGCGACGGGTATAGCAAAAACGCGTAATCGTTCTGAATCGCTGCGAACTTGATTCCGTAGATTGGCGATTCCTCGCTGCCGGTCAGCCGTCCGTCGTAGTTGAACGTCACAGTCGTCGCCTGGCCCTTGGGGAGCGGAGAGTTAAAGGTTAACCGGACGGAATTCTCCTGCTGATTGCGCTGCCCATTGATTGAGCCGCCATGCTCGTCCGCGATCTTGGAGATATTGAGATTGTTGTTCAGCTCGAACGTGGCCGAGGTGGTCTGATCGTCCAGAGGAATGAAGCGCACCGCGACGCGAGCCGCCAACGTCTGCGTGTCCGGATTGATCTGCGCATCGATCACGTAATTCTCTACGTCGATGCGCGAGCGCTTCTCATCCTGCGCCTTGGCCGCCATCGCGGCCATCCCCGCGCACAGCGCAATCCACCCGAACTTCCGAAAGACTGACTTCATTGCCCCCTCACCTGCCGTTCGTACACCCTCACGACCTCGTCCGCCGCCGTTTCCATCGGGTCGGCCTCCTGCGCCAACCGCAGGGCCACGCTCTCTAGCTCAGCTTTCATTTTCGCGCGTTCTTTGCTGTCTGACAGGAGCCGTTCGGCGTTCTCAGCGATCCGCTCGCCGGTCATCTCGCTTTGCATTAATTCAGGAACGATCCGCCTGCCCGCAATCAGGTTGACCATGGTGTAAAACGGCGACTTCACCAGAAGCTTTCCGACCGCCCAGCTCAGATCCGAGACACGGTAGAACGTCACCATGGGCGCGCCAAGAAGCGCCGCCTCTACCGTTACCGTGCCGCTCGCGGCGAGCGCGACATCACAGTGCGCCATCGTCTCCCACGCTTCGCCCTCAATCGCCCGAATCCTGCTGCCAGCCAGCGGCCCTTTAAAAAACGCCGATCCGCAGGTTGAGGACGCAGGCAGGAGGAAAGAGGCATCTCCCTTTTGCGCAAGCAGATCCGCAGCTTTTCTGAGTTCAGGAATATGGCGCATTGCCTCGCTGCGGCGACTGCCGGGGAGCACCGCAACTAATGGACGATCCAAAGGGATATCGTGTTTCTTGAAAAACGCCTCCCGAGAGACGCCCGGCTTCACACGCGAGGCCAGCGGGTGCCCAATATACCGCACCGGCACTCCACGCTGGCGAAAAAAGGCCTCTTCAAAGGGAAAAATGCAGAGTAAGAGGTCGATGATCCGCCGCATGCTCTTGACCCGGCCCTGCCGCCACGCCCAGACTTGCGGCGCAATCAGATACACCACTGGAATTTCGCTCTTCTTCAGGCCCGCCGCGACTCGAAAATGAAAATCCGGGGAGTCCGTGAGTATCGCCAGCGCCGGTTTCCGCCGCGCTGCTTCCCGAACCAGCCTCCGATATCGCAACCAGATCCGGGGCAGGTGCCGGATGACTTCCACGAGCCCCACAACAGCCAGATCCTCGGTCCGGACGACCGGTTCGACTCCAGCCGCCCGCAGTTTCGGCCCCGCGCACCCGAAAAAATGGCAGTCCGGCCACCGCTCCCTCAGGTGCTTCACCAATTCCGCCGCATAGTAATCCCCGGACGCCTCTCCGGCGGAGACGAGAATCGATGCGGGCAGGTTCGGCAAATCTCAGAGTACCGTCCTTTGACTGCTAGACTGGAGCGAAGAAACGGCGAACATGCTCCCCGAACTGGCAGCTCCCGCGAACGACGGTAAAGACGGTCTCGTTCCTTTTGTCCAGAAACTGGAAGCCCTTGCGGCTTCAAACGAGAGCCCCGTCCGAGCCATCCGGCGTACCCCCGCTCGCCCGGCTGAATTCGCCGACTTCCCGGCATCGGTGGCTCCGAAACTCCGCGCCGTGCTCGCCCGCCGCGGCATCGCCCGGCTCTACACCCATCAGGCCGAATCCTGCAGCCGCATCGAAGCAGGCGAAAACGTTGTTATCGTTACCCCCACCGCCAGCGGCAAGACGCTTTGCTACAACCTGCCAGTTCTGAACCACCTCATCGCCGATCCCGGCGCCCGCGCCATTTACCTTTTCCCCACCAAGGCCCTCTCGGAAGACCAACTTGAGGAACTCCACGGCCTCATCGAAGACATGGGCTCCGGCATCTGCGCCTTCACCTACGATGGCGATACGCCACAGGATGCCCGCCGCGCCATCCGCCAGCGTGCCAACGTGGTCCTTACCAATCCGGACATGCTGCACACCGGTATCCTGCCGCATCACACCAAGTGGGCGAAGGTCTTCGAAAACCTGCGTTACATCGTGATCGACGAACTGCACTATTACCGCGGCGTTTATGGCAGCCACCTGGGCAACATCCTGCGCAGACTGCGCCGCCTCTGCGAATTTTACGGATCGAAGCCCCGCTTCATCGCCTGTTCCGCCACCATTGCCAACCCGAAGGAACTTGCCGAATCGCTGGTCGAACAGCCCTTCCAGCTGATCGACCGCAACGGCAGCCCCGCTGGCGAAAAGATATTCGTCTGCTACAACCCACCGGTCGTAAACCGCCAGTTAGGCATTCGCCGCAGCTACATCAACGAAACCCGCCGGCTTGCTCTGGACCTCCTCGACCGTCACCAGCAAACGCTCGTTTTCGCGAACAGCCGCCTCGCCACCGAGATTCTGGTGACTTATCTCAAAGATGCCTGCGACAAAGGCCGCATCCCGACCGAATCTGTCCGCGGCTACCGCGGGGGGTATCTTCCTCGTGAACGTCGCGAGATCGAAAAGCGCCTGAGGTCGGGCGAGATCCGAGCGGTGGTCGCGACGAACGCGCTCGAACTGGGAATCGATGTAGGCTCGCTTGACGCCGTCGTGATGGCGGGCTACCCGGGCGCCATCGCTTCGATGTGGCAGCGAGCCGGTCGTGCGGGACGGCGCCACACCGGTTCTCTCGCCATCATGGTCGCCTCAAGCGCGCCGGTGGATCAGTATGTCGTCGAACACCCCGAATACCTCTTCGGCCGCTCGCCCGAGCACGCGTACGTCAACCCGGACAATCTCGAAATCCTGCTGAATCATCTGAAGTGCGCCGCCTTCGAGCTCCCGCTCCGCGAAGACGAACGTTTCGGCCCGCACGAGGTCAGCGAACCTTGTTCCTTTCTGGCCGAAACCGGCCTTCTGCATCGCTCGGGCAATGCCTGGCACTGGACTTCCGACAGTTACCCCGCCAACGCCATAAGCCTCCGCTCCGTCTCAAGCGATAACTTCGTCGTGATCGATATCACCGGCGAGGCGCAAGTTATCGGCGAGGTCTCCTTCACGGCCGCCCTGACGACGCTGCACGAAAAAGCGATCTATCTGCACGAAGCGAAGCAGTTTCACGTTGAGCGCTTCGACTACAAGGAGCGCAAAGCCTACGTCCGCAGCGTCGACTGCGATTACTACACCGACGCCATCGACCACAACCGCGTCACCACTCTGCGTGAATTCGAAAAAGGGCGGCTCGCCGAGCATGTCGACAAGGCGCACGGTGACGTGCGCGTCAACCGCCAGATCGTCGGTTTCAAAAAGATCCGTTTCTACACAGGAGAAAACGTCGGCGCAGGGCAGTTATCCATGCCCGAGCAGGAAATGCACACAACAGCATGGTGGCTCCATTTCGGAGCCCCATTCCTCGCGAGCCTTGAGCGATACACCCCCTTGGAACGTCAGAACGGACTCGCCGGACTCGCCAACGCCTTCCGCACCGTCGCCTCGCTGCTCCTGATGTGCGACCCGCGCGACCTCGGGGTGGCGCTCACCGAAGAACTTACCGGAACCCTGACCGCCTGGGAACCGAACCTCTACCTCTACGACACATACTCCGGCGGAGTGGGACTCAGTGCGCCACTCTACCGCCTGACCGACCGCCTCGTGACCTACACCAACGATCTGATCGCCGGTTGCGCCTGCGAATCCGGCTGTCCGGCCTGCGTAGGGCCTGTCGGCGAAATCGGAGAACGCGGCAAAGAAGTCGCCGCGGAATTGTTGTCGAGGCTGCTGGCTGCTTCAGCCGTCGAACCGAATATTGCGATAGATATCGCTCAACGAGAACTCGACGCCCACGCTGGCTAAACGGCACACCGCATCCATCCCGACCCATTCGCGCAGAACCCAGGATTGATCTGCTTGCCTCGCGAACACCTCGATCCGAGGCTCGGTTTGCGAGACTAGGACGTATTCGCGAAGCGACTCGATCTGTCGGTATTGCGCGAACTTGAACCCGCGGTCATAACCCTCGCTCGAGCGCGAGACGATTTCGAAAATCACAGACGGATTCAGCAGCACGTCGTTGTATTCATCTGCGAGATGAGCCTCACCACAGTAGACCGTCAGGTCCGGATAGAAAAACGGTCCTGCCGAAGCGACGCGCACGCGGAGATCGGACGTCACCGCCTCACAAGCGCCGTTCCTCAAGCCGGGCGCGATCAGCTCAACAATCCGCAGGGGAAGAAGAGCATGCGCCAGACTCCCGCCTGACATCGCGAACATCTGCCCGTCGTAATATTCGCTCTTGATTTCGGAGTTCCGCTCTACTGAGAGGTATTGTTCGGGAGTCACCTATCCGGCCTGGGCCTTCGCAATCGCTTCCCGAATCGCTTCCGGCTTCGTGAAGCCCTCGAACCGACCAACGGTCTTTCCGTTCCGGTCCAGCACCACCGTAATCGGCAACTGCCCGATGGTTCCCGAACCCAGCCCCACCGTGTATTTCATCGGAAGCTGCTTCAGGAACGGGCGCACCGCCTCCGCGCCATCCTCATCCATCGAAATGCCGACCACCTGAACGCCCTTCGGCCCCAGTTCCGCCTGAATCCGGTTGAACTCCGGAATTTCCTGACGGCACGGAATGCACCAGGTCGCCCAGTAATTCAGCACGACGACCTTCCCCTTCCACGTATCCATCGAAAGCGCCGCGCCATCCAACGTCTTGAACGGAGCGCCTTCCATCTGCCCGGTAACAGGCGACGCTTCCGCGAGTGCGGCCGCAGGCGCAGGCCCGGTATTCAGGAACGCCAGGTACTTCTGCGAATCGCTGGTCTTGTCCGCAAACGTGGCCAGCACATTCTGGTCGGCGTCATAGAGGACGTAAAACGGAATCGCCACAGTCTGGAATTTTTCCTCTTCCAGCTTCTGGTTCGCCTGCGAAGCCGCGTCCGTGCCGTCGGTGTAAAGCTCCACCAGAACCATGTTCTTCACGACCGAAGCAATCTCCGGCCGGGGGAACATATTCGCCTTCATCCATTTGCAGTTCGTGCACGCGTAGCCGGTAAAATCCGCCAGCACCACTTTGTTCTCGGCCTTCGCGCGCGCGAATGCTCCCGGCAGATCGTTCTTCGCCCAGACCTGCTCCTCCGGCGCCCCGCCGCCAGTCCCGGAAATCGAATTCGAATCCGGCTGCGGAATGAACGCCTCGATTTCCCCGAG
>Ga0206900_1041_pt2 | contig 33373 bp, 36 predicted proteins | sample Alteio_BWOrgHeat_46_FD_153235 | JGI IMG/M metagenome (GOLD analysis project Ga0206900, IMG submission 153235) | Enriched cells from forest soil in Barre Woods Harvard Forest LTER site, Petersham, Massachusetts, United States -... | ecosystem: Environmental > Terrestrial > Soil > Temperate forest >... | reverse complement strand
AGCGATCAATGAAAAGGAAAAATGAGCTTAGGCGGGTAAGATTTTTGGGCTATAATGTTCCTGGCAAGAAATGGGTAGGATGCCATGAAAGCAAACACTCCCAAATAGGCTTTTTCGAACGGGTTTATAGACAACCTAACATTCACGCAGACAGTCTAGTGAGTACACGAAGTCTCAGCGCAGCTAAATCTGTTCGGCTGCAAATAGGCACCCTGGTTCTTTTAAGCAGCTGTCCAAAATAGATCTCTCACCCCTCATGCCTCGGGGATTCGAGAAAGCCCCGGACGGGAGGGTGTGCATAAGGTCATCTTGGCGTTCTCCGCGGTTTTTTCCCCGTCTTTGCGGTAAAAAATCAACCGCTGGGGTGCGGAGGTAAAACGCAGCGTTCGCGAATGGGATTGGCAGTGCGAGTGCCTTCAAAAGTGCCTTTACACTTTTTAGGCTTGTTGGCAAGGTGTAAAGGTTTATAACATTGATTGCAAAGACTTTAATCCAAAGCGAACCAAAAAAAGTGTAAAGGCATGTAAAGGCATTTCAGGCCCTCGCCATGGTTCTCGAAGGCAGTTATTTGGTTAATGTGCCGCGCTTAAGTCCGCAGTGGTCTTCACGCTTTTTTGGAAGTATAGCAGGGGCACGCAGACGAGGAAAAAGATGCCGACCACAAAGAACGCGTCCATATAGGATACCAAGGCTGCCTGTTTGCTCACTATGCCATCCAGGGCACGTTGTGCCATTTGCAGGGCAGTATCAGCAGAGTAGCCTTTCGCCAAAAACCCGGCTTTCAGGGTAGATAGTTGCGTGTTGGTGGGATCGTTGAAAATATTGATATGGCCCAGGAAGTCCACCCTATGAAAGGCAAGCCTGGCCGCAATAAAAGTGGTCATGAGGGCTACCCCGAAAGAACCTCCTAGCTGGCGCACCATGTTGTTGAGCCCCGCCCCCTGGGCAATATCCTTTGGCGGCAATGGGGATAGTGCCAAAGTGGTCAACGGCACAAAAAGCAAGCTCAGCCCCACACCCCGAACAATAAGGGGGATCAGAAAATCTGCCTCGCCGGACTGTAGGTTGGATTTGGACAATAGATAGGTGGAAATGAAAAACAGGATAAACCCACAACCAGCCATGATCTGCGGCGGGAATTTGTTCTTCATGAGGATACCGACAAACGGCATCATCATAATGGTGGCCAAGCTACCCGGCATGAGTATCAAACCGGTTTGCTGCGCGGTGAACCCGAGCAACTGCTGGCAGAACAAGGGGAAGATAAAGATGGAGGCAAACAACCCGAAGCCGAGGATAAAGGTGAAAAAGGTACCTATGACCAAGGATCGGTTTTTGAGCACGCGCAAGTTGACAACAGGGTGTTCGATAGACAGCTCCCACCATATAAAACAGATGATGGAAACAATAGAGGTAAAGGCCAGTATGGTGATGTACGGGGTGGCGAACCAATCTTCGCTCTGGCCGCGTTCCAACACGGTCTGCAGCGAGCCGACCCCGAGCACCAAGAGCCCAATGCCGAGCCAGTCGTTTTTCCCCACTTTCATTTTGTGGATGGAATCCTTGATAAAGGTGACGGTCATGAAAGCAGCTACCACGCCCAAAGGGATGTTCACGAAGAATATCCATGGCCAGCCAAAATGGTCGGTAAGGTATCCGCCCAGCGTTGGCCCAATGGTAGGTCCTACCACCACGCCCAGGCCGAACAATGCATTGGCCATGCCGGCTTCCTCTTTCTTAAAGGTTTCCAGCAAAATGGCCTGGGAGGTGGATAGCAAAGCGCCGCCGCCTATGCCCTGTATAAAGCGAAACGTGACCAGCTCCCAAATGTTGGTGGAATGCCCGCAAAAGAACGAGGCTATGGTAAACAGTAAAATGGAAAAGGTGAAATAGTTGGTGCGCCCGAACTTGGCTGACAACCAACCCGTCATGGGCACGATGATAACGTTGGCGACTGCATAGGCAGTAACTACCCAGGCCACATCTTCCAGCGTGGCACCCAGGTTGCCCATGATGTCGCTGAGGGACACGTTCACCACGGTGGTATCTATCAGCTCCAGAAGGGCTGCCAAGATCACCGTGATGGTGATGATCCATTTTTTAAATCCGGTTTCTGCCATGAGAGTGGTTAATGATTAGAAAGGGTGGTATGTGATAAATTTGTTCGTTATAATGTATGCTGCAAGCACTTCGCTATACTCAATTCGCATGACTCTATTCGCAATATGCCAATCGCCATACTCACTTCGTAGTGACTGCCACTTTCACGCTCATGCCCGGGCGAAGGAGTTTGATGGTATTGGCATCGCCACCGTCGATCACTATTTTCACGGGAACGCGTTGTACCACTTTCACATAGTTTCCGGTAGCATTATCGGGAGGCAACAGAGAGAACTTTGCACCCGTAGCCGCAGAGAAATCATGTACTTTCCCTTTCAAAGGTTTGTCGCTGAAGGCATCCACGATCACTTCAGCCTCTTGCCCGATGCGCATGTCTTCCAATTGGGTCTCCTTGAAATTGCCCACGACCCATACGCTGCTGTCCACAATGGCAAACAGTGGCTGGCCGATTTGCACCAACTGGCCCGGCTGTACGTTTTTCTTGGACACGATGCCCGAGATCGGTGCAGTGATCACGGTATAGGCCAATTGCAGTTTCGCAAAGTCAAGGTCGGCTTGGCGTTGTGCTATGGTAGCGCTGGCTACTTTGGTGAGGCCATTGGTGGCATCATATTGTTTCTGCACGGTGGCATAACGGGTTTGTTGGCTTTCCAGATCGGTTTTGGCAGCATCCAGGGTCGACTTGGCGTTATCGTATTCACGTTGGGTAATGGCTTTGTCCTTGTATAGGTTGTTTACCCTATCAAAATCGGTCTGTGCCTGGTTCAGCCGTACCTTGGATGATTCGATGGCTGCATTGGCCGTGGCAAAGCCTGTTTTGGCAGAAGCGATATTGTCTTGGCTTACTCCCATGCCTGCTTGGGCATTGTCGAGCGCGGTTTGTGCCTGCTCTACTTTAATACGGAGGTCGCGGTCATCAAGCACTACGAGGGTATCGCCTTTCTTCACTTTTTGGTAATCGTCTACATTCAGTTTTACCACGAAGCCGGATACGCGAGGTGAAATAGGATTGATGTTGCCTTCCAGTTGGGCATCATCCGTAGATTCATGGTGTTGGGCGTAATTGTACTTTTGGTAGCCGAATATGCCCCCACCAATCAGCACTATGGTAAGGATGATGGGGAATATGATCTTTTTCGATTTTTTCGGTTTCGTTGACATTGCGTTATTCAGTTTATGATTTATTAAGTTATTGAGGGCTTCTTGTTTGTAATTCGTTTTATTTCAGGTTGCCGCTGGCTTTCAGCAGTTTTTTATAGGCGAGTTCAGCATCGGCAGTAGCCAAGGTTTCGTTTATCTTGGATTGGAGCAAGAGGGTGTTGGCATCGAGCAAGTCGCTGAGCAGGGATACATGGTTGTTGTACCTGGATGTCAATGTCCTATAGTTTTCGGTGGCTTGTTCCACTGCGGTTTTGGCCACTTCTATACGCTTCAGGCTTTCCACATAGGTGGTATAACTGCTGTTCACCTCCATCCTGATGTTATCCCCTTGCATTGCATTGGCCACCAAGCTTTGATCCAGTCCGGCTTGGGCCTCTGCAATCTGATGCTTATTGGTAAACAAGGTGGTTAAATCCCAGGTAAGGTTGATCCCGGCATCCCAGGTAGGTTTAAACTCGTCCAACACCGGGAAATACCTTTGGTTTGGCCGGGCATAAAAGTAGTCTGCCCCAACCCCGACGGTAGGGAAATATGCACCTTTGGCGATCTTTATCCCTGTTTCTGCAGCTTGGGTACGTACCACGCCAGCGCGTAGTTCCTGCCGTTGGTTCAAGGCATCCCTTTGGTATTCATCACTTGTTTTGAGATTCTTGGCAGCAAACATACTGGCAGAGTCTATTTCTATTTGGGTATTGGCAGGCAGGCCCAACAATACACCCATGTTGAAATTGACGATATTGATATTGTCGGTAGCCTGTATTTCCGCTAGTTGGGTATTGCTTAGTTGCAGTTGTACACGCAGTACATCGTTCTGTATGGCCGCACCGCTTTTCAGTGCATCCTGTACTTCGCTTAACCGCTGTTTTATCTGGGTGATATTGTCCTGGATTTGGGTACGGGTGGTTTGCGCCTTGTACAAGTTGAAATAAGAATTGATGATATTGATCACCACATCGTCTTTGTCCTTTTCCACATCCAACTTGGATGCCTCTACCAAAAGCCTCGCAGATTCTTCTGCGTATTTTTCACGGAAACCCACAAATACCGGTTCAGTGACCGAGGCATGGCCCATGTAGTTGTTGTTGGTATATAAAAGGAAGGAAACAGGGCCAAAACTCAATGTCTTTTGGTCAAGATCACTGAGATAGGTATAGGAGGCTGCCAGTTTTACATCAGGATACAGGGCATCTTTCGCAGAATTGTATTTTGCAACTGCCATATCCACTTTGGTGTGGTCCATTTTCAGTTCACGGCTTTGCTGCAGGCCTTTGGCAATGGCATCGTTTAGGGTTATTTTTTGTGTGGTTTGCCCATTCGATATCAAGGGCAAAACCAGTAAAAGGCATGATTGCGCAAGTTTCAGGAGTGTTTTGGGTACTTTCATTTTCATATCAGTTCTCGATGAGCAAATGTGAGGTCATCAATTGTTTTAAATGGGTTTTCGGTAATTTCTTCGTCCACACGTTTTTCCAGCTCCAGGGTATTGAGCTGCAACAACTGTATGAATTGTATCTGCTGCGGTGACAGTTTTTGAAGCAGTTTCTGGCTGAGTCCTTGTTTAAGCATTTTTATACCCTAATTTTGCAATCCGCTTCCGGTTAACGTTTAGTTAGGCAAATATAACAACAAAACCGAAGCCTTATCACTTAAAAACAGAGGTTATGCCGACATTGACGAAAGATTTTGTGTATATCAGCGGTTTACAGAAACAGATTGGCAACAAGGTCACCCTGCAGGGATGGGTGCAGAACCGCCGCGACAGCAAGGGCATCGTGTTCCTGGTGCTGCGCGACGGCACCGGCTACCTGCAATGCGTGATACTGGAAGAAACCATTGGTACCGAAAGGTTTGACCAGGTGAAGCGCTTGGGGCTTGAAAGTTCCGTGCAGATAACCGGAACCGTACGTGCCGATGAAAAACAGATCGGCGGGCTGGAACTGCAGGCCGATAGCGTGGAAATATGGGCCGAGGCAGAGGAATATCCCATCGGGAAAAAAGACCATGGGGTGGACTTTCTGCTCAGCCGCAGGCACCTTTGGCTACGCAGTAAAAAGCAATGGGCCATCATGCGTATCCGCAACTCGATAATATATGCCATCCACCGGTTTTTTCAAGAGCGTGGATTTGTGCAGATGGATGCCCCGATATTTACCGGGAATGCCGTAGAAGGTACGACCAACCTGTTTGAAACCGATTTTTTTGAACAGCCTGCCTACCTGAGCCAGAGCGGGCAGCTCTATGGCGAAGCGATGGCCATGGCGATGGGAAAGATATACACCTTTGGCCCAATATTCAGGGCGGAGAAATCAAAAACACGTAGGCACCTTTCTGAGTTTTGGATGATAGAACCCGAAATGGCATTCTATGATCTTGACATGACCATGGACGTGATCGAGGATTTTATCAGGACGGTGGTGACCGAAGTGCTAGAGAAATGCAAGGATGAGTTCGCTATAATAGAACGAGATATCACCAAACTGGAAACGGTGACCAAAACCTTTCCGCGTATCCCTTATGATGAGGCGGTAAAGATCATCCGCGGGGAAAAGGATGTGGACGGACAAAATGCCATAAAAAGCCTGGAGCAGGAACTGGAACGCATCAAAGCGAAAATAAAGGAACTGACTGCTGACAATGAAACCCGCGAACAAGGGCTGAAACAGCAAGGCGTGAAAAAAGGGGTGATTGCCTTTAACGAAGAGAAGATCAGGCAGCAAAAAATAGAGATCAAGGAGCTGGAAGAAGATGAGCGCAATATCCCGAACTGGTTGGAGAGTGCGAAAAACTTCAAGCACGGAGAAGACTTTGGAGGTAGCGACGAAACCGTGATCACCCGGATGTTCGACACGCCCATCATGGTGTACAACTGGCCCAAAGCGGTGAAAGCCTTTTATATGAAGGAAGAGGATGACCAGCCGGGCGTGGCCAAAGGGGTAGACGTATTGGCCCCGGAAGGCTATGGTGAAATAGTGGGCGGCGGCCAACGGGAAACCGACCTACAAAAACTGGTTGACCAGATACACCGCCACGAACTACCCATGGAAGTCTTTGAATGGTACCTGGACCTGCGCCGATTCGGTTCCGTACCCCATAGCGGGTTCGGCCTAGGACTGGAACGGATCATCTGCTGGGTATGCAAGCTTCCCCACGTTAGGGAGTCCATACCGTTCCCGAGGTTTGTAGGGAATTTGTTTCCGTGAGGGCGGGGGTAGTGAGTTGGTGGGTTAGTGAGTTGGTGGAGTTGGTGGTTTGCTCGCGTATTTGTCCTTCTGAGCTTGCGAAGAAACTGAATTGCAATGGTTTGTTATCTGAAATTTGATGATATTCTCGCAAATTTTTATTCTGCAAAATATTCTTTTCTGGCAAAGAATTTATTGGCACGCAAAGGCGCGAAGGCAAAGGTGAAAGATAAAGAACCTATTTTTTTGCAGGCCAAATTTGGAATAGTTTTATTGTGTAATATTCTGAAGAATGGTCTGGCATTGGTACACCTCTTTTCACCTTTGCAGTTCTATTTTCAAACGAAGCGGATTCCCATAAAAGACTATCACCCGTTGCCGATAAATCGTACATTTCGGTTCTGAAAAAACGCTTGTTCAATTTGTCAAAGAAGATATTCTCACTGGTTCCTGCCACTAAATGGTAGATGGTAAAGCAATCATAAAACTGGATTTTGTTTTTGAACTCGATAGGGTGATCAATCTCTATCGTTCCTTCCTTGTTTTCAATTTTAACGATGCTATCTACGCGATTTGAATGGCGATAAACCAAAGTAAAATAAAATTCACTTTCTGTAACACTATCGGATATAACAAAATAAGCAGTGTCCTGTGAAGATCTTGAAATAAAGCCTGACATGGGATTTTTGCCATATAAACTACCACCAAAAATCGAAGAAGGCAATAGCATCAATACTATTGCTTTAGCGCATAGCCTACTCATATGTATGCATTTCATTAGAAAAATTAAATGTCAATTTACCTTGGTAATTCCTGATGTACAGGAATTTGAACCCGGTCTTCAAAAAGCATGTTCCATCTGCAGAATTGCCAGAACTAACGATCTTCAACTTTGCCAATCCACCAAAAGTCGGCACGATTAAATTGTCTTTTCCCCATATTGATATTATACCTAACGTTTCAAACGTTTCATAATAATCGGTATTGACCAATTTGTCATTAATGTAAATCCTTAAGGTATCGTGAAAATCCGCCTCGAAAATCAATATAATACTGTCTCCACCCTTGGGCTTACTATAATCCATATACGTTCTCTCGGCATTCGTACCTATTATGGAAAAACAAGGAAACAACAAAAGACAAGCAAGCAACAGCTTCACCGTATTCATATTGTCAAGTTGATCTGTGTAAAATTAGCAAATATCCACTACAGCGCACTTTTAATCAAATTTACTTCTGATATCCCACAATCCCAAAATCCTGGTTCAGACATTTTGAACCTCCCCACCATTTCATGTTTATCACAACAAACCCAACAATCTCCGTTGGCTTAGCAAGTAAACTTGGATATGATATAAAGACATGCTTCAAAAACTTAAAGATAACAGCCGCCTGCATATTGTGCTCATCGTGGCACTTTCCTGCTTGTTCAGTTTGGTATTGTTGGCTTTCAGGATATGGTATGCTGATTCATGGAGCATGCGGTTTTTGGTATGGAACCTGTTTTTGGCAGCCATCCCATTTGCCATAAGCACTTCATTGTTGTCGAGGGATATCCAAAAAATGGGCTGGTTGCCTTTTATCATTACGATTGGAACTTGGCTGCTGTTTTTTCCGAACGCCCCCTATATCCTCACTGATATGCTCCACCTGCACCAGCGTTTTCATGTGCCGATATGGTATGATACCTTGCTGATGGTTTCCTTTGCCTGGAATGGCTTCGTGATGGGTTTGATTTCACTTATTGACATACAGCACATCATAAGTGAAAAAACAAACAAGACCGTAGGATGGGCATTTGCTTTTTTTGCGATTTGCCTGGGGAGTTTCGGCATCTATCTCGGCCGATTTGACCGATGGAACAGTTGGGATATCCTCACCAATCCTCTGCATCTCGGGGGAGATATCTCAAGACAAATACTGCACCCCAATGCCCACCACCAGACCATTGCCGTCACGATGCTGTTTTCTATTTTTATAGGCATTGCCTATGCCATGTTGAGGCTATTGGCGAGTGGGAAAATTGCTGCGAGAAAATAATAACCCGTTGTTCGATGAAGGTTGCGTGGAAAGGATCGGCCTTAGAAAAATTGGCGCCCGAATCTGAATGAATGAAGCGGTTAAAACAAAACACAGCCGCGAACGAAATATGATGAAAAGAACAAGATAATGTTCGGCCTTGTTTTGTTGAGCGAAATGAGTTCAGATTCAGCCAAATTTTTCTAAAGCCTTGAATTTTTGGTACTTTTGTTTCAAGACAAAAGTACAGCGAACAATTTGATATACTGTATGTTATGTAAATATTTATATGCAGGGAACAAGCTGAATTCAATCATACAGCGAGTTACCCTTTCTTCTCCTCAAAAAAACTTTTAAGATCACTTTTGTTGCTATTGCTTTCAAAATTGAATATTGCCATTAAAAATAAATAGGCAAATACTACCATGCCCATTGGCAAAAGATGAACCATTTCGAAAGTGTGGCTATTTACCACGTTTATAAGCATCTTTAACACGCCTCCTCCAGCAATGCCAAACCAAAATAGCCCAAAAACAAACATAAATAGAGTAGGACGGATGATGACATGAATTTCAGTCCCTGCTGAACCTGCCGTTAGCTTACCTATGATCTGAGGGCCAATGGAATTTTTCTTTCCAGATTGTTTGACAATGAAAAAAGAATCTGGTCCTATTTTACCACTAAACATTGATCGGCACAATTTCCAGAATTTATAATTCGTATCTGTATTCTTTTCAAGTTTTTCAATGGCATCTCCAATAGACAACTTGCTATGAATCAAAAATCTATTATAAGGCAACAACCACATCTTTTCTCAATTCTCAATCAGCAATACTCATGACCCATGACTCACGACCCATGACTCACGACCCATGACCCCTCATTACATCTTTTCCGGCATATCTATCCCCAACAGTGCCATACATGCTTTAATGGTGGCTCCCGTTTGTGCACACAAAGCTAGCCGGAAATTACGGATACCTGCATCGGGTTCTGCCAGTACTTTATGATCGTGATAGAACTTGTTGAATGTCTTGGCGAGCTCGTAGGTATAGTTGGCCATAAGGGCCGGAGAGAGATTGGCTTCAGCACTGGCCAGGGTGGCATCCTTTTGGCAAAGTAGTTGCAGAAGCTCCCGCTCCAACCCTGCAATGGCATAATCGGTATTGTATGCCCCGTCCAGAGCCACCCCATCGGTCGCTGCCTTGCGGAAAATGGATTGGATACGGGTATAGGTATATTGGATAAATGGCCCCGTAAAACCCATGAAATCAATGGACTCTTTCGGGTCAAACAGCATTTGTTTTTTAGGGTCAGCTTTCAGGATATAGAATTTTAGGGCGGCCATCCCTATTTTGCGGAACAGTTCTTTTTGTTCTTCTTCGCCCAGGCCTTCCATCTTGCCGAGTTCCTTGGTCTGCTTCTCAGCGGTTTGCAGCATCTCTTCAATCAGGTCATCCGCATCTACCACGGTACCTTCGCGCGATTTCATCTTGCCCTCCGGCAGTTCCACCATACCATAAGAAAGATGGTGCAAATGATCCCACCAAGACAGTTTGAACTTCTTCAGGATCGCTTTTAATACCTTGAAATGGTATTCCTGTTCGTTGCCGACAACATAAATAAGCTGGTCTAACGCAAACTCATTAAACCTATCCATCACCGTGCCCATGTCCTGGGTGATATATACCGAAGTACCGTCCTTTCGGAGCACCAATTTCTCGTCAAGCCCTTCATCGGTCAAGTTGATCCAGACAGAACTATCTTCTTTTCTGTAGAACACCTGTTTTTCGATACCGTCGTTGATGATATCCTTGCCCAAAAGATAGGTTTGGCTCTCGTAATACATCTTGTCAAAATCCACGCCCAATGCTTTGTAGCTTTCTTCAAAGCCCGCATATACCCAGCCGTTCATCATTTTCCAAGTCCGGATCGTTTCCGGATCACCTGCCTCCCATTTGCGCAACATTTCCTGCGCTTCCAGCATCAGCGGGGCTTGCTTTTCAGCTTGTTCTTTGTCCATTGTGCCAAGGCTTTCCAATTCATATATCTGTCCTTGCAATGCTTTATTGAATGCCACATAGTATTTCCCCACCAAGTGATCTCCTTTCAATCCGAAAGTTTCAGGGGTTTCTCCATTGCCAAACTTTTGCCAGGCAAGCATGGATTTACAGATATGGATGCCCCTATCGTTCACCAGGTTGGCCTTTATCACTTTATGCCCCCGGGCTTTCAAGATCTCTGCCACGGAATAGCCCAAAAGGATATTCCTTACATGCCCCAAGTGCAGGGGTTTATTGGTATTGGGGGAAGAATATTCCACCATTACCGTACGGATATGTTCGGCCGGTGCCCAATCATTTGACGCATTTTGCAGATAGGAATACCAGAAGCCATTTGTCAACTGTAGGTTCAAAAAACCTTGCACAATGCTGAACTCATGGATTTCCGTGATGCTCTTTTGCAGGTATTTGCCGATTCCTTCTGCGGTTTCCTGAGGTTTCAGTTTGGAAAATCGGGTCAGCGGAAATATCACCACGGTAAAATCACCCTGAAAATCTTTCCGGGTTTCCTGTACCTGTATATCGGCAGGGTTCATGGTCACGCCAAAAAGGTCTGCCATGGCATCGGCGGTGAAACGTTGTATGGTTTGTTGTATGTTCACGGGAAGGAAATTTTAAATGTTGGATGTTGAATGTTGAATTGGGCTAACGCGTGACTTTTGGAAAGTTATTTAACTTCGTTTAAATTGGCTTGGGCGGTCTTTACAATAGCTGTAAGAATATTAATGAGTTCATCTACCAGTTTGAAATATGGGGTAAGGTCATGGTCTATTATGGCTCCTTTTTCGAGAATGGCGAGCCATAGTCGGGTTTCCCTGGCTTCCTTTGATGAAATAGACATCTTTGCAATAAAATCCCTTTTTGAAATGGCCGCTGTTGCCTCTTCTACATTGGCAGCTATTGAGGCACCAGACCGAAGAATTTGATCAGCAAATGTATACTCGCGTACTTCTTTCAATTTTTTATAGAGCGTCACAATCTCTATCGCAAATTCCAGGCTTTTATCTCGTATGATATTGTTCTGTTTCACAATATTTTTGATTTATTCTTTCTAAGTATCATGCGTTAGCCCATTCAACATTACTTAAACAGGTTTATTCTTTCTTATAATCATGCGCTAGCCCATTCAACATTACTTAAACAGGTTTATTCTTTCTTATAATCATGCGCTAGCCCATTCAACATTCATCATTCAAAATTCAACATTACTTAAAAGGGCTGTCCTCAAATTATGTCATTCTGCTTCACCGGCCAATCTGTTTTAACTCTATCAATCAATCAAGCGTTAGCCCCATTCAACATTCATCATTCAAAATTCAACATTACCTAAAAGGGCTATCCTTCTCCTTCGCTATGGTATTGTACACCATTTTGTCCATAAACTTGGGGAAGAACTTATTGAGCAACACCGTCATCTTGCCTTGTGTTGTAAGTATCAGGGTGTTTTTCCGTTTTTTGATGGCTGCTATTATTTCTGCAGCTACTTCTTCAGGCTGCATGAGTTTGCTTTCATCCAAGGGCGATTCTGCCTGCGTGCTGCCGTCTTTGGTGAGTGCCGTATTGCGGATATTGGAGGCAGTGTACCCAGGGGCGCAGGTAAGCACGTGCAATCCCTTTTTCAGGTTTTCGATGCGCAACACTTCCAAAAAACCGTTCATGGCAAACTTGGAGGCCGAATATCCCGTGCGTCCAGGCAACCCTTTGTAGCCAGCAATGGACGAAATACCTACTACCGAGCCTTTGGTTTGAAGCAAGGCGGGCAAGGCATATTTGGTGCAGTACACGGTGCCCCAAAAGTTCACGTCCATCAATCTTTTCAACACATCCAGGTCGGTATCTTCAAACAGGGCACGCATGCTCATCCCGGCATTGTTGATGAGGATATCAATCTTGCCGAATTTGACCAAAGTTTCGGAGATCAGGTTTTTACAATCCGCCTCTATGGCCACATCGGTTTGTATCACAAGGGTTTTCACGCCTTTTTTTGCACATGCTTCGGCGGTTTTTTCGAGGGCTTCGGCGTTTCGTGCGGCCAATACGATATGGCAACCCTCCGCCGCAAAAGCCAGGGCACATGCCTGCCCGATACCCGAGGAGGCACCGGTGATGATGACTATTTTATCCTGTAAATGCATAGGGCAAAGGTAATGAAACGTTAAGGGTTAAGCGATGAACGATGGGATTGGTTCACTCTTGGAAATTAAGTTTGCGGGAAAATGACGAAGGACGATTGAAAAACTGAACTATATCAGTTTGAAATCCTCTTCTTTGATGGCGACCACTGCATGTACTTCGGGCACTGCCCTTCGCACGGCATCTTCTATACCGGCTTTCATGGTCATGATGCTCATGGAGCAGGAGCTGCACTGGCCCAACAAGCGGATCTTTACCGTCATGTCGTCCTCGATATCAATCAGCTCCACATTGCCCCCATCCGCGCGCAGGAAATCACGCATGGTGTCCAATGCAATTTCTACACGGGCGAGCAAATCTGATTTTACGAGGAAATCCATATTATGGTTATTGATGCGAAGATACGAAAAAGAAAATTCCATTTGCATATACCCATAAAGCAGAAACAAATTGTGGAACAAAGATGTAGATAATGTTTGTTATTCTAGACGTAAATGGTATTTTTGTCAAGAATAACAAACATTATGAAAACAAAAACCCCGGTGCTTCTTCCATCTGCCCATAAGATCATGGAAGAATTTGGAGCCAACCTGAAACTGGCCCGACAAAGGAGGCGATTGAGCGCAGAAATGGTTGCTGAGCGGGCCGGCATCAGTAGGACATCCCTTTGGCTTGCGGAAAAGGGCGCACCCACTGTGGCCATGGGTGCATATATTCAAATATTGTTTGTTCTGGGGCTGGAAAAAGACTTGTTGCAGGTAGGGAACGACGATGTTTTGGGAAGGAAGTTGCAGGACCTACGGCTGCCAACCCGGCAGCGGGCCAGTAAAAGCAAAACCAAATGACTACGAAAAGAGAAATAGAAGTATATGCGGGTTGGCACGGGATTGAAAAACCCTTCCGCATGGGTATCCTTACTTCAGAAAGATTAAAAGGGAAAGAGGTGTTTTCGTTTGCCTATGACCATCAATGGCTCGAATTTGGGCCGGCGCAGAACATTGATCCTCAACTGCAATGGTACACTGGCCCGCAATACCTTACCGGTAATAAAAGCAACTTTGGCGTTTTTCTCGATTCCTCGCCTGATAGGTGGGGGAGAGTATTGATGCGAAGAAGGGAGGCGGCCCTTGCCAGGCAACAAGAACGAAAGGAAAACACGCTCTTTGAAACAGATTACCTATTAGGGGTTTTTGATAGTGGCCGTATGGGCGGGCTTAGGTTTAAGCTGGATGATGATGGAGGTTTTTTGAGCAATGACAAGGAAATGGCCACCCCTCCATGGACTTCTCTAGGAGCGCTGGAACACGCCAGCATGCGCCTGGAAATGTCTGACCCTGCCGATGACCCACAATATTTAAAATGGCTGAACCTGCTGTTTGCACCAGGGACATCCCTGGGTGGCGCACGACCCAAAGCCAATGTTTTGGATAAAAACCAGCACTTATGGATTGCGAAATTCCCAAGCTATCATGACGAAAACAATATAGGCGGATGGGAAATAGTGGTACATGAGCTTGCGCAAAAAGCCGGGCTTGATGTAGCCGAATCCCTAGCAAAAAAATTCTCTGGAAACTACCACACTTTTATCACAAAGCGTTTTGATCGCAACGAAAAATCTGAACGGGTTCACTTTGCATCCGCATTAACCTTGTTGGGCCTCAATGATGGACTGGATCATACAGATGGGGTCAGTTATCTTCACTTGGCGGAATTTCTGGTACAACAGGGTGCCAGTCCCGTCAAAGACCTTGAGCAATTGTGGCGTAGGATCGTGTTCAATATTTGTGTTTCCAACGCTGACGATCATTTACGGAATCACGGTTTTCTGCTTTCAGACAAGGGGTGGATATTGTCTCCCGCGTTTGACCTCAATCCCATAGCACATGCCAAAGGCCTGAAATTAAATATTTCCGAAAATGACAATGCCCTGGATCTCAACCTCGCCCGCGAGGTGGCCCCTGTGTTTAGATTGAATCCCGCACGGGCAAACGCCATTATAGAAACGGTGGAAAAAGCTGTGAGGCAGTGGGAGCGCATTGCCGATAAATATGCCATCCCCAAAAAAGAACAGACCGAAATGGCAAGTGCATTTTCATCTCATTGACAATTTGCTTATTTCGCGTTCAGTATCGCTACCTGCTGGGCTACTTTTTCGGCCATCTGTATGAATTCGGTTTTCAGGAACGGGTCGCTTTGCATGATGCCGGGTGTTCCGGTATCTGCCTCATCCACCAAGCTTTGGAACAGTGGGAGGTGTCCCAAAACAGGTACCCCATATTCCGATGCCAGTTGGTCTGCGCCACCCTTGCCGAAAATATGATATCTGCTGCCTGGCAATTCTGCTGGACTGAAATAGCTCATGTTTTCCACGATGCCCAAAATAGGGATGTTGATGGCAGGGATCCTGAACATTTCAATGCTCTTCCGCGCATCAGCCACTGAAACCTGCTGCGGTGTGGTGACAATAACCACTGCTGAAAGCGGGAATTGCTGCGCCATGGTGAGGTAGATATCTCCAGTGCCCGGCGGCATGTCCACCACCAGATAGTCGAGTTCACCCCACGGCACATCCATCATCAATTGCCGGAGGGCAGTGGTGATCATGGGCCCTCTCCATACCAAGGCCTGTTTTTCGTCAATCAGCAGCCCGACTGACATCGCCTTGATGCCATATTTTTCCAGTGGAGTGATGTACATCTTGTCGCCGATTTTCTGCACTTCTGGCCGTTCGTTCCGCAGCCCCAGCATGGTAGGCAGGGACGGGCCATAGATATCGGCATCCAATAGGGCGGTTTTGGCACCCATTTGGGCCAGTGCGATGGCCAAGTTGGTGGAAACGGTTGACTTGCCGACACCACCCTTGCCTGAGGCCACGGCAATGATGTTCTTGATACCAGACAATGAATCCAAGGCTGGCCGCTTTTGAGAGGTGACCATGGAATCGAAGGTGATGTTTACCTCTATATCCTTGTCCACCAAGTGATGGATGGCGGTGATACAGGCATTTTTGATCATGTCCTTCAATGGGCAGGCAGGGGTAGTGAGCACCAGGCGGAAACTGACTTTCTTGTCTTCCACCACCAAGTCTTGCACCATGCCGAGGGTCACGATATCCTTTTTCAAATCCGGATCGTCCACATTGGAAAGGGCAGCAATTATTTTATCTTTCATCTCTTAATGATCATAGTAATGAGGTGCAAAGTTCGGGTAATATCGGGAGATTGAGGGTATCCCGATGGGCGGTAATAGAGCTTTCATTTCTTCTCAGCCAATTCCTTCAGTTTCTCGTTCATCAGGGCAAAATTTACGCAGGCATCTTGATACACGGTTTTCCCGAAACTTTTGCCAAACCAGCCATGCCAGTATTCTCCCTGTATCAGCCGGGTATGTTCATTGTCAATACGTTCCAATATAAAATAATGGCGTGCCGAAAAGAAAAACAGCACACTGCCACCCCAAGCCCAGGTGGTGTCGGGCTTGTAGGCAAGGATTTTGGCAGAGAATTTCCGTTCTTTGGGGCTGCCCTTCATCCTGAATTTGACAGACTTGTGGAGTTTTAGTTCGCCTTGTATTTCATAGATATAAGGGTTCCAAGCGGGATAGTTTTTTACATCGGTAAGTATCTGCCAGATGGTGTGGGGGGCGGCCTTGATGATGATCTCGGTACGTACCTCATTGGGGGTACAATTGCTTTGGGCGTTGGCAACAGTAGATATTGCCATAAGGAACACGAAAAGGATTATAGGCATGATGAAGAACTTATTTCGACCACTTGTGGAACGCCAACAGATATAGTTTTGGAGGTTTCTAAAGTTTCCTCCGTAATGTTCAAATTTACCAAATATGCTGATGTATGCTTACTTTACCACTGTTTTTACAGTTAAATTAAAACTTATTGGGGTGATATTTTCTTTTGCTTTACATAGTTATGATACATTCTTATACCGCAATCATAGAACAAGACAAGGAAACCGGGATGTAAAGGTGATACAAGCATGAGTTAATAGCCATATGAAAGAAGTATTGAAAATGATTTGGGAAGTAAGCCATCAATTTTTGATGAATCTTGAACTTTTTAGCTTCTCGTTTCATTAATTTTACAACACTTATTAAAATTTGCCTATCCAGATGAATCCAGTAGATGAAATACTAAAGCTCAGCCTTGAAGAAAGGATTCTCGCAGCTCAGACAATATGGGAAAGCATCGAAGAAAACGATCATGAATCGCTTGACCCAAACCAAATGAAAATCTTGGAAAACCGATTGGAAGAATACAAAAAAAAACCTTCTATCGCGTTATCATGGAACGAAGCCAAAGCACGGATTGCAGCAGCTAGAGTGAAATGAAACACACACTTCGGCTACTTCCCCAATGTATTGATGATATCATAAAAATATCAGTTTGGTATGAAGTTGATTGGGTGGAGTCTTTTGGGATTTTTTCTGAAAGCCGTGAAGCAAAATGACAAGTTTGCCTTCATCGAAAAAACAAAAAATCCTATAGGTATCGTTCCCTGAATCCACCCGAATTTCATATATACCATCTGTCCCTTCTATGTGCTTCAGATACTTGACTGGAACCATTTCCAAAGAACGGACTATGCCAATTACCCAATCGATTCGTTCTGGATCTTTAAAGTACATGAATTATAGAATTCCCAGAAGTACTTGTCATATACTTATGTTTTCCTCATAAAATCCCAGCCGCATCACGAAGTTATCGGTTCAGGCAACAATTACAAAATTTCTCAGCCTTAGTTCGCCTCTATCACAACATCCTTACCCAACTTCCTCCCTTACTTCCTCGGCACTCAAGTCCAATCGGCGAAGTTTTGGAGCCTTCCAGCCCGTGATGCCAACCACAATCAGTGTCATGGTACCGCCAAATATCACCGATGGGATGATGCCCATGAGCTTGGCCGCTGCACCCGATTCCATGGCCCCGATTTCGTTGGAGGAGCCGATAAAGATGCTGTTGACCGCAGAAACCCTGCCGCGCATATGGTCTGGAGTTTTCAGTTGAAGAATGGTGGAGCGGATCACCACGCTCACGTTGTCAAACATGCCACTGAGCAGCAACAGGCCGATAGACAGGTAAAAATTGGTGGACACGGCGAAGAATATCATACAAAGCCCAAACCCTGCCACACAAAGCAGTAGGTTGGTCCCGGCGCGTTTGGCCTGGGGCACATATACCAGCACAATGGCCATCAATACCGCCCCGAAGGCAGGGGCTGCTTTCAATAGCCCAAGCCCGATGGTATCCACATGCAGGATATTGTCGGCAAAGAAGGGGAGGAGGGCCACCACCCCGCCAAACAATACGGCAAATAAATCGAGCGATAAAGCCCCCAGGATGAGCTGGTTGGCAAACACGAATTTTATACCAGACAACAGGCTCTCTCGCAGGGTTTCTTTCTTTTCATATTGAGGGATGGGTTTTGGCTTGATAAGCAAATACATCATCGCGATACTGATCAGGAGAAACGCGGAGGCGATACCATAGCTGTTGCCGCCGCCAAACTTGGCATAGCTGAGCCCACCAATGGCAGGGCCTGCCACGGCTGCGGTATGCCATACGGTACTGTTCCAGGTAGAGGCGCTCGTATATAATTCGCGCTTCACCACCTGTCCCATCAGCCCGAAAATGGCTGGGCCCAGGAAGCCGCGTGCCACACCCATCACAAACACCAGAGCATAAATGGATAGCAAGCCGGAGTTGGACAGCAAAGTCGATTTGTCAAGCGTGATCCCAAACAGGCTTACGGTAGCGATGAGCACTATGACATTGAACAACAAGATGATGTTCCTTCGGTTTTTCCTGTCTGCCACATGGCCAGCATACAGCGCAACCAATATCATGGGGATGGCCTCGGTAAGCCCAATCAACCCAATGAGCAAGGGGTTTTTGGTGATCTCGTACACCTGCTGATAGACGATGATATCTACCATTTGGTAAGACAAGGTCATAAATACCCGGCTCAACAAAAAGACCCGGAACTCACCCACCCGGATGGCGGCATAAGGATCGTGCTTTGCAGGGGTGGATTTTTTTGGCTCGGAAGTCATGCGGCAAATCTCTGCAATTAATGGTTTATTAGCTTCATCTGCGGCGAAGATAATGACTCATTTCACCGGACTATTTTCTGGCCTCTTCCAATGCTTTTTCCAGCAATTCATCCCGGCCTTCACTCACGCCTTTAATGGTTCGGGAAACGGGGATATCTGGAGCGTAACCCACTCCAAACAACGTAGATCCATCCGGTTTTATCACCTTCATGCCCGTAAAAGACAAGGTACAGCCATTGCCCAAATCGCACTCGTTGGGCATGCCATCAATCCCTCCGGTAGGTGCACCCACCATGGTACCCAAATGGTTTTCTTTGATGATGGTAACAAATGATTCGGCATAGCCTACTGTCCTTTCATCGGTGATAAAGACCATTTTTGCCGTTAGTCGCGGGGCCAATGCGAATAGCTGCTGTTTCTTTTTCCAGAAGCCCGAGAATTCATGGTCTGGATTTATTATTTTGGGCACCCGCATCGTATTGTTGCTGGTATCGTCCTGTAACAGAAGGTGCTGCAGCAATACCGGGCTGGATAAGGGAATACCCCGTAAATCACAAATGATAGACTGCGCTTTCAAGAATCTGGGCATCAAGCTATCAAGGTCAAGGCTGGAAAAGTTATTGAGGTTGATATAATAAATACCCTCTTCCATTTTTCGGCTGGTCCAATCATTGGGGCTGTTGTAGGAATCCCGATACCCCATAAAGTTTTGCTTGCATGCCAGCTTTACCACTTTGCCATCCGCTCCGAGCACCGTCAGATTGATGCGGGTGTCGCTATCCCGGACGGGGATATTGGCACATGCCTGCGCATATTTGGCAGCTTCGGTAGCGGCAGGAATATGTTGCATGATCTCCATCAAATAACTTTTGGCATCCTGTCCATTTATCTTTTGCACAATATCGCCAGGGAGGAGATTGGTTTTTTTGTCAAATACATCCGTTATCACCAGCTTGCTCTCGATCCATGCCCAGTTGAAGGGCCTAAAAAATGGTTTGGACTGCCCATCGCTAAACAGAACGGTTCCCTGAGCGTCATGGGTGAGGGCAATATATTTTTCAAGGGTTTCTTTGAAGGCGTTGGGCTTATCATTTAAGTAAGTTTCTTTGATTAGGTTAGGCAATTGCTGCATCCAATCTATACCTGCCTCACCGAAATAGGGATAAAAATGCTCATACACGTTCCATAGTTCTATGGCAGTGGATAGCCGCTCATAGGTATTGTCGGGGTGCTCTGCTGGAACGTGCTTTTTGGCAATGGCCTGTAATAGTCTTTTATACGCTCTCTTGTCAGGAACGGGATAGGTCTTTTTGCTATCACCAAACAACGCCAGGGGCATGGTACAAGCCAGATGGTTTCCGAGGCTTTTTTGCAGATAGTCACCAAAATGATGCTCTTCTTTGAAAAGCGGCTCTAAAAAGGATTTGCTGGCTATCATCACTGATTTTTTGCCCAAATATGAGTCATGATCCGTGGTTTCTATTTTGTATTTCTGGTTGATATCGGGCACCGACCAATGTTTTGGCAATGCCCCGTTTTTCGTCGTTTCAAAATCACCATCAAACTTGTTTTCATAGATCCAATCGTCATCGTCATCGTTTCGGGTGAAAAAGGTCAGGTCATCGGCCCAAAGCTGGCCAGAACCCGAGAACCAAACACCCAGGCAAATACTTTCCGCATCGTCATCTATGACATCATCAATGTTGTCATGGTGCCATTGCATGTCTCCAGCCTGGCCTTCAGCTTGGTAGAAATGCGGGGGTTGGTTGTTGGCACGGTTTACCTTGAAATACAGCCCTCCATAGGCATATTCACTGGTAGGCCGGTATTTGATCCCACCCCGGAAAAAGAACCGCTTTCCCCGGAAACTGTCAGCCGGGATAATCGTCGTAAACAGGGCCACTTGGTCTTCCGTATATTCTTGGGCGCGCCCGATTTTGAAATCCTTGTATATCTCTTGCTCTGGTGTGCCGAGGCCTAGGTGTTGCCAACTTACCACGGGTAGTTTGCTGGTGTCTTTTTTCCCGGGAAGCAACAAGCTTTTATCAAAAGGAACGGGCTTGCTTTCATCATATATCACCAACCCTGGCGCCAAGGGTTGGAACAGCGAGTCTAGGGTGGATTTGAGGTCTTCGGGGGTTTTGGCACGCTCCACCCTCGGTAGGGCATATAGTTTAAAACTGTTCCAGTCCAGGTTCTTGGTTTCGTCACCGGGATAAAAATACCTGACATAGCCGTACACCCGCGCAAAAACAGAAACGTTCATGGCTTTCCTTTCCAAAGCCGAAACCGGTTTTGGCTGGGCCATGGACACCATTGGCATCAAAGCAAGGAATAAGTATAAGCGGCATGCCTTCATTGGAAACTATGCAATATATGGTTGAAGATGAAGAAGCATCGCCCCATTCACCTGTAACGCTTTCACGAGGCAAAGGTAGGGAATGCGTTATTTCGACAGCTAATCTCATTTGCCTCTCTACGGTTCGTTTTTTTTACCGCGCAGACCCGGAGAGAAAAACGCGGAGACCGCCAAGTTAAAATAGGCACAAATTCCCCTATATTCGCCAATGCTATGAAAACCAGAAACCTCTGTTTTGTCCTTCTTTTGTTGTTGGCTTCCTGCACCAATGAAAAGGAAAAAGAAATGAAAGCCATTGAAATTTGTCAAAAGAAAGAGGTGTTCAGTATTAGGTTTCAAGATGAATTCCGTGGGGAGACACCCACCTGGAAACAGTTTGTCATCCCGCTGGGCGAAACCTTGCCATGGGGTGGCGACAAGGCAAATTGGAACTGGAAAGCCAGGAATGCGGTGGAGAAGAATTTCTATCTGGTAACCTACTATAACCCAAGAGATACGATGCAATCGTTTTCCTGGCTGGTACACATTAAAAAGGACTATGTCAAGTTCATCAATGGCAACAAAGGCTTGTCAAACAGATTTGGAGTGACCTATTATCCTGATCTCAAAGACCTTGATACATTGATCTTTTAAGCAAAGAGATGTTCCCTATCAACTGTTTTTCTCTCCGGTTTTGCTTTAAATTATTCATTTTAGCCCATGGTTTCAACCATGGGATCAAGAGGGCCAAATCTATTCATAACCGTTTCACCCCCCCTACCTCCTCGCCTCCACCAGCGCCTTTTCCAATAGTTCGTCCCGTCCTGCTTGTACGCCTTTTATGGTTTTGGAGATGGGGATATCTGGGATAAAGCCTACGCCAAACAAGGGGGTGCCATCCAGCTTTACCACCTTCATCCCGGTGAACCGGAAAGCATAGCCTGCCAACAATTCCACGCTGTTCACATTGCCATTGGTGCCTGCCGTGGGCTCTCCAATCAGGGTTGCCAGTTTATAGCCCTGTAGCATGCCCGTATAGGATTCGGCATAGCTGATGGCCCTGGGATCAGTGATTAAAAAGATTTTGGCCGGGATGTGCGGTTCTACGGGGCTTAATTGCCAACCCGAATTTTTAAAGCCAGAAAAGCCATGGTCAGGGTAGATGATTTCCGGGATGCGCATCCAATTTTTTGCCGTGTCCTCCTTCACCAGCAAATGTTGTATAAACTTGATTGTGGATTTGGGATAGCCCCGCATATCGCAAATGATGCTTTTGGCTTTCACCAGTTCAGGCATCAGGCTGTCTATTTCAGGCATGTCTATATTGTTTAGGTTCAGGTAGTAGATGCCAGTTTCCATCTTTTCCCAAGTCACGGTATTGGGTGATGTATTGTATTTTATTTCATCGTTTGGGATATTGAATCTATAGGTAACACTATGGGTATTGCCCATACTATCAACCACTAATATGGTGGTAGCTTTTGTACTGTCTTTGGTGCTGCCGCCGGAATAGGCTCGGTAGTATTTGAAGCCTGGGGTCGCTCCAGGGCTAATTTCCAACCGCTTGTCAATAAACGTCTTGGCATCCTTTTCACCCACCTTCAGCACAATGTCTCCGGGATGTAGGGCCAATGATTTATCATATACTTGCGTCACTACAAGTTTGTTTTCCACCCATTCCCACTCGAATGGGCGATGGAAATAGGGTTGCGTCCCCGACTTTTCAGAGAATGTTTTTCCATGCCCATCGTGGGTGAGGGCAATATATTTGAGGAGTACCTGCTCAAAATCATCCTTGGTTTTGGCGTTATAGGTTTCCAGTATCAAATCCTGCAATGCCTGTTGCCAGTCCAGCGCTATCCGGTCGAAATATGGATAAAAATGCTCATATACGTTCCACATTTTCACGGCGCTGGACATCATCACGGTGGGGTCTTCGGGATGCTTGTCAAATTGGGAGGACAGTTCGCTCAGATCTCCCTGTAGCGCATTGTTTAATGTCTTATCGGGCAACGGATAAGTATGGTCATCATCACCAAATACGGCCAGTGGCATATTGATGGCCAACCCATTGCCAATGCTTTTGTGGATATAATCCCCCATATGGGTCGCTTGTTTGAAAAGCCGCATGGGTTCATACAGGTGCGATATGCAAATGGATTGATCTCCTGTTTTGGAGGTTTCACGGGATACATCGTCTTGATACATGGTAATGCCAGACGGTTGGAACCATGGCCGGGGCTGTTCGCCTTCCTTTGCCTTCTCAAAATCGCCATCCAGTTCCGTCACTCTTTGAAAGTGGCCCGCATCATCGGCGACATACAGTTGGGCATCATCCACCCACATTTTGCCATCGCCCCAGAGCATCATCCCAAATGAAAGGTATTCGGCATCTTTGTCAATAGTCCCGGTTATTTGATAATAATCCCAATCCCCGCTTCTTATGCCGTGGCGGGCCATGTTGTCAAAAAAACCTGTCTTCTTGTTTTCACGGTCCACCCGAAACCATAAATGGCCAGAGCTTTCATAGTCAGAACTCAGCCGGGTCTTCACGGCAGCCTTGAAAATAAATGCCCGTCCCTGGTATTTTTTCGCGGGCAGATTGGTCATCAAATTGCCGAATTGATGCCTTGAGTCCCCTTCGTCTCGCCCGGTTCTTCGGCTTTGGTATACGCCGTTTTCATGAGCATTGCCCATGCCCAAGTGTTGCCAACGAATGATTTTCAAGGCATTGGTGTCTTTTTTCGAGGGCACCAATTGGCTTTTGTCAAAGGTTTCGGGGTGGGTTTCATCAAAAATCCGCAAAGCAGGGGCAATGGGGAGAAACATCGAATCCAGCACGCCTTTCAGGGCAACCGCGTCCCGAGCCTGTTCTACCTTGGGTATGGCATACATTTCAAATTTGTCCCAGTCAAGCTTAGCGGCTTCATCACCCGGATAAAAATACCGGACATACCCATAGAGCCTGGCAAAACTGGCAATGTTTTGGGCCTTGCGTGGCTTTTCGAGGGTGGAATGGGGCTGCGCATAGACAGGCAGCACTAACAATATGCAGCAGATAGAACTGGCAAATGCTTTCATGGCATTGATTTAATACCAAAAATACACAATCGTTGGTTAACAAAAAGTTAAATGATTGAGGCGCGCAAACTATCCTGCATCTTGGGGCCTTTGCTAGCCTGAGGAGAAGCAAAGAAATGTATATTTGGTGCTATCTTTGGATGGCTTGTTGCACAAAAGACAAACAAATGTAGTAAAAGCAAAAAATGAAAAAACGATATTGTTGCGAGCGTTTTGAAAGCTATGTGGAAGATTCTTTGGAAGTACTAGAGGGGCAGATTGTGGCTGAACACTTTCCATCCATAAAAATTGTAAAAGGTGTAGCGGATAAATTTAACAATGGAAAAAATTTGTACAGTTTCCTGATTATATGCGGATTTATCAAAGATAATCCACCTACCATTGTCATCGCTTTTTGCCCATTTTGCGGAAAAAATCTTTTTAAATATTATAAAGATGATAAATATGTTCAAGGAACGTGGACGGATGTTGGGCTACAATTGTATTATGGGAATACTGTTTATAATGTGAAATGAAATATCTGGTTGTAGATGGGATGTTATCCGGGCCCGGCATTAGAGACTTGTATGAAGGCGGTTATATAACACCAAAAAATTTGGGGGTTTCCGAGGCCCTAGCCCAAAAAATTGATAGTTGGCTTAGCAGGTATCATATAGCTCATTATGATGGCTACAAGGATATACCCACGCTTGAAGGTCTTGATGCAGAAGGGATAGAAATTGCAAAAATGCTTCTGGACGAATTGACTGATACGAAAATTGATTATTATTATTCTGATTGGAAATCACAAGCAATACTAATCTAATGGATAAGCATTGCAAGAATCAGAAATTCAATAATTTACGCGCTTGGCTTAACAGGCTTGGTAGTTGTATTGGTTTTGAAATATTTGACTATTTCCTCTTTGGTCTTGCCAATCAATTTGGCGCTCAGCCGCTCTCTTTGGCCCCTCATAAAAGCTACCGAATCGAATTTTTTTTCAGTTTTGGTCTTCATATTTCATCAAATCTCTAGGTGAGCGAATTTCAAGCTCTTTGAGGCCGACTGCAAGGTTGATTGAATTATAGCCCCTGATCCTAAATACATTCACGATGTGTTTAAAGTTCCAGCTCACAAGATAGTCGGCCTTGCTGATGGTTGCAGCGGCAATATGGAGACAATCAGCGTAACTTGTGGGGCCTACAACCCCAGCTTCTATATATTTATTCGCAAGTTCCACTGTATCGTCTGTCACTTCGAGAAACTCGGTGTCCTTTTTCCTTATATGTACTATTAGCTCTTTCACCGCTGTAGGTGCATTTTGTATCTCATCTTGAGTCACCGAAGAAAACAATAAGATGAACTCGCCATCTTGAATTCTTTGGATAATTTGTTTGCTGAAGTCTTCGAATTCTGCATCAAAGCATCCACCAAATACCGAAGTGTCAAGATATAATCTTTGTTTCACTGTACAAATATATAAAATCTGGTATGGGTGGGATTGAAAAAAATTGTTTCCTTAGACTTCCCTCATCCCCCCGCTCTTTCTCGCGTCCCGAGAGTGTGTGCTATTACGGCATCCCGCCGATTGATGTAATTTATAAATTGGCCGGAGGCTCCCGAAAAGAGCGGAAAAGGCTCCAGTAACCGACACTCGGAAGAAACCAGCGACAGTGGGTAACCAGGGATTCTTTAGGACACATTGGAGGGAAGCAAGGACCTATGGCATGGCCGCCTAAATTCCCTCAAATTATCGTATTCTTGTCTCTTAAAAGTATATCATCAGCATGAAAATAGCCACCTACAACGTAAACGGTGTGAATGGACGACTCCCGGTGCTGCTGCGCTGGCTGGCGGAATCCGCTCCCGATATTGTGTGCCTACAGGAACTGAAGGCCCCGCAAGAGAATTTCCCGGAACAGGCCATCCGGGATGCAGGATACAACGCTATCTGGCACGGGCAGAAGAGCTGGAACGGGGTGGCCATCCTGGCCAAGGGCTTGGAGATGACCGAGATGCGGCGGGTGCTGCCCGGCGACCCTGAAGACATCCACAGCCGCTATATTGAGGCCATGGTGGGTGGATTGCTGATCGGGTGCCTGTACTTGCCGAACGGCAACCCGGCACCGGGCCCCAAGTATGACTATAAGCTACGCTGGATGGAACGGCTTACGGTGCATGCCGCCGAACTGTTGGCCAGTGGCAAGCCTGTCATCCTCACGGGCGACTTCAACGTGATACCCACCACATTGGATGCTTACAAGGCCGAACGCTGGGTGGACGATGCCCTATTCAGGCCAGAAACCCGCGAGGCGTTTGGCAAGATCATGGAACAGGGCTGGACCGATGCCCTGCGCCTGCTGCACCCGAATGAAACGATATATACGTTCTGGGATTATTTCAGGGACGCATACGGGCGCAATGCTGGGCTGAGGATTGACCATTTCTTGCTGAGTCCCATGGTTTTGGGGAGGCTTGTGGCAGCTGGTGTGGACCACCACGTTCGCGGCTGGGAAAAATCGAGCGACCATGGACCGGTATGGGTGGAAATAGGGGAAGGGTAAGTGGAGGGATAGAAACAGAAACAGAAAGAGCAGGAGAAAGAGAGAATGAGGAAGTGGAGGGATAGAAACAGAAAGAGCGGGGAGAAAGAGAGAATGAGGAAGTGGAGGTATGGAAACAGAAAGAGCGGGGAAAAGAGGGAATGAGAAAGAGAAAGTTGGCTATTCAGAAAGCCAATATTGAAGGTCTCAGGGATCTTGGAAATACCTTTTTGGAATTACCCCTTGCCTATCTGCCTGATAGCCTCCTTCGCCCGTTGCATGGCCTTTTCCTTGCCTGATGTATCACCCCCCGGTGCATAGTTGATCATTTCGAACTCGCTGATGAGGTTGAGGTAATTTGTGATGAGGGCAGGGTCCAGGTTTTTTGATCGTAGGCCCGTTTCAATGGATTCATGGGAAATATGGGCAAAAGGGATGGACAGGTACTCTTCCATGTACTTGTACAGGGCATTGAGGAGCACGGTATAAAACTCGTTTTGTGGGTCGTGTTTTGCCAGTTTTTCAGCTTCGGCCAAGTACCAATCATGGTCCAGGTCGGCAAATGGGTTTTCCTCTGGGTCTGCGCCCGTTTGTGGTTTTTCCTTTTTGCGTACGAACATGATCACCGCCAACAGTAGCAGCCCGGAACCTACCAGCAATACAGCCCATTTGAGGAATTCCATCGGGGATACCGGTTTTTTCTTGCTGGTCGAAACGGTATCATTATCATTGGAAACCGGATTGTCGTTTTTCTCGACTTGCAGGCTTATGGGCAGGGTTTGAGACTCGAAGTAGGATTTTTTGGCCGGGTCATAGTAGGAAAATGTAATTCGCGGGAGTTCGAACGTTCCCTCTTTGTGCGGCATCAGGGTATAGTCGAAGGTTCGGGTTCCGCTCAGGTTGTCGCCACTACGGTCAAATTTATCGGTGGTTTTTGGGTCATATACTTCTATGCCCTCCGGCATGGTCAGCTTGGGGGGCTGTTGCAGGCTCAGGTTGCCCTCCCCGCCGATGGTGAGATGGTAGGTAACGGGTTGGTTGGCTTTGACTGTCTTACGGTCGGTCGTGGCCGCTATGGCTGCATTGCCCACCATGCCCGTAAAAGAAGCAGGCTTGCCTTTATCAGGTAAGGCTGATACATGGATCTTTACGGCATCACTGCTGATTACTTTGTGAAAAGGCTCTATGCCATAAAAGCCGCCGAAGTTGTTGTCACTGTAGGGATCTTGTGCGGGTGCCTGCCCGGTACACTCTATCTCTAAAGGATCTACGGTAAGTTCCCCGGTTTTCTGGGGAAACAGGATCAATTTCCTTTGCAGGTACACCAGCCACACTTTCCCTTTATAGGTTTCCTCAGTAGGGGCCATGTGGATGGTTGACTTCACTTCCTCGCTCCAAAAACCGGTGAATGTGGGCATTTTGGTGATGGTGGGAGAGGTCATCATCACATTTTGTGCTACATACAATTTATAGCTCACGGCTACCGCTTCCCCCTGAACCACGGATGTTTTGTTGGCGACCGCCTTCATAAAAAGAAAATCGGTGGAAGAAGCCGAGCCGGGATTTGCCCCACCGGTGGTATTCCCAGATACTGTAAATGACAGCGTATTGGATGTCAGTTTTTTAGTGCCGGAAACAATATGTGCCGATGCCAACGTATGATTGCCTTTCTCCATGGCTTGGATTACATATTCTATCTTCAAATGATGGGTGGTGATCCGGTTGTAGCCACTGTATTCATTGGACACATTCGGCCCGGACATAATACGGAAACCCGTGAAGGCAGGTGGCTCGAAGGAAGTACCCTCGCCTCCTTCCAAACTATAAGAGAGATGCACCACGTCCCCCAAGGTAAGATGGGTCTTGTCCGCGCTCACCGTAAATTTTTGCGCATTCAGATGGCAAGCGCCCAGCAATAAAAGGAGTATGAGAAATAATTGTTTTTTCATGTGAGGGTTACCAGGGCTTTTCTGGCGTGCGGTGGTCCGGTTTCCTTCTGCGGTCGTACATGCGCTGCCTGATTCTTTCTTCATTGTTTTTCAGGGCATCCATGATCTGTTCTGCCTCTTGTTTGGTAATGCCGGTCTGGTCTTCATTCGCTTTGTCAGTAATGGTGGGCATATCCTTTTTTTGTCCATTTCCCGGTTGGTTCTGGGCTGGGTTCGGTTTGTTTTTTTCGCCTTGGGTGCCTTGTTTTTTGTCCTGTCCCCCTGCCATCCTTTGTTGCTGCTCTTGCTTTTTCTTGCGCTTGGCCAGTGCCACGCTCAGGTTGTTCTTGGCATACAGGTCATCCGGTTTCAGCTTCAGCGCATTTTTATAGGCGGATATGCTTTGATCGAGATCTTCCTGTTGCAGGTAGCTGTTGCCCAGGTTATAATAGCCTTCCTCTTTTTCCCGTTTGTTTTTGGCCAGATTGATGGCTTGTTGAAAACTGCTTTCGGCCTCTTTGTATTTTTTTTCTTGGAACAACGCATCCCCCTTGTTGAAGTTCGCGTCATAGCTGTCTTTTTGTTTCTCCAGCGCCTTCTCATAGCTCTGTTGGGCTTGGGCATACTTCTTCTCCTTATAGGCTTTGTTGCCATCCTTCAGCAGACTGTTCACTTGCGCATGGAGGGTCATGGCCACCAGCAATATGCCTAGCACCAAGCTACCCCGCAAACTATCCTTGACCAATGATGTCCTTCTTTTCATGCAGATGCCTTTTTGTAAGAAATAAAACATTCCAATAACAGCAAAAATAATGCAACGCCAGCAAACCACTGAAATTGGGTCTGCTTCTGGTCATATATTTCAAATTCCATCTCGCCTTTTGTCAGTGTGCCGAGCTTGTTCACCAGCACTTGGGCAAGATCATCTTGATCGGTGAGCCTGTACACTTCTCCATGGGCATCATGGGCTATTTCGCGGAGGGATCCGATATCCAATTTGCTCACCACGGTTTCGCCGTTTTCATCTTTAAGGTAGCCCTGCAGGTTGTCATGGTCATACAATGGGATGGGGCCGCCCGCTTCGGAACCTGCCCCGATGGTATAGATGATCATCCCGTTTTTTGCCGCATCTTTGGCAGCATTTTCCGCATCGTCTTCATGGTTTTCCCCATCTGTTATCAGCACCATCACTTTGGCTGCATTCCGGGCATTGGCCGTGGTTACGGTAGGGAAAAGCATGCTCTTGGAAGTAGCTATGGCATCGCCGATGGCTGTGCCGGGTTCGGGGAGCATATTGGTATTGATATCTGCCATAAAGAGCTTTACGGCAGAAGCGTCGGTAGTCAATGGCATCTGAATATAGGCATTGCCCGCAAATACTACCAAGCCGATCCGGTTGCCTGCCAGCTTTTCAGATAGGCTGCTGATGAAACGCAAGGAGCGGGCCAAGCGGCTGGGCTTGATGTCCTGCGCGTCCATGCTTTTGGAAACATCCAGGGCAATGACAATATCCAACCCTGATTTCTTGCCTTTGATGGGTTTGGCACCTGCCAAAGGATTGGCCATAGCAAGGATCAATGCCCCGGAAGCAATAAGGATGAGCAAGCCGCTAATGAGCCAAAATCGGTTCCCGGCCGCAGGGAATATGTTTTTGAGCATCGGCGCATCGGCCATCGCATTCAGCTTTTGGCGGCGCCACTGCCAGAAAAGCCATAACAGCGCCAACCCGAGCGGCAACCACAAGGCATAGATAAAATATTGGGTATTGGCAAAATGCATCCTGGCTAGCTTATGGTTTTAATAAAAAGAAAGCGTGCAAGAAACTCCAGGCAGAGGATGATATAGGCAGCAATGAGCCAAGGCAGGAATGCCTCACTGGTTTCCAAAAAGGCACTGCTCTGTACCTTCACTTTTTCCAGTTGGTCTATTTCTTCATAAATATGGCGAAGTGCGGCATTATCGGTAGCACGGAAATAACGCGCCCCCGTTTTGCGGGAAATGTTCTGTAACAAGGCCTCATCAATATCTGACGAAATAAACCCACCAAAACCTGGTAGTTGCAGCTCTGTCCCGTTCACGCTGCCCACCCCGATGGTATATACTTTCACATGGAATTTTATGGCGAGGTCGGCTGCGGTCAAAGGGTCAATGGAGCCGCTGTTGTTCACCCCATCGGTGAGGAGGATCACTACCTTGCTTTTGGCATTGCTTTGGCGCAGGCGGTCTACACAACTGGCCAGCCCCATACCTATCGCCGTGCCGTCTCTCAGGAAATCAGGGGTCACTTCTGATAGCTGCCCGATAACAATATTATGGTCAATGGTGAGCGGGCACAACGTGAAACTTTCCCCGGCAAATACCACCAGGCCAATGCGGTCTGAAGCCCTGCGATGAATGAACTCAATGCCGATTTTTTTCGCGGCTTCTATGCGGTTGGGCTTAAAGTCCTGCAGCTCCATGCTCTTGCTCAGGTCGGTGGCCATCATGATGTCAATGCCTTCTGAATCTATGGTTTGTATGCCATTGGCTATTTGCGGGCGCGCCAAGGCAATGATGAGGAATATGAGGGCCAATCCGCGCAAAAAAGGCAGGAAGCGGAGGGCAACGGTTCTCCATCCTTGTTTGGAAGGAGGCAGGCTTGGCATACCCGGTAATACGATGGCACGGCGGCTTTTGGTGAAATTAAGGATGCCCCAAAACAGGGCTATAGGTACCACGGCCAGCAAAAGCAGAAACCATGGATGCGCAAATGTGATACCTTCAAACAAACAAGAGAAATTTTAACAAGGTGCAAAAATACATGGAATTATACCCCAAAGGTGAGTGAATGGTTCAAAATTGGATGGGAGGAGGCTAGAAAGGAATTTTTATAAGGTGGTTACGTTATCTAAGAATGAGTTAAATTTGAATGTACGCTGTAATTATTTGCAATATGGAACTTACAAAGATGAAAGAAGGCTTGGCGAAAAAGTTATATGCAACAAATGATGAGGAGATGTTGGGGTTTATTAATGCCATTTTGGAAATCCATTCCCCTAACGAGCCATGGTTTGAACAATTGCCAGAAGAAATAAAACAATCCATAGAGCAAGGCTTGGCTGAGGCAGATCGAGGCGAAGGCATACCCCATAAAGAAGTTATGAAAACGTATGCTAAATGGTTAAAGAAATAATCTGGACGCCCCAGGCTCAAATAACCTTTCGCAAAGTTGTTGATTATTTGGAGTTTAACTGGACTCAAAAGGAGGTTGAAAGATTTGTTATTTTAACAGATATTGCAATCACGTACATCTCAAACAATCCGAAGATGTTTCGCGCAACGGATAAATTGAATATCCGAGAAGCTATGATAACGCCACATAACTTGCTGGTATATAGGATTTACAAAACAAGGATTTATCTAATTGCTTTTTGGGATACCCGACAAAACCCAAAGAAAAGGAAATATTGAACATCTATATCCATGAATAAACACCAATACACCCCAGCAGGCCAAGGCAAAGACTTCGATTATTCACAAGACCATCTCTTTGTAAAGCTTTCATCTCATGACACCAATGGTGAGCTTGCGTTCGTGGAAGACAGGTTGAAGCCTGGGTTTCATTTGCTGAGGCACCACCATAAGAAGACCATGGAAGTATTCTATATCCTGGAAGGAGAAGTGGAGATGATATTTGATGATGAGACCATCATGGCTACTGCGGGTGATACGGTGACTGTTCCTGTAAATGTTTGGCACGAAGTGTTTTGTAAGGATGGGGCCAAACTGCTCACGATATTCAAAAACGGTCAATTCGATCTTTATATAGAAGCACTGTCTACCATGAGGCAAGAAGATTTTAACGATCAGGAATTGATGAAAAACCTAGCCGAGCAGTACGATATCTACAATGAATAAGGGGCCTGTTACGGTTTCGACACAAAATTATCCCCGGCTTCCACTTTTTTGAAGTGCCCGGTTTTATCGAAAACATAATGCTCCGTGCGCACCAGTTCTGTTTTCAGGATGGTATTGTTCTTATAGCCTTTTGATATCGGGTCGAAATCCCAGGTATTGCGGTATTCTTTTATCTCAAGGTTTTGGTTGGCATCCATCGTCCCGGTTTTGTGCATGATCGGGGAGCAACGACAGGCAAATTCCAGGCTGTCAATGATTTTTCCTTCGGCATTGTACGAAGCTATCATGGTGCTCACGGGATCCAGGGTATCGGCCATCATGTTCATGGAGGTAAATGCCAACAGGGTCATGCTATCGGTTTGCAGCAGGTTGGCCGTATAGCTGTATTCATCGGTCACTTCCCGGCCAAATCCGCTTTCCGTCATTCCGGGGATAAAGTCCTGATAATCGTAGCTGATTACTTTTTTGGGATCGTAGGCATTTTCAGGATTGTCAAGAATGGAAAAGGGGAGTCCTTTCTTGGGGAAACCAGAACGCAACATGGTAAATATCTGCTTTTTGCCCATTTCTTGTCCAGAAAAGTACTTGACCTGCAATATTTTAAAGTGTTCCGATTGGCGGAGGATATCCAAATCCTTATCTTCTAAAAAATGCTTTTTGTTATTGTATCCATTTTCCAGTGCCTGGGTCAGGTTATCCAATGCATCAACCGTATCGCCTTTCATGGCATTGGCGCAAGCTATATTGTAATAGACGTTATACTCCGGCTTGTAATCCAGTCCTATGGCAAGGTTGTAGGCTTTTAGGGCCTCATCGGGTACCTTCGTGTCCAACAAGGCATTGCCAAGCTCGTAGTAGGTCC
>Ga0206900_1040_pt1 | contig 33861 bp, 24 predicted proteins | sample Alteio_BWOrgHeat_46_FD_153235 | JGI IMG/M metagenome (GOLD analysis project Ga0206900, IMG submission 153235) | Enriched cells from forest soil in Barre Woods Harvard Forest LTER site, Petersham, Massachusetts, United States -... | ecosystem: Environmental > Terrestrial > Soil > Temperate forest >... | reverse complement strand
TAGATAAAAATTCCAACATTGCATTCCATTGCGAATAATCACCGCTATCGCGCGCTAGACTTAAAATGGCTTTTGCATATGGCCTAGTTACAGTTGTTATATTAGCCATGTAACCTCACACCAAACTCTTGGCAAGCTCTTGCAACATTTTTTCATGATCTTGCTGATTTACGCTACGTTGCAAAATTTTCTCGGCTCCCAACATCGCAAGGTCCGTAACTTTAGACTGCAAATCATGTTTTGCTTTAATAACCGCACGATCTATGGCTACCTGTGCTGAAGCAATTATTTCTTCACGCTCCTGACGTGCTACTTGACGTGCATTTTCTAATATCAACGTAGATTGTTGATCCGCATCCTCAAGTAGTTTATAACAATGCAGCTTTGCCTCATGAATTTTATTTTTAGCAGTTTGCTCCGCTGTTTCTAAAATTTTGCGGCCTTCTTCCGCAGCAGCCAGCCCATCAGCAATAATTTTCTTGCGAGCATCTAGTTGTGCTGTTAATAATGGCCAAATTACACGCATAGTAAACCAGACAAAGATCGCAAAAGTAATCATTTGTCCTAAAAGCGTGGCATTTAAATCCATATAGCTCTCCTCCAGCCTATGAAGCTATTGTTGGCAGGTAAACTAGTAACCCTTTAATAAATGGATTAGCAAATGTAAACAATAATGCTATAGCTACACCAATCATCGCAACAGCATCCAATAGCCCGGCAACAATAAACAATTTTACCTGCAGTTGTGGAATCATCTCTGGCTGTCGCGCCGCACCCTCTAAAAACTTGCCACCTAATATAGCAAAGCCAATCGCTGTACCCAATGCCCCAGAACCAATCAATATAGCTACCGCTAACATCGTTGAATTTTGTATGCTTGCGATCATCTGTGCCACTTGCATCTGTACGTTTACGTCCATCTCTCCCCCCTTATTATTTAATGTGATTCTTCAGCCGAACTTAGATATACAATGGTCAACATCATAAATACAAAAGCCTGAATAGTTATAATCAAAATATGAAATATGGACCAAGCACCACCTAATGGCCACTGCGCCCACCAAGGCAACAGCGCTATTAATATGAAAATTAATTCCCCAGCATATAAATTACCGAACAATCGTAATCCTAATGAAATTGGTTTTGCACATTCCTCGATCATTTTAAGAAAAAAATTCAAAGGTAAGAACCAAACTCCAAACGGCACGCATGTAAATTCTTTTATTACACCAAGTAAACCCTTTTTAGAAAAGTTAAACCAAATAATCAGCAAAAATACTGAAATTGACATGCCCATTGTGACATTTGGATCTGCAGTAGGCACCACGCGTAACTTTTCTATACCAATAAAATGCGCCAGACGTGGCAATAAATCCACTGGCAACAAGTCCATGCTATTCATCAGAAATACCCAAACAAATATGCTAAGCGCTAATGGTGCAATCAGCTTGTTTTTGCCATGGTAGGTATCGCTTACCTGGCGCGACACCATCTCTAACATCATCTCTACAAAATTTTGCCACCCAGATGGCACACCTACAGTGGCTGTACGTGCAACCAGGTAAAATACAGTTAGAAAGGTAATGCCCAATAACCATGAAAAAATCATAGTATCGATATGCAGGCTCCAAAAACCGCTGCCGATGGTCCAATGGGCTAAATGATGATCTATATATCCAGCCGCTGAAAGTTCACTTGTCATTGCACTGTTGTCCTTGCAAGCCTAAAAAACTGATACAATAATCGCGTCATTTCAGACAACAAAAAAGCTGAAAAAAATCTTAGCACGTCTAACTGTGGCAATTGTAAGAAAACACTTAACAATAGTACCAACACCAGAAATTTTAATGCTTCGCCCCAATAGAAACCTTTTATGATCTCTTGCGGAGCATTAGTGCCACGCCAAAAGTATAGCCACACAAAAATTAAGTTCGGCAATACACTAGCTAATATGCCAGCCATTATACTAAACATAGGCTTATCACCACAATATTTATATTATATAGAACTATCTTTGCTCTTGCATAATATGAGAAAGAATTCCATCTAACTCATCTAAGCTGTTATATTGAATGGTAAGTTTCCCCTTACCTTTAGCGGATTGCAGAATTTTAACGCTACACCCAACCTTTTCTGACAAACTCGTCTCTAGTCGACGAATGTCTGGATCCATCGAAAGTCTAGACTCTTTGTTGGAGTCCTTGCCAGCAATTGTACGCAGAACCAAATGTTCAGTTTCACGCACCGAGAGCTGCTTAGCCACAACCTGATGCGCTATTGCGCTTTGTTGCGCTCCTTGTAGCCCCAATAAAACCTTGGCATGCCCCAGCTCTATATCACCACGCTCCAACAATACTTTAACATCGGGGCGTAAATTTAAAATACGCAGCAAGTTAGTTATAGTAGTTCTAGACTTGCCAACTGCAGCAGCAATTTTTTCGTGCGATAGACCAAACTCATTTCCAAGACGTTCAAAAGCAATTGCTTCCTCTAGAGGATTCAGATTTTCACGTTGAATGTTTTCGATTATAGCTATAGCAAGCGCCACTTCATCTGGGACATTTTTTATAATTACCGGTACTGTGGATAACCCTGCCAGTTGCGCAGCACGCCAGCGACGCTCACCCGCGATGATTTCATAGCCATCATTAGCTAAGTTACGCACCACAATTGGCTGCAACACCCCCTGCTCTTTTATGGAGTTAGCTAGTGATTCAAGCTCACTTTCTTGAATGGCACGACGCGGCTGAAAACGCCCCGGATGCAAATGTTTAACATTTAACTCAACAAAACCAGCGCTTAATTGTACCGGTGGCAATTCCTGACTGGTAATTTTTTCTATATCTAAAGTATCTGCTAATAATGCACCTAGCCCCTTGCTTAAACCGCGCTTAATTGCCATATTGCATTTCCTCTGATTCTTGCATTGCCGGAGTTTTACGTGCCTGCTTCAAAATTTCACCAGCTAATGCCATATACGCAGTAGAACCTCGTGATGCCTTATCATACAATAATACCGGAACGCCATGACTTGGCGCCTCTGCCAAGCGCACATTACGCGGAATTACAGTTTTGTATACTTTACTAGGAAAATGCTCTTTAAGTTGCTTGGCTACATCTTGTGCTAAACGATTACGCGGATCGTACATTGTTTGCAGGATACCCTCGATATGTAGTGTATCGTTAAGATTTTGTTTAACTTGCTCCATGGTATGCAACAATGCTGACAGTCCCTCAAGCGCATAATATTCACACTGCATTGGGATCAATAAAGAATTTGCAGCTACTAAGGCATTTAAAGTCAGCATGTTTAGGGATGGCGGACAATCAAGCAAAATAAAATCGTATTGTTGCGCAATAATAGCCAATGCTTGCTTAAGTTTACGTTCACGCTGTGGTTTATTTATTAAACTAATTTCTGCTGCTGTTAGATCACCATTACCAGGCAAGAGATCATACCCACCAGGGGTAGCCTTGATTATTACAGAGGTGATTTCTACAGTTTCTTGTAATACATCATTAACGGTTAACCGCAAATTGCTTTTGTTAACACCACTACCCATAGTTGCATTGCCTTGTGGATCTAGATCAATCAACAACACCTTTTGCTTAAGAGCAAACAATGAAGCTGCTAAATTTACACTAGTGGTAGTTTTTCCTACCCCACCCTTCTGGTTGGCCAGCGCTATTATTTTACTCACGGGTATTTATTCCTCTTTAATTTTTAAGAACACTAAACAGCGCTCTCCATTCACTCCTGGAACCGTAACTGTTTCTATGTTTACTAGCTGATAAGATGGCGGTAACAACGCTGCCTCTTGCAACACTAGCTCACGACGCCCCTTCATAGCAATAATTCTGGTTTGCTTAGTACAGATGCTACTAATTAGATTAACAAATTCCTGCAAACTAGCAAACGCTCGCGACACAATAACATCAAAACCAGGGTCAACTGGAGAGCTTACTTGCAAAGATTCAATTCTTTGTTGCGTAGCAATTACATTAGTTAACTGCAAAGATGTTATCACATGTTGCACAAAGATTATTTTTTTTTGTTGACTATCTAGCAACTTAAATGAAATATCGGGGCGAGCTATTGCTAATGGGATCCCTGGTAAGCCAGCACCAGTGCCAACGTCTAATACCGAGCTAACGTTGTCTAGAAATGACAAGACACTAAGGCTATCTAAAATATGTAACGTTATTATTTGCGCAGGATCGCGTACCGTTGTTAAATTATACGCCTTGCTCCATTTTGCCAATAAAGCTCCATAAGACAATAATTTTTGTTGCGCAACAACAGTAAGCGCGATCCCCATTTGCTGTAATCCAGAGCTCAATAAACGCTCTAAGTTTTTATCGTTAGTCATCTTTGCGAAACTTCTTCAAAAAAACTAATAACAACGAAATAGCTGCGGGTGTTACACCAGAAATGCGTGATGCCTGCCCGATGGTTTGTGGTTTAGTTTTGGTCAATTTAGCAACAACTTCATTTGATAAACCAGAAATACCCATGTAATCAAAGCCATCAGGTATTTTAACATCATCGCTGCGTTCACTACGCGCTATTTCTTCAGTTTGTCTGGTAATATAACCCGCGTATTTGGATTGAATATCTATCTGCTCGGCAACCTTAGGATCTATTACATCAAAAAGATGTGCATAACTTATGGCGGGGCGTTTTAAAAGATCCGCAGCACTATATTCACGCTCTAAGATCTCACCTGTTTGTTGTGCCAATAATTCTGCGACTGGAGTTCCAGGATGGATTATAGTCTTTTTAATTCGCTCCAACTCTAAGGAAATTGCATCACGTTTAGTAACAAAGGCATCCCAACGTTGCGGTGATACCATTCCTAAATCTTTGGCTATACTTGTAAGACGTAAATCTGCATTATCTTCACGCAGCGTTAAACGGTACTCTGCACGCGAAGTAAACATACGATATGGTTCTAAAGTTCCATTCGTAATTAAATCGTCAATTAGTACGCCAATATAAGCCTCGCTGCGCTTTGGATACCAACCAGGTTTACCGGCAGCTTTAAGCGCCGCATTCATACCGGCGATCAGACCTTGTGCCGCAGCCTCTTCGTAACCAGTAGTGCCGTTGATTTGTCCCGCAAAAAATAATCCTTCGATAATTTTGGTTTCTAACGTGGCTTGTAAATCTCGTGGATCAAAAAAATCATATTCAATTGCATACCCAGGTCTGGTTATATGTGCATTTTCTAAACCATGCATAGAGCGCACAAAATCTAATTGCACATCAAATGGTAAGCTGTTAGAAATGCCATTAGGGTAAACTTCATGTACCCCCAAACCTTCAGGCTCTATAAAAATTTGATGCGACAGCTTATCCGCAAATCGCACCACTTTATCTTCTATAGATGGACAATAGCGCGGCCCGATGCCTTCGATCATGCCACCATACATTGCGGAGCGCGAAAGTTGTGAGCGGATAATATCGTGGGTTTTTTCATTAGTTTTAGCAATGTAACAATTAATCTGCTCTGGGTGCTGCGCGGCATTTCCTAAAAACGAAAATACTGGAACAGGTATATCGCCAGGTTGCGGGGTTAATACCGAAAAATCTATACTCTTACCATCAATACGCGGTGGAGTCCCGGTTTTCAACCTACCAACCCTAAACGGCAAAGCACGTAAACGATGCGCTAGAGGAATTGATGGTGGATCCCCAGCTCTGCCACCACTCATATTTTTATCACCAATATGAATTTTGCCATCTAGGAATGTCCCGGCAGTAAGCACTACAGTGCCAGCACGAAATTTTATACCATGATTGGTTACTACGCCGCAGACGCGATTATTTTCAACAATTAAATCATCCACAGCCTGCTGAAACAGAACTAGATTAGGTTGGTTTTCAACTGCTTCACGTATAGCTTTTTTATACAACGCCCGATCTGCTTGTGCGCGTGTTGCGCGTACCGCTGGGCCTTTACTACTGTTTAAAATTCTAAAATGAATCCCGGCAACATCAATTGCTTGTGCCATTATCCCCCCCATAGCATCGATCTCTTTTACCAGATGTCCCTTACCTATACCGCCAATTGCAGGATTACAGGACATCTGGCCAATAGTCTCGATATTATGAGTTAACAATAAAGTTTTAGCGCCCATACGGCTAGATGCTAACGCCGCTTCTGTGCCAGCATGCCCGCCCCCGATTACTATCACGTCAAAAAAATCTTTATAATTCATTATTATTTACCGATACAAAATTCAGAAAAAATTCGTCCCAACAAGTCGTCGGATGTAAACTGTCCAGTGATTTCGCTTAATGCTTGCTGCGCCTGTTTTAACTCTTCAGCCAATAACTCACCAGCAGCATTATACTCTAATTGCTGTTTACCAAGCTCTAGAGAGTTACGAGCTCGATTCAAGGCATCTAAATGACGGCGCCGCGCCAAAAACAAGCTGCCGTCTGCGCATTGCGTAACACCAACAATTTTTTTGATCTGATCGCGCAAAATATCTATACCAAACTTTTGATGCGCACTAATAGCCACCAAAATATAATTATCGTGATGCTTAATATAAGGCTCAATGCCAAGTTGATCAATTTTATTATATATAACAATTATTTTACTGATGTTTTTAATCTGATGTTTTAGATCTGGATATAATACCCAAGGATTAGTAGTTTCCTCACTGCTAGCATCTACCACCAATAAAATTAGATCAGCTAAAGCCATAGCTTGTACGGCACGTGCAATACCATGTTGCTCTACAACATCATCAGTTTCTCGTAACCCAGCAGTATCGACAATATTCACCAATACGCCATCAATATGAATTTTAGCGCGTATAGTATCTCGTGTCGTTCCGGCTATAGGAGTAACGATCGCAGTTTCTTCGCCCGTCAAAGTATTTAAAAGGGTTGATTTACCAGCATTGGGGCGCCCAACAATTACTGCATTTACGCCTTCGCTCAACAGTACCCCCTGCTGTGCTTGAGCATAAATATTTATTACTTGAGCAAGTAGAGCACGCAATGAATCAGTAATGTGTGCATCAGCCAAAAAATTTATTTCTTCTTCTGGAAAATCTATTGCGGCTTCAACATATAAACGCAATCTGATCAATGACTCTACCAAATCGTTAATTAGTTTTGAAAAATCGCCCTGTAATGATCGTGTCGCGGCCATTACGGCTTGCTCACTACTAGCATTAATCAGCTCTGCTACAGCTTCAACTTGTAACAGATCCATTTTATTATTTAAAAATGCACGCTCACTAAACTCGCCAGCCCTTGCAATGCGCGCACCTAGTTCTAATACGCGTCGCAACAACATATCAAGAATTACCGGGCCACCATGTGCATGCAACTCAAGCACATCTTCACCAGTAAATGATTTTGGACCAATAAAAAATATACACAGCCCTTGATCGAGCTGCGATTGATCAGCATTTTTGAATGTAGTGTAATTAGCAAAACGCGGTGTTGGTATATTACCTATTATACTCAAACAAATGTTTTTGGTGTTGGGACCGGACACGCGTACGATACCCACCCCCCCCCTACCGGGTGGAGTAGCTATCGCCGCGATCGTATCGTTCATGCTGCAGCTCTCTCAATCCTGCGCGTAATTACCCACTGCTGCAAAATTGAAAGTATGTTGTTAACAACCCAATATAGCACTAAGCCAGACGGGAATTGTAAGAACAAGAAAGTAAAGAATATTGGCATAACCATCATTACTTTAGCTTGCATAGGATCCGGTGGGGTGGGGTTTAGGCGTTGTTGTATAAACATACTAATACCCATTATTATAGGCAGTACATAGTACGGATCTTTTGCTGATAGATCATGAATCCATAACATAAATGGTGCCTGACGTAACTCCACGCTTTCTAATAAAACATAATATAATGCGATAAACACTGGAATTTGCACAATAATTGGCAGGCAGCCACCCAATGGATTAACTTTTTCTTTACGATACAGCTCCATCATCGCTTTGCTAAAGCCCTGTTTATCATCACCATAACGTTGTTTCAAGGCTTCAATCTTAGGTTGCAACTTACGCATGTTACCCATAGATTTATAGCTGGTTGCGGAAAGTTTGTAGAATAAGCCCTTTATAATCACAGTTGTAGCTATAATTGCTACACCCCAGTTTCCAAGTAACTCATGCATGGTGCGCAACAACCAAAATATTGGTTGGCATATAAACCACAAGAAACCATAATCAATTGTTAACTCCAAGCCAGGCGCCACTTGCTTTAACTGCGCAGCAACTTCAGGACCTGCATACACTTTAGTTTCAATAATTTCTAATACGCCGGGGGGAATAATCTTTGCCTCACTAACAAATCTAATCCCAAATAAATCGCCGCCAAAATTTTCTGACTGAAAGTAATTCTTTGCGTCCACAGCAGGAACTATAGCAGTCGCAAAATAATGTTCTACCATTGCAGCCCAACCACCCATTACCTGTTCAGAAAAATTATTTTTTTGCATGTCTGCAAAAGAAATTTTCTGATAACGCTTGTCAGGAGTGTTTACTGCAGCTCCGGTATAAGTACGCATCGATCCAAACATACCAGAACTTTCTGAGACAGGGGCTGTACGCTTAATTCTTCCAAACGGACTCACTTCATAATTAGCCGAGCTCTTGTTATCTATAATATAATGTAAGCGTATGTCATAGCTACCACGGGCAAAAATGTACCGTTTAGTTATATTGACACCATTGCGTGTTGTATGGTGCATATCAACATTCATGATGCTTTCGTCTTCGCCCATCACAAAGCTGGAACTTGCAAACGTATAATTTGCACGCCCCAAAGACGCAGAGTCAGGCCCCAATTCGTTTAGCAAACCTGTCTGCACGACATAAAATCGATCTTTAGCCTCAGCTAGCAAAACAAAACCTTGATCGTTATCAAGCGTTGCGGGATATTTAGGAAGGTCAAGAAATATTATATCGCCGCCCTTGGTATCTATTTTTAAATTGAAAACGTCAGTCGTAACCGTTATAACGCGAGCTGGATCGACATTTGCCGCCTCTATCTCACCAGTCGCCATTAAATCGTTGCTAGATTTAGATGCTGTGGTAATCATCGCTTCTGGAATATCATTCTTTTTTGTTTCCGCGACGGCAACCTGTTGTTGTTCTTGCTTTACTCGCGCCTCGTTCTGCCATGCGTTATATAACAATACACCCACGGCGAAAATCGCAAACCAGAAAATTAACCGTATACTTTGCTTATCCATATATTTTCAACTTATTTGTTTACACTAAAATTCATTTGTGCTCTGGTACGGGATCATACCCGCCCCGACACCACGGATGACATCTACCTAAGCGCTTTGCTACTAACCAACTCCCCTTACCCGCCCCATGCGCTTCAATTGCTTGCATGGCATATTGGGAGCATGTTGGATAAAATCTACAGGCGCCCCAGCAAAACTGACTTAGTGTAGCTCTGTAGATTTGAATTAGGATAATAGCTAGCCTTTGCAGCATGCCGAATGCTTATCCCCAACCGTTTTGAAGACACCAGACAGGTTTACGACCTTATTGTGATCAAGAAGAAAGTCTTTTTTTATGATCACAACCAAGTCCAAACCGCTCAAATGTAGCTTCTGCTGACGAAACGACTCACGAACCAGACGTTTAAGTCTATTTCGATCTACAGCTAATCTAACATTTCGTTTGGCAACCACAATTCCCAGCCTGGCTTGTGGCTGATCGCCCGAACAAGCCAGAACCGAAAAAAAGGTGGTTCGCTTAGAATAGACCGGTTTTTCGAAAACCCTATTAAAGCACCCCTTCTCTGTTAAACGGCTCTGGTAAGGAAAGGCGTTGGTTTTTATGCTGAAAGCCTCTTTCTGCCTAAGCGTCTTCTCGAATTAAGGATCCTTCGACCCCCTACGCTGCTCATTCTTGCTCTAAAGCCATGCTTCTTTTTACGTTGTAGCTTACCTGGTTGATACGTTCTTTTCACGAAATCCTCGCTTAGTTTTCAAACACACAAATCTTTTGTCTATAAGGGTAAAGAATCTACCTAATCAATAGTTATCTGTCAAGATTTTCAGGGATTATTTATTAATGATTTATTAGCTAATTGATAAATAATATATATTTTATCTCTTTTCTTAAGATCTATGATTATTATAACAGGGCATGGTTGCTGTGGGTAACTAGTATTTTGTAAGAATAAACAAGTAGTTACAACTAGTTTACCTCTGTGTGCAAGCGGCCTTAAGCCTGCTGCACAATCTGTGTATAACTCAAAATTGCTATCTTCTGTGGATAAAGCACCTACTTATCCACCGTTTACACATGGTTCGTACCATACATCTACACATGTTTACTTTTAGCAAAATTTAACTAACTAAAAACTATCTGAACATTTAATAATTTTACTACTAATAATAATAAAAGTTCTTATTTTTAGATCTCTGATAGTTATTATTACTGCGACATGTTACTGTGGATAACAATAGAAAATAATTATTTTTCAAAATGTTGCAGCAAGTTGAATCCTGGTAGTAGCGCATACCTTTACCTGTGCATAAAGTGTGGACAAAAACATATTGCTTTTTTAGTGTGAATAACAGTAGACTTTTTGCACAGGGAAACAGGCGTGCAATTAACATCATATTAACAATAGGCTGTGCATAACTATCAGCTTAATTAAATAACTAGGAGAATGGCCGTTTCTGAACTAATTCGAGAGGCTGTGGAGCTTTCTCTGTGGCAGCAATGCTTACAAGAGTTGCGTGAGATTATTCCGCAACAACAATTTAGCCAGTGGATAAGTCCGCTTCAAGCGGAGCATACTGCTCATGGCTTGATTATATTTGCGCCTAATCAATACGTACTTGATGCTATCAAACAACAGTTTCTTGCTACTATAGAGCGTGTGGTGGCTCAGCTTGCAACAACACCTGGCGCAACTGTATCTCTAGTTGTGGGCACCATGGGATCAGCCTCTGATAAAGCGGCCGCAGCTCGTGCTAAGCAAGAAGATGAACTTGACAGGGGCGTTGTCGAGCATGCCAGCAATCTTAATGTAAATTTTACTTTTGATAATTTTGTAGAAGGCAAGTCAAATCAATTAGCTAAGGCCGCAGCGATGCAAGTAGCCGAAAATCCTGGCTCTGCCTATAACCCATTGTTTTTATATGGTGGTGTAGGGCTGGGGAAGACGCATTTGATGCACGCCATCGGCAACCTGATATGCAAAAGCAACAAGAATGCCAAAGTTGTCTATCTGCACTCCGAGCGCTTTGTGGCTGATATGGTTAGGGCATTACAAAGTAACTCTATAAACGAATTTAAAAGATTTTATCGCTCAGTAGATGCACTGTTAATTGATGACATTCAATTTTTTGCTGGCAAAGAGCGATCACAAGAAGAATTTTTCCATACATTTAATGCGTTACTGGAAGGGCAGCAACAAATTATCTTAACCTCAGATCGGTATCCAAAAGAAATTAACGGTATTGAGGAAAGATTAAAATCTAGATTTGGTTCTGGTTTGACCGTTGCCGTACAGCCTCCGGAATTAGAAACCAGAGTTGCAATTTTAATTAACAAGGCTGAACAAAGCAAAATTGATTTACCGCACGAGGTGGCATTTTTTATTGCTAAGCGAATTCGCTCTAACGTCCGAGAGCTCGAAGGAGCTTTAAAGCGTGTGATTGCAAATGCACATTTTACTGGCAGTGCGATTACTTTGGAGTTTGTACAAGAAGCTCTAAAAGATTTGTTGGCAGTACAAGAGAAGCTAGTATCTATAGACAATATCATGCGTACTGTAGCAGAGTATTATAAAATCAAAGTTTCTGATTTGCTTTCAAAGCGGCGTAGTAGATCTGTAGCAAGACCAAGACAAGTTGCTATGGCGTTGTGTAAAGAACTTACTAATCATAGCTTGCCAGAAATAGGGGACGCCTTTGGTGGTAGAGATCACACCACGGTGTTACATGCATGTAAACAAATTAAACAACTGCGAGCCTCCACCGCAGATATAGCAGAGGATTTTTCTAATTTGCTGCGTATGTTGTCAACCTAAGGGCGCTTTATGCAATTCGCTATTTCGCGTGAAACGTTATTAAAACTACTGCGTATGGTGTCTGGCGCTGTAGAGCGGCGGCAACAGCAAAATCCAATTTTGTCTAATGTTCTGCTACGCATCGATAACAGTGTGTTATATGTTATCGCCACGGATCAAGAGGTAGAGCTAGTTGCTGAGCAGGCGTTAGATTCTGTACAGCAGCAAGGTGCTATAACGGTGCCATTTCGTAAATTAAATGATATTTGTAAGGCCTTGCCAGATGGCTCCGAGCTTAAATTAGAAGTTCAAGATGAGCGCTGTGTCATTAAATCTGGACGTAGTCGCTTTGTATTAGCAACGCTAGCGGCAGAAAAATTTCCTGACGTTCAAAAAATTTCACGTAATGATTTGGTTTGTGATTTCACTGTGCCTAAAAAGCAATTTCGTTGGTTGGTGGCTCGTACTGCATTCGCTATGGCCGAGCAAGATGTACGTTATTTTTTAAATGGTATGCTATTAGAAGTTAAGCAGGACAAATTGTTTTCTGTTGCAGCTGATGGTCATCGTTTAGCTATGAATTACATAACTTTGGATACCATAGGGTTGCCGGCGATGCGTGTTATCGTACCGCGCAAAGGTATCTTAGAAATAATGCGTTTAGTCGATGAAGATGATGCAGAGCTACGCTTGACTATAGTCGCTAGTCATATTCAGGCGCATAGTGGGGGTGTTACGGTTACCTCAAAGTTGCTTGATGGCAAGTTCCCTGACTATGAGCGTGTTATTCCTCGCGACGGTACTAAAATCGTGATTGGTAATCGTGAGCGCCTTAAAGAAGCGTTTCATCGTGCCTCGGCACTCTTTAGTGAAAAATTTCGTGGCGTGCGACTACGCATGTCTACAGAGCGCTTATTGGTGCTTGCTAGCAATCCCGAGCATGATCATGTCGAGGAGGATCTAGAAGTTGAATATCAGGGCCAAGATTTAGAAGTTGGCTTTAATGTCCGCTATCTGATTGACTTTCTTGCGGTGGTGCAATCAGATTTGGTGCGTTTTACTTTTAGCGATGCAAACAAAAGCACCTTGATTGAAGAGGTAGGCGAGGGCGCTAATGGTGCCTATGTGTTGATGCCGATTCGGACGTAACTTAGAAAGAGCCCCGTGTCGATGAATTTAATTTTTAAATAAACCAAGGAATAGAAATGAAAAAAGCTATTGTAATTAATGCGAATGATTTTTCTGAAAAATTTACTAATCGTAAACCAAAAACTAAAGGTTCAGATTTAGGATTTATGGCTCAAGAAGCGACTACAGGTCAGGACATAATGTTTAAAACGGGAATTAGTTTAACTTTGCTTGCACAAGCATTAGAGACATATTGGAAAGAGAACGATGCCAATAAGCCAATAGATCAAAGAAAAATAGATTTTATCGTTGGTAATTATGCGCGCGTCTCCAAGAAAGAAGATAAAGATGTTGCAGGCATTAAATCTTTACTGCCAGTCGCTATCAATAAATTTTTGAATACAGAATATGCAAATGCTTTTAAAACTAAAGTTTTAAATGACGAACATCTTTCTCCAACTGATACTTTTAACATTTGTAAAGCGCTTAAAGACGAAGATGGGAAAAGTTTGATGCGAATATTGTATGCACCAACTTTTGCTGAGGTTTTATGTGGTACTTATTCTCAAGAGTTGTACAATCAATTCATTAAACAGAAAAATCCAGATTTTAAATGTGCTGAACAAATACTGGTAACTATTCCAAATGGCAGTCCTTGTCTTTACATGGGTTCGTTAATGGTTAAGGAAGTAAGGGGCTTACATGACTTTCTATTAGAGCCTTTTTTAACGGGCTTAAAAGCAGGTTCAACCAACTGGATAGAAGAGGGAGAAAAAGCCCTTAAAGAAGAATTATCGCGTGTAGAAGTTGATGGTTTAGTTTCAGCAATACTATTTCGCTTATTAATGGGAGAGAACGATGATCTAGGACCTGATAATATGTTGTTGGTTAAAAACAAAGCTTCATATCAGATTATAAACATTGATTTGTCAGGATTTCGTTTTGATCGCAAAGAGGATTATAGCGATAAAGATAAAAACGATAAGCAGAAAATCTGTCTAGGCTGGGGTAGTATTTTAAGTGATAACGATCATAAATCCATCATTGCCAAAATATTTAATAAATCTATATTTTCAGATCGATTTATTCGTATTAACGACATAGATAGAAAGAAACAGCCAGAAGTCTACACTGCGATCGTAGCTATATTACAAGAGTGCGTAGCATCTAAGGTTAATAAGGAAGTTGCAGATCTTATGGATTGGATGACCACATTAGAATCAGGTGCTTTAACGTCTGAAATTACCTTCCATTCACTGGGGGTATATGAACAAATTGCTGCTCCAACCCAAATATCAGAAGAGGATAGTAATGCAATCATTGGTAAAATTAGTTCTTTTCTTGAAAATTTATTAGCAAATATACCAAGGAAAAAATTAGAAAGTGAATCTATAGAAGAAACAAATAGGTTAAGATATAGGATTTAGAATAATAAATGGTAAAAGTAGATATAAATACCCTTAATCAATCTGATTATAAGGATCAAACTTATCTGCAATTAATTATTAGATATGTAGACCCACCTCTTCAGGCTTCTGAAGAGGAAGTTTTAAATACAATATGTGCCAAAGTTAATGTCGCTAATGTCACTGATGATGTTATTCGTAGATTATTGCAACAACCAATTAAATGCAATGTAGGTATAAGTCCATTAGTTATTATTCCTAGTGGATGTTATATTATTGCAGCACATAGCCAACGAAGTGGTGAAAGAGAAAGAGGTATATTAGTTGATCACATGGGGGAATGGGAGCCAGAAGATGAAACTTTAATTGCCACAGGCTTGCGGGAATTAGGTGAAGAGCTTGGTCTAAATATGATGCAGTTATTTAAGGATAATATATTCGACCACTCATTAGCGCAGCTAAGAAGTCCGCTGTTTGATGATGCTAGCAATACTAGAACTTTAGAATCCATCACCAACAATATTTCAAGTTTCATTTCAGAAAATCCAGATCGCTTACCTTCTTTATATTTTACTATCCTAACATCTGTATTTATGGATAAAGATGATTATATGCTAGAATGCATAAAAAACACTAATAAAGAGTTAAAAACCAGAGCATTTGTATATGGTCCAGCAGTTGATCTTGTATACCACAGCAAAGATCCAGATGATGTAAAATATTCCGAGAATAATTATAAAAATTTTATATCAAATGCTGAAGAAATTTTGGAAAAGGTATATGAAAAATCAACTATAAAAACTAAGCTTAAGAGCCTAATTGATGCTGTTGACATTAATAAAACTAAAGGCAATTTGCATGCTTTATTAAAATATTTAATCGATATAAGTGAAAATGATTTAGCAATTCCTATAGATTGTAGGCAATTAGCAAATTATTACACCAATTATTTAGAATCAAGCAATAAACAGGAACGCTTTTTGCAAATGGATCTTGATGGTAAACAAACTGTAAAGCTATTTATGCCCTCACTCCGCAATTTATATGGAGTAATACTAGGACATATCACCAGCTTAAAGCAGCTCTACTCTAGCGTAATTAAGAATGAACCAAATCAATCGCTCTATCCTGGCGGTAATATTTTATATTTTTCAATGATATCCTATAATCTCCAAAGAATTACCAGTGATATAAACAGATTATATAAGCGCCTAAAAGATTTAATTTACGCCAGTGAATGGAATAATGGTCGAAATTTACCCCCTAATAAGCAGGCAGCAATTGAATTGGGGGGTATTTATCATTTATTAAGTACTAACCCTAATGGTAGGTTAGCGTCAGAATCAATTGGTAGTCATATCTCTGGTACAGACATTCAAAAGCGTATCAATTTTATGGAACTTAAACCAGGTGCCATTCTTTATCAACATGTCGGCGCATGGGTGGGAAATTACTTCACACTTGATCCAGATCTAACTTCTGAGCAAATTGGCATATCTTCAAAAGTAAGTGCCAAGGATGGTACTATCAGAGATAGGCTCAAGGTGAAATTTATTCTATATAAATGTGAAGGGCCTACATTAAAGGTTGCTCTAACCACAGCAGCCTCTATTTCGGATTTTTGGTCATTAAAAGGGCATGAGCCGGTTTATTGTAAAGGCGGGGGGAAACAAGTTTATATACCTATTGATTCACAACAGAAAAAATTGTTCCTTAAAATCATACGTCCAGAAAATATTGACGATACCACAAATCGCGAGCTACAGGATTTTGCAGATAACAATGGAATAAACATTGTAAATGAGCGTGATATTAGTTCAAGCATAAAAGAACCTATTGATTTTCTTAAAGATAATGAAGCTTATTATGCAAAAATGACTGAGACTGGTAGATTTGAACAAATATTAAATTATCTTGACTTAGGACACCCTCGTAGAGCTAGAGATTTAATAAAACATTGTTTTTCTAATTTGACGCATAAGAGAACCGCACCAGAAACCCTAATGTTAATAGCCACTTTGGGAATATTAAATTATTTTTTAGAAAAGAATCCTTATTCATATACCGATCTTTATGAATTTATTAAAAGATACAATGAATGCCAAAAGCAATTTAGTAAGACTCAAGAAAGTTATGTTCTGAAAATTCTACATAATACCAAAATTTTAGCGGAATTTTTCATGATCAAAACCTCAAGCGATCAACAAGATATTAGACAAGATCTAGAACATTTTGTAATAAAGGTAGAGGAGCCAAGCTTATTAGCTATAGTTAATTTGGATATTGGAATAGCATATAATAATCTTACTCATGATATTTCAGATGAAGTCACTTATAAAGATTTTAATCAAGATGGTTTTTTTATTACAACTCCAAATACAATGTGTACAACAGCAATAAACTTTCTAAATAAAGCTCTTGAATCTCAATTACTACCTCTTAGCGAAAAGATAACATGTTTAGTAGAGTTAGCTAGAGCGCATCAAAAAATTAGAAAGAATAGAGAAGCTTTAGATAAATTGCTAGAAGCTAAAGGTTTGCTGCGCGCTCAGATTGATGATAGCGAAAACGAAGCGCATAAATGGATGATTGTCGATAGAGAAATACAATTGATAGGAATTGAAATTGGAATTGCTCTTAATTTAGCTTGTTTAAAACAAAAGAATACCCTTGATAGAATCCCTTATGAATTATCTAAATGCGATCCTGTAGAGATGATAATTGATATTGAAAAGACAATTAAAGACGATCAGGCAATGAAAATTAAATATATTTTGGCAAAATGGATAAATGTAAATAACCTTTTCACGCGAGGATGGCATAAAAATAAAAATGTAACCAGAGGGACTGGTTTAATTGCTTTATTTAGAAAATATAATCCTTTAGACTTAAGCTCTATAATTAATGGTTTAGAAAGAAATACTGTAAAAGAGTTAGATCTTTCCTATTTAGGTGAAGAAATTCCAGCTGGAATCTCAGATGCTGATTTTATTAAACTTTGTGATGCCATTGAAAATAATACCTCTCTTAACGCCTTATTTATTAGGAGATTCTCAACAAAGACCGATGCATCTAGTTGCAACAGGGCCTTATTGTTATTTAAAGCATTATCTTCAGCACAGGAGCAAGGACAAAAATTAGAATATTTATCTTATTCTGGCTTGCGCTTAATTGATGGTGATAAGGAAGGTATTGCGGCTATTTTAGACTATCTTGCTTCAAATGTGAGCTTGAAAGTTTTACAGCCTTCCTTACACGATTTTCGATTGAAAAAAGATTTTGAGCGTTTTGCTGAGTGCCTAGTTAAACATCCAGGCCTAAAAACTTTATTAACTGGCGTATTTAAAACTAAAGATGCTGGATCATGGATTTATGATATTTTTATAAAACACATTAATGAAGGTGTAACAATCAGCTTACAAGATATTCGTATATATCCGGGTGAATTAAATCGACAAGCTCCAAAGGATAGAGATGCTATTGAAAATAACAACCGTCTTTTAGAATTAAAAGATAAATTGAATTTACCTCATAGTAATGAATCTCAAGCTAAAAAGCTTCGTTTAGGTTAAGACCGTACTATCAAGCGTCTGCTTAATCATGACGGTAATCAGAAGCTTGCTTGTTTAAATTTAAAATTATGTGTATGCACACTGTAACCTCAGCGTAGATCCTATATTTTTACACGTTAGCGAGAAAGCTAAATATAGTGTAGAATTTTAAAGTACATTAATTTGTTTATGTCTCGACCTATATATGGATATTGATGGTATGAGTTCTTTAAAAATTTTGCGAACACACCGTTTCATTCGCCGTTTTGTGTTGCGAAGATCTATACGTTGGTTATTAATTTTTTTCATAGCACTTCCTATCTTGATGTTATATGGTTGCGATAAGTTAACTGGTGCCTCCAAAGTTAAATCAGCTTCTAAAGTTCCAGTTTTGACTGCGACAGTAATTGCCAAAAATATGCCCATATATATTTCGGCTTTAGGCTCAGTTACGCCTATAAATTCTGTTACTGTAAAGACTCAGATTGAAGGCCAGTTGTTAAAGGTTCATTTTAAGGATGGGCAAATTGTAAATGCTGGCGATTTACTGGCTGAAATTGACTCTCGACCTTATCAAGCGCTGCTGCTTCAATATCAGGGGCAATTGGCTCGAGACAAAGCATTATTAGCAAATGCAATAATGGATTTGCAACGATATAAAACATTGTTTGCACAAGATTCTATTTCCCAACAGATATTAGCAACTCAAGCTGGATTAGTGGATCAATATCGCGGTGATATTAAATCTGATCAAGGCCTGATCGAAGCGGTCAAAGTAAATTTAAATTATTGTAGAATCATCGCCCCTATTACTGGACGTTTAGGGCTGCTTACTGTCGACCCCGGCAATATAGTTCAGACTTCAGATACTACCGGTATAGTAGTTCTAAATACTATGGATCCAATTTACGTTGACTTTGCAATTGCGGAAGATGATTTGCCTAAAGTTGCTTTAAAAATAGCTGCTGGAGAAACTCTGACTGTCTATGCTCAGGATCGGACACAAAATATTATTTTAGCAACTGGATTTTTACTTACTACCGATAATCAGATTAATGCAGCTACCGGTACGATAACACTTAGAGCGCAATTTGCGAATGAAAAACATATTTTATTTCCTAACCAATTTGTCAACATTAAATTATTGCTTGATGAATTACAGCAGGCAACAATAATACCAACTGCAGCAGTACAATATGGCGTCAATGGTACATATGCATATGTATTAAAAAATGACAATACAGTGATGTTAGAAACAGTAAAAGTTATGGCAACCAATGCAGGTGAAACCGCAATAATTGCTGATATCAAACCTGGGCAGCAAGTAATAATAGAGGGGACCGACAGACTTAAGGACGGCGCTGCGGTTACTATATTACAAGGGTTAAACAATAAAAACACGGATAATAGTAATGAACCCATCTAGAATTTTTATATTGCGGCCAATTGGTACTTCATTAACCATGGTTGCACTATTTGTTTCAGGATTATTGGCATACCAATTGCTGCCAATATCTGCATTGCCCAATGTAGAATATCCCACAATGCGGGTTGCCACATTTTATCCAGGTGCTAGTCCGCAGGTTATGGAGTCATCAGTTACTGCACCATTAGAAAAACAATTTGGGCAAATGCCTGGTTTAAATCAGATGACTTCTACTAGTTCTGGCGGCGCCTCTTTAATTACCTTGCAATTTACTCTAGATACAAGTTTGGATGTAGCCGAGCAAGAAGTACAAGCTGCTATTAATGCGGCAACAACATATTTACCAAATAATTTACCCAACCCGCCTATTTATAGCAAGATAAATCCAGCAGATACTCCGATTATAACCCTGGCTTTAACGTCAGACATTTTACCGCTTGCAGAGGTTGAAGATTTAGCAGATACGCGTCTGGCTCAAAAGATCTCGCAATTAAGCGGGGTGGGATTTGTTGGTATTAGTGGTGGACAACGGCCAGCTGTTAGAATTCAGGTAAATCCAACGGCCATGGCGGCAATGGGTATAACTTTAGAAGATATACGTGCTGCCATAACTACTGCAAATGTTAATGCACCGAAAGGCAATTTTGATGGCAAACAATTGGCTTTTACAATTAATGCTAATGATCAATTATTTTCTAAAGAGCAATATGCGAAAATAATAATAGCATATGTTAAGAATGCACCGGTACGTTTATCGGATGTAGCCAACGTTACTGACGGAGTTGAAAATACTAAGCAAGCAGCATGGATGCGAGAAAAACCCGCTGTAATCTTAAATATTCAAAAACAACCAGGGAGTAATGTAATAGTGGTTGCCGACAGAATAAAACAATTATTGCCACAGTTAAATGCAACTCTTCCCAATAGTGTTGACGTTACGTTATTAAGTGACCGTACAGTATCAATTCGTGCCTCGGTGCAAGATGCACAGCTTGAAATGTTAGTTTCAATAGTTTTAGTAGTGATGGTGATTTTTATATTTTTGCATAATTTTAATGCAACCATAATTCCTAGTATTGCAGTACCATTATCTTTAGTGGGGACATTAGGGGCGATCTATCTATTTGGATTTAGTCTCGATAATTTGTCATTAATGGCCTTAACTATAGCAACTGGCTTTGTAGTAGATGATGCAATTGTTATGATAGAAAATATTACGCGTTATATAGAGCAGGGCGTGCCACCACGTGAAGCAGCCTTAAAGGGCGCGGCACAAATTGGCTTCACGATTATATCATTAACCGTGTCATTAATAGGGGTTTTAATTCCGTTATTATTTATGCAAGATGTGGTTGGGCGTTTATTCAGAGAGTTTGCAATCACCTTATCTGTAACAATACTTTTATCAGCCATTGTTTCATTAACTCTTACCCCAATGATGTGCGCGTTATTATTGCGTAATCGTAAACCAGAGCAAATGAGCAAGTTTGAGCAAGCATCGATTCGTGCTATGGATGCGATTATAGATCGCTACAAGAGCTCTTTAACCGTAGTTCTGCGCCATCAAACTTTAACTTTATGCATTGCATTAGTTACCTTAGCACTCACTGGTTATTTATTACTAATCATTCCCAAAGGCTTCTTCCCAGAGCAGGATGCTGGACTTATCCAGGGTATTTCGCAAGGGCCACAATCAATATCATTTGCCGCTATGTCGGAACGACAACAGCAGCTTAGTAAAATTATTTTGCAAGATCCTGCTGTTGATAATTTATCTTCGTACATCGGGATTGGCGACACTAATATAAGTTTGAATCAAGGTAATATGCTAATTGTACTCAAACCCATAGAGCAACGCGACGCGAGTGCTGCAGAAATAATTTTACGCTTGCAGCAGCAAGTAAATAAGGTATCTGGAATTCAATTATTTATGCAGCCAGTACAGGATCTAACAATAAGTGATCGAGTAAGTTTAACACAATATCAATTTAGCATCGGTGCCACAAAAATTGATGATGTCTCGCTCTGGACTGATAAATTGCTGCATAAATTGGAGGCTAATTCAGCTTTTCGTGATCTAGCTAGTAACGTACAAAATTTAGGGTTGCAAACACATATCGAGATAGATCGCGATACAGCAGCGCGATTAGGCATTACGCCACAAATGATTGATGATACATTATATGATGCCTTTGGGCAGCGCCAGGTGTCTACGATATTTACTGAGTTGAATCAGTATTATGTGATTCTTGAAGTATTGCCAGAGTTACAACATAGCATACAAGCACTGAGTAATATTTATATAAATACTAGTAATGGTAGCATGATACCGCTGGCAACTTTTACCAAGTTTAGTCAAGGTGTGGGACCGTTAGTTATTAATCGCCAAAATCAGTTTCCAGTTGCAACCTTATCTTTTAATTTAACGCCCGGATATTCCTTGGGAAATGCGGTAACTGCTATAAATACTACTAAACAAGAATTTGGCATGCCTAATAGTGTGCAGACAAGTTTTGAGGGGGCTGCAAAAGTGTTTCAAGATTCGCTTGCAAATGAAGGTTGGTTAGTTTTGGCTGCTATTCTAGTCGTATATATTGTGTTGGGTGTTCTATATGAAAGTTACATTCATCCAATCACTATATTGTCTACGTTGCCATCTGCCACGGTGGGCGCATTAGCCGGATTATTATTATTGGGGCAGGATTTAACCGTAATTGCACTGATAGGTATAATTTTACTTGTTGGCATTGTAATGAAAAATGCGATCATGATGATTGATTTTGCATTAGATCTGGAACGTAACGAAAATAAAAATGCAGCTGATGCGATATTTGCGGCTTGTTTATTAAGGTTTAGACCAATTCTCATGACAACGCTGGCAGCAATCTTTGGAGCTTTGCCGCTAGCTTTGGCAAATGGTACTGGCGCAGAATTACGTCGTCCATTGGGGATAGCAATTGTTGGTGGTTTAATAATTAGTCAAATCCTAACTCTATATACCACGCCGGTGATATATCTAGCTTTTGATCGCTTATCACGTAAATTCAATATGCTAGTAAGGAGGGATAATGAACCTGTCAGCGCCGTTCATTAATCGCCCAATTGCTACGACCCTTTTGGCATTGGGTGTTGCTTGTGCTGGGATATTAGGTTTTATTTTTTTACCGGTGTCTTCATTGCCACAGTTAGATTTTCCAACTATTGTGGTACAAGCATCTTTACCTGGCGCAAGTCCTGCTACCATGGCAACGTCCGTAGCGACACCATTAGAGCGTCAGTTAGGTCGCATCGCTGGGGTTACGCAGATGACATCATCAAGCGCACTTGGTTCAAGCTCGATAGTAATACAATTTGATTTAAATCGTAATATAGACGGTGCAGCTAGAGATGTGCAAGCTGCAATAAACGCTGCGCGAGGGCAGTTGCCGACAGATTTACCTGGCAACCCCACTTACAAAAAAGTAAATCCTGCCGAAGCCCCCATTATGATTCTTACGTTAACATCTAATGCTGCAACAATTGGTGCAATGTATGACGTCGCTTCAACATATTTGGCACAACGATTAGCACAACTTGATGGGGTGGGGCAGGTTAACGTTGGTGGCAGCTCTTTGCCGGCGGTAAGAATTCAACTAAATCCAACGGCTTTAAATAATTATGGAATTAGTTTGCAACAAGTTGCTGATGTTATTCGTAACACAAATGCAAATGGCCCTAAAGGGCAACTAATTATTGGCGACAAAAGCACTGATATAGTAACAAACGCACAATTATTTGAAGCTGCAGATTATAAATCACTTATTATTAGTTATAGTAATGGTGCTGCAGTTCGGTTACAGGATGTGGCCGAGGTTATAAGATCTGTTGAAGATATACATAATGCTGGGATATCCAACAATAAACCTGCTGTAGTGTTAGTTATTTCTAAAGCACCTGGCGCTAATGTTATTAGTACAGCAGATGCGATTAAAGATATGCTACCACTGTTAGAAGCTTCTATTGATGCACAAATAAATTTAAATGTAATTTTAGATCGCACACTGACGATTCGCTCTTCATTGCATGAGGTAGAAAAAACTTTATTATTGGCAATTGTCTTAGTAATTGGTGTGGTATATATGTTTTTAAATAGTGCGCGTGCTGCTCTAATTCCAAGTATTGCTGTGCCATTATCGTTATTGGGTACGTTTGGTATTATGTATCTATTAGGTTTTAGCCTGGATAATTTATCTCTTATGGCCTTAACCATAGCCACTGGCTTTGTGGTTGATGATGCCGTAGTAGTTTTAGAAAATATTACGCGGCATATTGAAGAAGGTGTAAAGCCTATGGTTGCTGCCTTGCAGGGAGCTAAAGAAGTTGGTTTTACAGTACTATCTATGAGTATCTCTCTTATTGCAGTTTTTATACCAATTCTACTTATGGGCGGTATAGTTGGACGTTTATTTAGAGAATTTGCACTCACTTTATCTGTAGCAATTTTAGTATCATTGCTAGTATCCATAACGGTTACACCGATGATGTGCGCGCGCATATTATGCAAAAAGACAGAATCAAAACCCATGTCTCGACAACCCAAACTAATGCAGTTAATGAGTACGCATTATGAGCGGAGTTTAAATTGGGCCCTGCAACATAATAAAATTATGCTATTTTTGACAGGATTTACTGTGGTGCTTACAGTGTATTTATACATTATTGTTCCTAAAGGATTTTTCCCACAGCAAGATACTGGCAGAATAACTGGGGCTATACAAGCACAACAAAATTTATCTTTTCAAGAGATAAAACAAAAACTAACACGCTATATTGACATTACTAGTTTAGATCCGGCGGTACAAAATGCAGCTGGCTATGTAAGCTCAGGAGCGTCTGGTGGTAATTCTGGATTTATGTTTTTAACTCTCAAACCTCTCGAGATACGTAAAGTATCAGCGGATCAAGTAATTAACCGCTTGCGAGATCAGCTTGCTACTGTTCCAGGAGCAAATTTATATTTGCAAGCTGCGCAAGATATTGTTGTTGGGGGCAGACAGGGAAATGCACAATTTCAATACACTATTGCAGCAGATACATTGGAGCAACTTAATATTTGGGCCCCCAAAATTATGAATCGGTTGCAAGATGTACCAGGCATCGCCGATATTAATACAGATCAACGGGATCGTGGTTTACAAACGTATATAAGTATTAATCGTGATACTGCGGCACGTCTTGGGATTACGATTGAACAAATTGATACAGCGCTTAATAATGCGTTTGGTCAAAGACATGTTGCAACACTATTTGCTGCAATGAATCAATATCATGTTGTTATGACTGTTGCCGATAAATTTTGGCAAGATCCAGCGATGTTAAATGAAATATACGTCCCCTCTTCGAGTGGCCAGCAAGTCCCATTAGCAACGCTTGCGACCTTCACTAACTCAGCAACATTGCTAGCTGTAAATCATCAGGGACAATTCCCCGCAGCAACATTATCATTTAATCTCTTACCAGGTGCCGCATTAGGTGATGTGGTAAATAATGTCGAGACCGCGATGAAAAGCATGCGATTACCGGCTGATGTTAGCGGTACTTTTCAAGGCAATGCTCAGGCTTTTCAACAGTCTTTAGCGAATGAACCATATCTAATTCTTGCTGCTATATTTGCTGTATATATAGTATTAGGAATCTTGTACGAAAGCTTTATTCACCCTCTAACAATATTGTCTACTTTACCGTCGGCTGGGGTAGGGGCACTTTTATCGTTATTAATAACGAAAACAGATTTAACTGTAATGGCATTAATAGGAATTATTTTGTTAATTGGTATAGTTAAAAAAAATGCCATTATGATGATAGATGTTGCTTTGCATTTAGAGCGCACCGCAAATAAATCTTCAAAAGAATCTATTTTTGCAGCGGCTAAGTTGCGTTTTAGGCCAATTATGATGACTACTGCAGCTGCGTTATTAGGAGCTGTTTCACTAGTTGTAAGTCGTGGTATTGGTTACGAGTTACGTCAGCCTTTAGGAATTGCAATAATTGGTGGATTGGTATTAAGCCAAATGCTAACTCTTTATACAACACCTGTAATTTACTTGACGCTGGATGAATTTGGAAAATGGTGCAATAAGTACTGGCGTGCATTTAGAAAAGAGGTGCCGCATGCTGCATAAATTTGAACGCAGTATACTTGTATTCTTAGTACTGTCGCTATGCGGTTGTCAGGTTGGCCCTGATTATCAGCGACCTAAATTAGCCATGCCAACACACTATAAAGAGGCGCCACCTGGTTGGAAAACAGCTGAACCACGTGATGCTATGGATAAGGGCTCGTGGTGGTTAGTGTTTAATGATCCAGATCTAAATTTATTGATGGAAAAGGTAAACGTTTCAAACCAAAATATAATTGTCGCTGTGGCACAATATCGAGAGGCTGTTGCCAGTCTTGCACAATCAGAATCATACTATTTGCCTACTCTGACTGTTGATGCTAATGTGAATCGCCAAAAAACAGCTTCTGATGTAGTAGGTGTTTTAACACGATCTTCTGTTTTTGATCAGTACACCCCCAATGCCGCTATAGCTTGGGCGCCGGATCTGTTTGGGGCGGTTGGGCGTGCGGTTGAAGCTGCGCGTGCCGGGGCTCAGGCTAGCGCGGCTCAGATAGCAGAAACTAGATTGTCAATGCAGGCAACATTAGCACAAACATATTTTCAATTACGTGCAGCAGATCTAATTCAGAAATTTTTAGACGATACCGTTTTTGCATATAAAAAATCTTTACAGTTAACAAAAAATCAATATGCCTCAGGAATCGCATCACGCTTAGCAATAGTACAAGCTGAATCGCAATTACAAACAGCGGAGACTGCGGCGTTAGATAACGGCATTATACGTGCGCAATATGAACATGCAATTGCGGTTTTAATAGGCGAAACACCAGAACAATTTATATTGTCGTCCAGACAATTAGAGTTATCAATACCATCTATTCCCTTGGAAATACCAGCATCATTGCTTGAGAGACGCCCTGATATAGCTGCAGCAGAACGTACTTTGGTACAAGCCAATGCTAATATTGGTGTTGCAGTTGCTGCATATTTTCCGCTCTTGAATTTAACTGGAAATTATGGATGGCAAGCTAATGTTTTTCAACATTTATTTCATTATCCTACCTTGATGTGGGCGTTGGGAGCAACCGTAACCGAGACAATATTTGACGGTGGTTTACGTCGTGCGCAAGAAGAATCAGCGCGTGCTATTTATGATCAAAATGTTGCGACATATAAACAGACGGTATTGTCAGCATTGCAAAATGTTGAGGACAATTTGGTAGCCTTACGTGTCTTAGATGCAGAGGTTACAGTACAAAATGCTGCGGTTACAACGGCAGATCGAGCCTTAGAAATTACGATGAATCAATATAATGCGGGTATTGTAGACTACGCCAATGTAATACAAGCACAAACTACTGCATACAATGCCAAAGGCTCTGCTATTGATATCTATAGTAGAAGATTGGTTGCGTCGGTAGGTTTGATTCAAGCTTTGGGAGGTGGTTGGAATACAGACGCGGTACCAAATTTGCAATGTACTACTGCAGTGTTATATTAGGTCCAAAGGCTTACGTAACACCTGTCAACAAAGATCTTAAACAAATTTTATAGCCCACTGAGATGGTGGTAAATCTGCATCCACCTTGTAACCTTCCGCAAATAGCTCCATATTTTGTGGCATGTTATACATTTTTTTTTGCCAGGCTTTCATTATCAGAGGAAACAATCAATTGTACTGGTTGCCGCCATAAAAGAATTAAGGCATTATATTTATCCTTAACTCGTTGCTGCATTTCTTCAATTATGTCTTTCAGGTTAACTTGGTCTAATGTTAAAAGAGCATTGGTGCAACATACCGCTGCGTCCATTTTTATCCCATTGCTGTAGTGCTTTAAGGGCCCTTAATCTATTCATTTTCACAGCATAGAACAAATTTAAGTGTACGTCAATGCCATGTATATATGGCATTTATGTCCACTTAATAAAGTTTTTGAATAAAAGCAAACGGCAATTTATCGAGATCGACAAACGCCATAAAAGCCATAAAAAACGTCATAAAATTGATTATAACAGCACTTTTTGGTATCATTACTCAATTATTTCGCTCCCGCGAGCAGGGTGTGAGTTTGGGCATGAGCGCGCAATTAAACCAATTAATCCTCACAAATATACGCAATTTAGAGGCCTTGGACTTACGTTTTGGGCCACAATTTAACGTTTTTGTAGGGGCCAATGGAAGTGGTAAGACCAGCCTGTTAGAGGCTATTTACCTGCTAGGCGTGGGACGTTCATTTCGAGCCAGCTCTATGCGACAGATCATCTCGTTTGGCAAGGAACAGTGCCTAATTAGAGCTAAGGTAGGAGCTCAAGGTGAAAATGATCAAAGCGGTATTTGGCTCGCTGTCGAGAGGACGCTAACTGGAGACTGTCAATATAAAATTGGCGGACAGCTTGAGAGGTCAGCTTCGGAACTAACAAAAGCGCTGCCGGTGCAATTAATTGATGTAAACAGCCATTTATTACTGGAGGGCGGCCCTAATAACAGACGCCAGTTTATAGATTGGGGTGTGTTCCACGTGGAACATAATTTTTTACAGCATTGGCGCCTAATGCGGCGTGCCCTAGAGCAGCGTAATATGGCTCTTAAGCAACGTCAAACGCCCGTAGCAGCTTGGGATGAAGCCTTTGTTAAATATGCCATGTTGGTGGATCTCGCCCGTAATGAATATATTCAACGCTTTAGTAAGATTTTTTTGTCACTGCTGAAGGATATGTTGGATTTAACTACTGTGGAATTGCATTATAAACGCGGTTGGTCTCAAACCCAAGAGCTCCATATGGCATTAGAAGATAGTCGCTTTGTAGATATGGCGCATGGATATACTCACCGTGGGCCGCAACGGGCAGATTTAGAGATTAATTTGGGTGGGAAGCCAGCAAAAGAGGTGCTATCTCGCGGTCAAACTAAAATATTTGTATGCATTATGCTCTTGGCACGAGCCAAGTTATTACAAAATGCGCGATCAAGCGTATTTTTAATCGATGATTTACATGCTGAGCTGGATAAAAACAGTTGTGGTTTATTTATAGGGGCAATAAAGGCTATGGGGTGTCAGGTTTTTATAACTGGTATAGATGGAGCTCCATTGCTAGAACGATTACATGATTGTGCGATTCGCATGTTCCACGTGGAACATGGAATGATAAGGGAACAGGCTATCTAAATGAGCGAGACGAATATGAACTTAAACACAGAAAATACATACGATTCTACGAGTATTAAGGTACTAAAGGGCCTTGATGCGGTGCGAAAACGCCCTGGTATGTATATTGGTGACACAGATGATGGTACCGGCTTGCATCATATGGTGTTTGAAGTCGTAGATAACGCAATAGACGAATCTTTAGCCGGATATTGTACGCAGATTGACGTAATATTACATGCTAATGGTAGTGTCACGGTTAAAGACAACGGTCGCGGTATTCCGGTCGATATGCACGCTGAGGAAGGGCGTTCTGCCGCAGAAGTAATTATGACTATTTTGCATGCCGGTGGTAAATTTGATGCTAATTCTTATAAGGTATCTGGTGGTTTACATGGGGTGGGCGTTTCTGTAGTAAATGCGCTGTCAGAAAAGCTACATTTGACGATCCGACGTGGTGGTAAAGTCTATGAGCAAGATTATGCGCTAGGAGATCCATTAGCGCCGCTTAAGGAAACCGGCAAAACTGATGCACGTGGTACTGAAATTAACTTTAAACCATGTGCAACTATATTTACTCTGACAACATTTAGCTACGATATATTAGCCAAGCGTTTGCGCGAGCTGTCATTCTTGAACTCCGGGGTAAGAATTACTCTATATGATGAACGTACCGGCGGTAAAGAAGATGTTTTTCAATACGAGGGCGGTTTAAGAGAGTTTGTAAAACATTTAAATAAAAATAAAGAGGTGGTTAACGACCAGATTTTCTACTTTATAGGCGAACAAAACAATACGGTTGTAGAATTGGCGATGCAATGGAATGACAGTTATCAAGAAAACATGTTCTGTTATACTAATAATATCCCACAGCGTGAGGGTGGTTCGCACTTAGCTGGTTTTAGGGGCGCGTTAACCCGTTCGTTGAATGCTTACATAGATCAGGAAGGTCTTGCTAAAAAATCGAAGGTAACTATCAGTGGGGATGATGCGCGTGAAGGTTTAACAGCTGTATTATCTGTAAAAGTACAGGATCCTAAGTTCTCGTCACAAACAAAAGATAAATTAGTATCTTCTGACGTTAAGCCAGTGGTAGAAGCGTTAGTAGCGGAGCATTTACAGGCTTATTTATTAGAAAAGCCTGCGTGTGCAAAGGCAATCGCCGCGAAAATAGTTGATGCCGCACGTGCCAGAGAGGCGGCGCGTAAAGCACGTGAAATGACCAGGCGTAAAAGCGCACTAGATATTGCTGGCTTGCCAGGTAAGTTGGCCGATTGTCAGGAGAAAGACCCTGCTTTTTCGGAATTATTTTTAGTTGAGGGTGATTCTGCGGGTGGTTCTGCCAAACAAGCACGCGATCGCCGTACTCAGGCAATTTTGCCATTGAAGGGTAAGATTTTAAACGTCGAAAAAGCACGTTTTGATAAAATGCTGCAAAGTATTGAGGTTGGAACATTAATTACGGCGCTGGGCACTAGCATCGGTCGTGATGAATATGCCCCAGATAAAGTGCGTTACCATCATATAATTATCATGACTGATGCGGACGTTGACGGTTCGCATATACGGACTTTGTTATTAACCTTTTTTTATCGCCAGATGCCGGAATTAATCGAGCGTGGCTACTTATATATTGCACAGCCACCGTTATATAGAATTCAAAAGGGTAAACAGGTTAGTTATGCTAAGGATGATAAGGCTCTAGAAGATTATTTGACACAAATAGCTCTGGAAGATGCAGCGCTTCATGTAAACCCGCAGGCACCGGCCATTACCGGCCTAAAATTATCACATATTGTCGATCAATATCGCCTCGAAATGTCGACAATTCACCGATTATCGCGACGTTATCCCCGCACAATCCTTGAAGCTTTGATTTATGCCCCATCAATAAACAATGATCAACTGCATCATGAAAGCATAATGCAAGAATGGGTGCAGAGTTTACAGAAGATCGTCGAAAATAGATACCAAATCGAGGGGGTTGTTTACAAAGTTTCGCTTGAAGCACACAAAGAGCGTGATATATTCTTGCCAATTGTTACGGTGATCGCGCATGGTGTGGAATCTTATTATAATTTTTCCATAGATTTCTTTTCTAGCTCTGAATACCAGGGTTTAGTTGCTCTGGGTGTAACGTTGGATGGTTTATTGGAGGCTGGTGCATATATTGGTAGAGGGGAACGGAAGCAATCTATAACGGAGTTCAGGCAAGCTCTAGAGTGGTTGATGGCTGAGGCTAAAAAAGGACAAATGATCCAGCGCTACAAAGGTCTTGGAGAAATGAATCCCGAACAGCTTTGGGAAACTACTATGGATCCAGCCGTTAGACGGATGTTACGTGTTAAGGTTGAAGATGCGGTGGCGGCTGATGCTATATTTACTACCTTAATGGGGGATAATGTGGAGAGCCGGCGTGATTTTATTGAAACAAATGCGTTGCAAGTGGAGAATTTAGATATATAGCATGCAACTAAGGAAATTATACGGTATAAGTAAAAAATACTTAGCGTCGTTGGTGTTGCTAATAAGCCATAGTATTTTTGATTGGGCGCACAAAAATATACTTGTCTATGCGGGGCCAGGCGTTGGCCCCAAATCTCTAGCAAATACCGTGGCGCTACTGCAATCATTGGTGGCAGATCCATACACTATCAAAACGGTTGACTCTGATACCATTATCGGCACAGAGTGGTTAAATGACACAGCATTATTAGTTATGCCAGGCGGGGCAGATGCGCCGTATATGGAAAAATTAACTGGTATTGGCAACCAGAATATACGCGACTATGTTCAAAATGGTGGCAAATATTTAGGGATCTGTGCTGGAGCCTATTATGCTGCAGATAGAATTGAATTTGCTAAAGATGATCCGCGTTTAGAGGTTATTGCAGCGCGTGAGTTAAAATTTTATCCTGGCTTGGTAGAAGGGCCCACTTATGATGGCTTTGATTATGTAGCTCCGCAAAATATCAATGGTATGCGTGCTGCAATGATTTCCTGGCAGGCGGATCAACCTTTTGCTGTTAACAAAAAATTTGTGGCTTACTATAATGGCGGTGGCCATTTTGTTGCTGCAGAAGAATACCCACAAATCACTGTTTTGGCTCGTTATAATCTAGATACACCAAGTCAAGCAGCAGATCCGGTGGCAATTATAGAATGTAAATATGGCAAAGGCACAGCAATTTTGAGTGGCTTACATTTTGAATGGGATCCACAATCATTAGCAGATACACCGCTGCAGCTTGCAGCTATAAAAGCAGATTTATTGCGACAAAATAGTGATAGAGTATTACTCGCTAAACATTTGCTAACTCGTCTAGGTCTTACCGTATATTAGTTAGCCTTTTGGTAGCATTAGTTCCCTTTTTTCATTTATCCAAGTTTCTGCATCCGCAGTTAGGCTTGCTGTACTTTGATCACTTGAACTCATTGGCTTTCCTATTCGCACGGTAATAACACCGCCGTGTTTAATCCACGGTCCACGTGGCCAAAAATTACCAGCATTGTGGGCAATTGGTACTACAGGAACTTTAGCAGCGATAGCTAACGCAGCCCCAGTGCGGCTATAACGCCGTTTTTTACCTGGAGCCATACGTGTTCCTTCCGGATAAAAAACAACACATAAACCTTCATTTATGCGTTGCACACCCTTATTTAAGATAACTTTAATATCGGATAGTTTACTGCGGCTTACTGCGATTGGTTTTATTAATGCCAACCCCCATCCAAAAAACGGGATCCACAATAATTCACGTTTTAACACCCAGCTTTGCGGTGGTAACAAAACCTGCATAAAAATCGTTTCCCACATCGATTGATGATTACATAATACAATAAAAGGTGCCCTGGGCAGGTTTTGAGCGCCTATAACTTTATACTGTAAATCGCAGATTATTTTTGCCCACCAAATAAAAAACCTGGACCAACTAGTAATTATTTTATAACGCCATGACGCAGGTAGCGGCGCACATAGCCAGCCAGAGGTTGCAATAATTATGGTTGCAGGGATTATCCCTAGATAAAACACAAATAAGCGTAAGGCCCAAATTAATTTATTCATAATATGTGGTTAGCAACAGCAGCTAAATCCTCTACTACAGTCACAAGCATTTTTTGTTCCGCTGTTAATTGCTGCAAAGTTTCTCTGCCATCGCCATATGCTCCTGTTACTAAATAAAACTTACAACCAGAGCTGCTAGCGATTTGGTAATCACGCATAGAATCACCTACAAATATAGGCTGTAACGCATGCAGATCTATATTAAAGTCATGCGCAATTTGTTGGCACATTCCAGGTTTAGGTTTGCGGCACTCACAACCATCGTTAGGGCCATGCGGACAAAAATAAATTTTATGAATTTTGCCGTCTAATTTTGCAAGTTCCGTATGCAGTTTATTGTGAATATCTTCTAGATTTTTTAACGTAAAATAACCACGCGCCACACCGGATTGATTGGTTGCTACAACTACGGTATAACCAGCCTTATAAAATCTTGCGATTGCTTCTAAACTGCCTGGTATGGGATGCCATTCGTCTGGAGTTTTTATGTAGTCTCTAGATTCTTTGTTAATTACACCGTCGCGATCTAAAATAATTAATTTCATAATAAAGAGATATCCGCCACTTGTAAAAATAAATTACGTAAATGTTGTAATAGATTTAAGCGATTTTGCGAATCCTGGTCGATGGACAAATTAATTTAGATCTAACTAAATTATTTGTTGAAGCTCTTAACAATTACAACTCTAACATTCAAGATAAAAACGTTGAATTAGTCAATTTTTGCTTAGAGCGTTTAAAGCCATTATATTGCAACAATAACACGGAACTTTTTGCTTCCATAGCAACGTTAAACATAACTAATCCATACGATTTTGTTGAGCGCTGTCGCGCAGTAGAAGACTTTAAAAGTTTACCAACAGCACCAAATTTAGCGGCAGCAAACAAGCGCGTGCAAAATTTGTTACAAAAAAATCCTGCCAATGGTGCAAATATTAACAAACAGTTAATCTTAGAACCAGCAGAACAGGAGTTACTGGAAGCCCTACAGTCAAAACAACAAGAAA
>Ga0206900_1038_pt1 | contig 34416 bp, 34 predicted proteins | sample Alteio_BWOrgHeat_46_FD_153235 | JGI IMG/M metagenome (GOLD analysis project Ga0206900, IMG submission 153235) | Enriched cells from forest soil in Barre Woods Harvard Forest LTER site, Petersham, Massachusetts, United States -... | ecosystem: Environmental > Terrestrial > Soil > Temperate forest >... | reverse complement strand
GGTACCGGGTCAACCTTTACCAAAACAGCCAACTCCCGCTTTGAAAACATGCCATTGATCGCGGGTGATGTAGTCAGCTTCAGGTTGCATTTATTCCCATGGGTATCAGGCTTTACTATGAACGTGGATATATTGGCCAACAGTTGCGTGTACAATGAAGTCGTAAACGAAAACATCACGGAAGGGGACAGCGTAGTGATGACCGATGTGGTGCCGCAAAATATCAGGATCAGTGATTTTTTCAGGTCTATCACCAACATGTTCAATCTGTATATTGATGAAGACCCCAATATCCCGAACCGGTTGAATATCGAACCCCGAAATGATTTTTATGGATCGGGTACTATCTTGGACTGGACGCATAAATGGGATGCGAGCCAACCCGTCAATATCATCACCATGGGGGAACTGACATCCCAAAACTACCTGTTCACCTACCGCAGCGATACCGATTATTGGAACGACAAGTACTCCAAACAGTTTATCCAGAAAGACCACAATGAAATATACGGGGAGTATTGGTTGCCGATTGAAAATGATTTTCTTACGGACACTACGACCATAGATGTCATTTTTGCGCCCACTGTCTTGAGCCAATATACCGCAAATGGCCTCATCGTTCCCTCCGTACGGTTTATTGACACCAACCCGGCATTGGTAACGGGGAAACCTGCCCCGAAAAGCTCGGTAATACGCATACTTTACTACGGTGGCTTATTGTCGGGGAACTGGACCTTTCGCAGTATGGCCACGGGCACGGCGTCCGATACCTCAGAGTCGAGTTATCCTTATGCAGGGCATTTTGACGATCCTGTTTCGCCAACATTGGACATCAATTTTGGCCTGCCTGCCGAGCTGTATTATGCGGCCAAAGGACAGACCGTGACCGATAACAACCTCTATAACCAATACTATAGCAGCCAGATAGATGAAATAACCGATAAAGACAGCAAGGTAGTGGAAATGTACCTGCGCCTGAACCCGCAGGATATCAATAACCTCGATTTCAGGAACCAAGTATTTATTGCAGGGCATTATTATCGCATATTGGAGATAACAGATTATGATCTAACTGCTCGAGGCCTTACCCAATGCCGATTCCTGAAAATCAAAAATCCCAAACCCTTTTCGCCAAGTACCCATAACCTGAACGGGGGCAAAGGAGGCAATGTTGGCAATCAGCGCGTCCCGGTGTTGAATTATAGCGCGCTACAGGGCTTTAGTGGCTTGCTGAGCGGCAGCAACAATACCACCAAAAACAAACAGGTATTGGTGAATGGGGATGGCAATGCCATAAGTGGACAAAAGGTGCAGATACTGGGCGGAAACAATAATGTGGTGGACGCCAACAATGTAACCCTGATAAATACCAGCGGCCAGACCATCACCACCAATGGGGTCACCTACATTGATGGCGAACCCTACATTAAACCCATGGATATGAGCGGGCAAGCGGTGCTCAGTGCGGGGACGGTTACAGTGAGCTTCCCGGGGATATTACCCACCAGCATCATCCTCATCAGCTTTGCAGGGACGGGTACGTTAACCGGATCGCTACAGGTATTTGCCAATACCAATAGTTTCACGATCAGCTCTACGTCTCTAGGAGACTCGGCGCTCATCAACTGGTACGTGGCCAAAAAATGATCGTTGCCGCAAATATGGAATACCAATTACCAATCACTAATCACATTTATTCATATGTCATTACCCATTTACAAACTCTCCCTCAGCGATGACCCCGAAAGCGGGGTTGACTTTATTGCGCTCGTGGATGACCCAGCCATAGAGCGGAATTTCCTGGCCTTTACCAAGCACAAAGACACACATTTACGCTTCCAGGCCACCAACCTGGAACAACAGATCATTAGCGGCCCGCTGATGGTGGCCGATATGTGCATCTTGCGGTTTGATGAAGTCCATGGCGAGCATTATGTATATTTTGATGCACCCACGATCCGGCAAATCGTCCTACGCTTTTTTAAGAAGGGGCTCACCTCCAATATCAATCTTATGCACCTACCTGATGCCCGACCGGAGGGGATGTACATGTTCGAAAGTTTTATCATCAATGCTGAAAACGGGATGGGCACGCCCAAACATTTCGATCCTTTGCCCGATGGTTCTTGGTTTGGAAGTTTTAAAGTAGACAACCAAGCAGTCTGGGAACATTTCATCAAAACCGGAGAGTTTAAAGGCTTTTCGGTGGAAGGTTTTTTCTCCTATAAACAACCACTGAGCCCCGAAGAAATGCAGCTAAAAGAGATCATGGAACTGGTGCAAAACACCGGGGCCTGAGAAAAACCCATTATCAACGAGTTAGCTCAATAATCAGGACTGGAATAAAAATTTTTATCTCACAATTTCAACACGTTACAGCGGTTTTCGAAAAATAATTTAAGCACTGAGCACTCACGCTATATTTACTCATATAAACCAACAAAACATTATGACAAAAATCAACGCCAAAGAAGCCATTGAACGGATCAAAAAACTCCTGTTCGCCGACAATGGCCAGGCCACTGGAACAGGGACAGCAGATTCAACAACCTATCAACTAAAAGATGGCACCCCAATCAAAGTCTTGGGCAGCCTGGAAACAGGATCTCAAGTGCTGGTGAGCAGCGCAGACGGAGACCAACCAGCACCCGATGGTGAACTGGAACTTGCCGATGGAACTACCATCAATATCACCGGGGGCATCATCACCGAAGTGGTGACGCCACAACAAGAAACAGACGACCAAAACGGCGGCCAAACCCCAGACGCATCACAATTTGCAAGCCAGGCAAAGTTGGCAGAAAGGCTGGCAGGATTGGAGGAGGAACTGGCCCAGATCAAGGAAACTTTTGGTCGCCAGTCAGACGCGCAAAAGGAACTGCTAGATCTGGTAGGCCGCTTGGCAGAACTGCCTGCAGAAGACCCCGTTGCCGCCCCAAAAAGCAGTTTCTCTGAAACCAAGGGCAAACAAGACCAGAAAATGAAACACCTGGTGGACAGCCTGCAAAAAATGAAAGCAGGGAAATAACCCATCCTTTACCAACCAAATTCAACCATCACAAATTACTAACCATTAATCACTCATTACACTATGGCTTTTGACGTATCAGCATTAAGTGCTTACACCAACCAGAACAACTTCCCTTTGATTACCAAAACGTTGTTCGAAGCAAAAACGATGAAGATGATGACCCCGGTCACCGGCATCAAATCATCGGAAACCCTCAACATTCTCGAAACTGATTCCGTGTTTCAGGCGGGCGGCACCTGCGGTTTTTCGGCATCAGGCACCACATCCATCAGCCAGCGCACGCTCAATGTGGGCAAGATAAAAATCAACGAGGCCCTTTGCCCCAAAACCCTGGAAGCCTATTTTGTGCAGACCCAGTTGCCCACCGGTAGCCGCTACCAGAACCTGCCTTTCGAAGAGGTGTATTCCAATGAGAAGGCAGGCAAAATAGCCCAACAACTGGAAATCGCTGTATGGCAGGGCGATACCACCTTGACGGACAACAACCTCAAACGGTTTGACGGCCTTTTGAAACTCATTGATGCTTCCAGTGCGGCCATTACTGCCGATGGAACCAATAATACAGAGGCTGTTACAGGATCCAATGTGTTGGCCAAGTTTGACACATTTTATGAAAACATCCCCGCCGCACTGCTGAACAAAAACGATTTTGTCATCTTCTGCGGGCTGGATGTGTTCCGTCTCTACACCGTGGCCCTCAAAAACCAGAACCTGTTTCACTACGATGCCGTCGCCGCACACGCCGATATGGAGCTGGTGATACCCGGTACTTCCATCAAAGTGATGGGCGTATATGGCTTGAATGCCTCCAGTGACAACAGCAACAACACGGGGCTGAACAGGATCATCGGATTGCGCACCTCTAACATGTTCTATGGCACTGACCTGATGAACGAAGAAGACCGCTTTGAGATATTCTTTGCCAAAGAAGCTGACGAAATCCGTTTTGTCGCTGAATTCAAGGCAGGCACCCAAGTGGCCTTCCCAGCCGAGGTGGTTCAGTACGGGAAATAAGGACTTGGTACCGGGTGTCGGTTATCCGATGCCCGGTGCCTTCCCCATTCAAAATTCAACATTAACCATTCAAAATTTCAATTCTATGTCTTGTGCACTAACCCAAGGATATACACTCGATTGCCGTGATAATGTGGGCGGGGTGAAGGAGGTTTATATTACCGAACTTTCCAACATGACCACACCCTCCATCAGCTCCGGAACGGTGACTTCCATCACCATGAAAACGGGGAGCCAGTTCTGGAAATACCAACTCGAAAAAGAGACTTCTTCCCTCGCCGAACACATACAGACCAATGATGCCAATGGCACGGTATATTATGAGCAGGACCTGGATTTCAACATCCGGAAACTGCAAGCCACGTGGCGAGACCAGATACGGGCCCTGGCGCAGAACCGACTAGCCGTCATCGTGCTGGACCGCAATGGTTCTTATTGGCTTTGCGGACTGAACAATGGTTTGGAACTGCAAAAAAGCGAAACCATCACCGGAAAAGCCATGGGCGATTTCAACGGGTACCAATTGAAATTCAAGGGCAAGGAAGAACTGCCCATGCCGCAAGTGGTGCTCAGTGATTTCTCTGTACTGTTGAGCCCAGCTTCATAATTATTTGAGTCCTGCCACCAGCGGGATGGGAGTTCGAAAGAGCCTCCCCAAGAATATTTAATCAACAACCAACCACTACCATGATAACCATTACCCAGGGAACTACCAACCAGGTCATACTCACCCTCAGTGAAAAATTGACCTTATCCAATCCTGCCTATTTGTTTGAATTTGTGCATGACCAAACCCGGCAGGTGTACCATTTTATCGCCGTGGATCATTCCAATTTCACGGGCCGGTACAATGAGTTTCACATCACGGAGCAAACCAGCCCAAACCTCCTTTCCAGCCAGGTAAGCCTGCCTTCCCTGGGCGGTTATCATTATACGGTGTACGAACAAAGCTCAAGTACCAACCTTGATCCCAGCCTGGCCACGGGCGTTCTTGAAACGGGAAAGCTGGAAGTATTGTCCACTGATTCAAAATCCATTACCACCTATGATGCCGAACCCAAAACCAATATTGTATATGGATAGGGTTTCCCATGCTGCCGCTTCCCTTATTTCCACCTTAAACCATTAATACCGTGAACGAACCTTCAAAAAATTATCTACAGATCCTGAAATTCAGCAACCATACCGTGCCTGAGTTCAAAGAAGTGCGGGGCAAACCCTGGATTTATTATGGGGAGAACAACAACTACCCGGATTATCTCATCAACCTTTTCAATCGGTCGGCCAAGCACAATGCGATTGTCACTGCCAAAAAAGAATATATTACCGGCAAGGGATGGTTATTGAATGAAGCGGGGCTTTCATCTGCGCAGCTCAGCTCGGCAGAAAACCTGGTACAACAAGCGAATGCCAGTGAGAGCCTGGATGATATCCTGGAAAAGGCCGCGCTGGACCTGGAAATATTCGGGGGCTTTGCCATACAGGTCATCTATACCCGAGGTACCGGGCAGATTGCAGGGTTGTATCATATTGATTTTTCCAAGATCCGGGCCAGCCATGATGGGGGATTTTTCTATTTCTCCAATGATTGGAACAAATACCACCAAAGCCTGGAAGAAACGGGGCTAAAAGGATTTAACCCTTTCAATCCCGATAGGCCGACGGGCACCCAGCTTCTTTATTTTAAAGAGTACCGCCCCAGGCTGGAGATATATCCCATCCCGGATTATATCGGCTGCATCCCTTATATCGAAATTGATTATGAGATTGCCAACTACCATCTGAACAACATCAAAAACGGGTTCTGGGCCAGTTTTATGATCAACTTTAACAATGGCACCCCTACGGTTGAGGAGCAAGCAGCCATCGAAAAACAATTGCGGAACAAGTTTACGGGTACGGACAATGCCGGGCGCTTTGTGCTCAATTTTTCTGATGACAAAACAAATGCGCCTGACCTGCTGCCCCTCCAAGTGCCTGATATTGATAAACAATTCACCTTGCTAAATGATAGTGTGCAACAGGAAATATTCACCGGCCATAAAATCACGAGTCCAATGCTTTTTGGGATAAAGACCCCTGGGCAACTAGGTGGGCGGGATGAACTTAGGGAAGCCTCAGAATTGTTTCAGAATACCTATGTAAACCATAAGCAACAGTTGCTCAGCCGCGTGTTCAACAGCCTGTTGCAGGTACATGGCATCAAAACCAATCCTTTGAAAATAAGCCCGAGCGCGCCCCTGAGTTGGCAATTACCTGACAATATCATCGCCACGGCCATGACCAAGGATGAGGTGCGTGAAAACATCGGCCTCAAGCCCTTGCAGATCAAAGGGGTGAGCGATGTATTGCCACCTGCTGCCGTGAGCACCGTGCCAGCGGAGAAAATTTGAGGATTTGGGAATTCCCCAATTCCCCTAATTTCCTAATCAACCCAATCAACCCAATTCCCTAATACCCAATACCCCATGTCCGTACTATTCATTTCAGAAAAATACCTGAAAGACAACTCGTATATTGATAACAATGTGGATGATAAGCTGCTTACACCCCTTATTATCCTTGCTCAGGACAAACATGTTTTGCCGATAACCGGGACCTCGCTATGGAACGATCTCCTGGCGCAGATCACTTCAGGGACGGTGTCTTCAGACTATCAGGACCTGCTGAACAATTACCTGCAAAAGGCAACCCTTTGGTGGACATTGGCCGAAGCGGTGTTGCCGCTCTCGTACAAATTCACCAATAAAAACGTGATGCAGAAGAACAGCGACAACAGCCAACCCGCTGCCATGGCCGACTTGTTGAAACTAAAAGACCAGTTCACGCAAAATGCTGAATACTATAGCGAAAGAGCTACCAGGCATTTGCGTGCCAATACCGATACCTTCCCGCTATACCTGCAAATAACCGGAAACAGCCTGGAAACCGTACGGCCCGAGAGCACCGCCTATAATACCGGCATGTACCTGGGCGCACCGGCGCATCATGGCAGGGTTCCATTCAGTGAGCTGTACCAAGGTAAATATGGGCTTTGCAGTGAAGATGCCAACGACGAAAACTACTATTACCATGGCTAGAAAACCCAATCAAACCCTGAGCAATAACAATGGCGAAAAGCTCAAAAAATGGCTGATAGCCTGCGGAAAAAGGGCATACGTCATCGACCCCAAGAACTCTGTTGTTTTATCAAATCCAATAACCTTATCCTCGAAAAACTAGCAATATGATCAGTATCAATCAATTTACTGCCTTGCTGCAAAGCTTGGCCGGGGCGCATGAGCAAATCAAAACCTTTGGCGAAGGGGATGTCTGGGAAATCGGTGCGTCCAAAGCCGTGCAATACCCCCTGATGTGGGCCAGTTTGCAACCCTCCTCCACGGGCCCGAAGCTGCTGAACATGAAGTTCAGCCTGTTGTTTGCCGATCTGGTCTTTGCCGACAAAAGCAATGAACAAGAGGTGCTTAGCGATACCCAACAGATCGCGCTCGACATCTTGGCACAACTCAATAGCCCCGACTACAGCGATGATTTTATCCTGGACCCCAATGCGCAACTTACCCCATTTACCGAGCATTTTGATGATGATGTGGCTGGCTGGAAAGTGGATATCAATATCAAGGTAAATTATCTGGCCGACCGATGTGCTGTGCCTTCCACATTGCTGCCTTCGCCACTGACTGCGGGTTGTGCCCCGGCGTTGGTGATGAATTCGGATGGGACTTTTACCGCTACCTTCAACAGCGGAAGCACCCATACCCTGGCAGATATCCAGTTCACGGACAGCGATGGAACGGAAACGAACGTACCTGCCCAGAAAAACATCGTTGCCAAAACCTTGGATCAGCTTGTCGCAGAAGATAATGTGAGCCTGGTCTATGATGCGCTTACGGCCGCTTCTAAATTGGATGGCCTGATCCAGATCCTTGAAAATGCAGACCTCAACAGCCTTACCACGGCTCAATTGGATTATATCGTCACCCTATTGTCCACGGCGCAGGTACAGTTGCTGTCTTCTACCCAGGTCGGGGAACTGAATGCCACCGAGATTGCCGAAATCGTTGCCTTCGCCATCCAATACCTCACCAATAGCCAGTTGTCGCATCTTACCACGGCCCAGTTGGATTATATCGTGAGCTTGTTGGTGACAGAACAGGTGCAGCTATTGAGCCTGAGCCAGGTGCAAATGTTGAGCAATACCCAGGTGCAGGAGTTGAGCTCGGCACAAATAGCGGCCCTCAATGCCACCCAGGTGCAGGCCTTGACCAATAGCCAGATAGCCAACCTAAGTTCCACTCAGGTACAAGTATTGACCAATACGCAGATCGGATACTTGAACGCTACCCAAGTACAGGAACTGGTGAACACGCAATTGGCCAACCTGAGCACGGGGCAGTTACAATACATCCTCGGTTCGTTGATGGGCAACCAGTTTTTGCAGGACAACCTTACCATATCCCAGCGTAACAGTGTGAACGAAATTTATCCCCTGCAAACCGGGCAAACCACATCCTATGCTACTGGCGATGATGGCGACCTGAAACATGGGCGGCTCGCTGATTTTTTTACCCTGAAAACCAACAACATCTTTGGCAACACCAATCGGTTTACAGATGAAAACGGCAACCAGACATATAGCAGCCATTATGTTATAGACCATGCTACGGGCTTGGGCTGGTGCACAACCCTGCAAGGAACTGCCACCTGGGCAACCGCAGTAGCAGCCTCCATTTCCCTTACGGTAGGCAGCAATACCTATACGGATTTCAAACTGCCCAATGTGAATGAGATGTTGTCTGTTTTTGATTTTGGGTTGAATAATTTATATATGAATTATTCGCCCTTCAACCAAACGACTCAAAATACACTATTTACATCTACGACTCTTCTAGTTGCGACCACTAATGCCTTCAGGGTTATTAATGGAGCTTCCACCAACCTTGTAAGTTCTGTAGCGAAAACCACAAGCCAATTCTATTATCTCGTTCGCAAACATTTTTAATGTAATTGATGCATTATGAAGAGCATATATAATTTTCTTTCTGACAATACTTTGCAAATCTCTGCAGTGAATGCAGGAATTTGGCTGAGCGCCCTGGATTGGAGTGTCAAGATTATTTTTGGCCTTCCTTCCACCATCTATGTCTGCCTAAAGATTTACAACGAGTTTTTACAGCGGAAAAACAGTGCCAAACCCGTGGATCAAAATCAGTAAGATCCCTTCAACCTGCCTCTGATTTGCTTTCCTATTTAAAACAAATACCACCAATATGACCACTAAAACCCAATATGCAGGCTGGATACTGGCTTGCCTCCTTTTTGCTGCCTTGTTTATCCAAAGAAGTTGTTCCAAAAGCTGTCCTTCCTGCAAATCCCTTACCCGTGATACTGTTATAGTGAAAGGAGATAAGGAACTGGTGCAGGTTCAGGATACTGTTTTGAAGCCAGAAAAGATGTATTATCCCAGCCTTGCCAATTCTTTGCCGATTGATACTGCCATGGTATTGAAGGACTATTTTGCGGGCCGCACCTATACCGATACCATCCATGCCCGCGATGTGGTGGCCGTGATTCATGACAGTATTGCCGACAACAAGCTGAGCAGCAGAAAGGTGTTAATAGAAAATACCCGGAGCACCCATCTTGATTTGCCGCTTGCTGCAAGGAACAAATTTTTCATAGGCGGGTTCTTTGGGTTTGCGGCCCTGAATTTCCGGCCTTCCGCAGGGGTTTCACTAGACCTAATCACCAAAAAGGATGCCTTATATTCTTATAGATATGACATCGTAAACCAATCTCATACCATCGGGATGAGTTGGAAAATACATTTCGGCAAGAAATAAGGCATCTGGAAAACTACCTTATTACCTTCTTCTTAAGGAAAAGGATACAGGATGAGGCAATAAAAAATTGGTCAGGCCACCCGGCTTCATGATTTTACGTCTTTCATGCAGATATTTGCAAGGGAAATGAATTTAACAAAACGATTGATCATGGATAGGAACCGCCTTTTTGTGTGCCTTTTATTGGGGAGCCTCATGCTATCTTCTTTTAAACAGGATGTTAATGCCATTGATGCGTTCAAAAACAAGGCAACCAGTTTTATCAAAAGATACGAAACAGATTTCCATCTCACCGCCGAAACGGTGACCCTCCAGGGGATGTTTGAGAAATATACGGCTGCGGATTGGGCGGTCACGGCCAGCTACCAAAGCAAGAAACCCTACCAGACAGAGCATAGCAAACCTTTTCACAAAAGATTGTTCTTCAGTTTTTATTACTATGAGGATCCGGCCAAAGTGAAGCTATGCCTGGATACGATCTGCAAATGTTTCCCACCTGAGTGCGCCGCCATCACCAAAGATGTGAACATGACCAGCTTGAACGCGACCCCTGCCGTGTATATTTTCAATAAAAACAAGATCATTACCTGCCATGTGAACTGCGGGGAAGAAACCGAAAAATGGCCTGAGATTGAAAAGGAGGTATTGAAGGCCTTTGCGGAAAAAGGATCAGTTTGTTTTACCACCGAGTGTGGGGGACCACTGAAATGGTCGAAGCACTGATCAGCTCTTAAATATCTTGGCGGATACCCGTTGGTTGCCACTCATTAGGTTAAGCATATAGATACCAGGTTTCCAATGGATTGCTTCGGGGAGGGCAAATAGGTTTTTCCCAGCCATGCAAAGGATTTGTTTGTCGAATATCATTTGCCCCATGGCATCATAAAGCATCAACCTTGTCTCGGCCGGGCTTTGCATACTCCAGCTTAAAATGGATTCGGTCTGGTTGAAACCCAAAAACTGGATTTGTTCGGGTACAGGGTTTATAAGGGGGGCCATGGGAAAGATTTCTGATTTCCCATCAAAATCGGTTTGCTTTAGGCGGTAATATGATGTCCCACTCAATGGGTTTTCATCATAGCTAGTATATTCTTTGAGTGTTTGGCTGGTTCCGGCACCCGGTATGGTTGCAAAAGGGATAAAATTTTGTCCGTCCCCGCTCCGTTCCAAGGTAAAATAACTGTTGTTTTGTTCTGAAGCCGTGACCCAGGAGAGGTGGGCAGTATGGCTCTGCATGATCGCCGAAAAATGAAGTAGCTGAATGGGTAATTCGCTCAAACTAAATGGTGAAAATGTGCCTTCATCAAAAGGTGTCGAATTATCGTCTTCATAAACATCATCAAAAACCGGCGCAGCGCTTTCATTCATGGCCCAAGTAAGGGAGGTGCTACCATTGGAATGGATCACATGCCATTCCAAATCAACCACCGTTGTAAAAGCAGACGTTGATGAGATATTTGCCGCAGTTCCAGATCCGTAGTCAATAATGATGTTAATTGTACCTGTTGATGGCTGAGATATCCTAGTTGTTCCACTATTATAATCCGAACTACTAGGGTCAAAGGCGGGGTCCCAAAAATAATCAGTGTTTTTTACTCCATCCCCACCACTGGCAAAGCTCATATTGGTCGCGTCAAAGTTGAAAATAAAATTGGCAGAGCCCAGTTTCAGGCTTGAGGTATGGGTACGTATGCCCAGTTGCAACCTAAGGGTGTTTCCATCATCGCTGATAAATTTCCATTGCGCATCCATGATTGGGTCATCCGCAAATGCGGGTTTCTGCCAAAGGAGGCACAATAGCAGCATGAACATTCCTTTGGCAATCGGAAACTTTGCAGGGGCAATAAGGCGCATACAATGAGAAATATAGTATTTGCGCCAAATATAGAAATCAAATCCAAATAAATGAAATGGCACCCATCTAAAATGAAATAAATCTTTCAGATAGGTGCATTTTCAGTCTATTCCTTCACCAGCTTTTTCATGGTTTCGTTTTGGCCATCGCTTATCTTTATAAAGTACATGCCTGGCTGCAAACCACTCATATCTAGGCTATAAAAAGGTGCATTGGGTAGTGCAGCCATTAATGCCCTACCCGCAATATCCAGTATTTCAATCTTTTTCATTGCAAAGCCAGCTTCTACCCGTACCATAGCTTGGGCAGGGTTGGGATATATCTTCAGCAGGGCACCAAGGTTGTTGGCGGGTTCCACCCCGGTGGAGTGCACAAAATCGGCGGTGCTCCTGGGGATCAGGTAATAGTTTTGCAAATAGGGTTGGCTGGCATCCAGTTGGCTTCCTATCCCTGTCACATCAAAATGGCTGGAAGGCTTGGCAGCATTTAGGTACAGATCGGTGCCTTGTACAATGGTCATGGCCAGGGTATCATTGCTCAGGTCAACAGCCTTCACGGTGAAATGCCCATTTTTGCCCGTGGTATCCCATTGGGTGCTATCCACCAATTTATACCCTTTCAGGGTCACCAAGTTGGCTTCCGTGGTTTCGTCCAATTTTGTCACCAACACGGGGCTGATCGGGGAAGCCACCGAAAGTTTGGATAAAGAATCCATATCAAACCAGGTAAGTCCATTGTCTTGCCGTACCGTTCCCCGTACTTCCAGGCTATCACCCACATGGGTCACGTATCCTTTATAAGCTGTTTGCGAAGAAATGATGATCCCGCCGGTTTGGTCCTGTATCGGGAACCACTGGATGGTGCCATCGCCGCTCAGGTTTTCACTTTGTACCACGCCTTTCAGCAGACAATAGGTGTGGATGGAATCAGCAATACCAGATACGACATTGAACCCTTTTACCTGTCCGATCTGGTACAAGTGGTAGGGAACATAACTGATGTCTGAAATGCTTCGGGGAATCAACATATAGCTGCCAAAATAAGGTGCCCCTACTTTATCTTGCCCCACGATCCCAATGACATTGAATTTCCCTTTTGGGGCCGGTTTCGAAAACAAATCGGTTCCATCAGTGATGTAGAGTTTTACGCTGTCTTTGCCATCGGTCATGTCCACAAAGAAATCCCCCTTGGCATTGGTCCATTGGGTAGGGTCCACAAGCCAGGCATTGTTGAACCTGACGAGGCTTGCCTCCATAGGTTCTGTAAGTTTGGTCACCAGGGTTGGGTTCAAAACGGGATTGGCAGCCACGAGCGTAGAAAGAGAATCCGCAACGATATACGTCATTCCGTTGATTTGGTGAACCAGGCCCCTGATTTCAATACTGTCGCCTGCCTTGGGTGTATAACCAATACTCAACTGCGCATTTACAAAAACAGCACCCGTACTGTCCTTCATAGCAAAGGCCAGATCGGATTTATCATAGCTGGGGCTCTCCACAATCCCTTTTACAAGGAATGGGGTAATGGCGGTTACCGAATCTGCCACCCCGGTTGTTGGGTTTTGGCCGCGTACTTCACGTATCTTATATAATTGTATGACATGCCGGAAATCGGAAAACCCTCTTGGTTCTATAAAATAGCTTCCCAGATAGGGGGATGTAGCCTTGTTCTGGCCTCCGATACCTATAATATCATATCGCCCTTTGGGGGCTGCGCTCATTTTGAATAGATCCGTAGTGCTGCTCACAAACATTGCAAAACTGTCTTTTCCATTGGTGACCTTTACGCTAAACCCGGCACCGGCAGGAGTCCAATCGGCAGGGTCAGCCACAAAAACATTTTTGATTTGTACGAGGTCAGATTCGGTAGATTCATTAAGGACGGTAACTACCGCCGCAGATTTGAGCAATGTCCCCTTCGTCAATGAAATAATGGAATCTGCCGTGTATTGGGTTTGGCCATTGGTTTGGCTCACCGTTCCTTTTATCAGCAAGCTATCCCCGATGGCAGGGGTATAATATTTGATTTTGGATGAAAATACCATGATGGCCCCTGTATTGTCGATCAAAGAAAACTCCAACGCGGTGCCACTGAAACTTTGGCTATACACTATCCCTTTTATATAACCTGTTCCTTTATTCAAAGAGTCCGCTACGCCAGTAGTGACATTATATCCCTTCAGTTGCTTGATGCTATATAATGGTATCGGGGCAAAAGGCAGTATTTTCTCAAAATCGAATACGCCACGGGGCCATAATTGGTACCCGCTGGTAAATGGCGAACTGGCTTTCACCTGCCCCCCTAGACCTGTTAGGTTAAATTTCCCGACGGGTGCAGCCAATAAGCTGAAAAGATCGGTTCCGCTGAGGATATTTACGTCAATGGTGTCGGCCCCATCCGTGTATTTCACTATAAATCCAGATCCGGTCGGTAACCATTTGGTCGCATCCACAATATGGGCATTATTAAATTTAATGAGGCCAGACTCATTGCTTTCAGTCACCTTGGTAACAATGGTGGGTTTTATCAAGGCGGCAGCACTCTTTCTCAAAGTACGAACAGAGTCGGCGATAATCACCGTGAACCCTTGTTGTTGGCCCATGGTACCGCGAACCATGACACTGTCCCCAATATTGGGAACATAATTTTTTACCGTGGTTGAAACCGCAGTTATGGCCCCAGTATTGTCCATAAAACTGAATTGCAGGTTGGGCTTGGTCAAATCAGGGCTGTACACAATGCCTTTTAGCAGTATCTGGTGTCCGTTTCCGGCAGAATCCGAGACCCCGGTCGTGGTATTTTGGCCCCTGACCTGGCTTATTTTGTACAATGGCAATGGTATGGTATCTATGTCCGCTGCATTTCGTGGCCAGATATAGTATCCGTTTGTGGGGGTGGTCCCATTTTGCAGTACGATACCCACTAGGTTGTACGGGAATTTTGGCGCGGGCTTGCTATATAGGTCGGTATATTTGTTCACCCATACATTATAGTTCGTAGTGCCATTGGTCATGGTGGTCATGAACCCGCCATTCTTGCCGGCCCCGGTGGTATCCCATTTATACCCGGTTGCCAAGCTCACCTTATTTATTTTCACCAAGCCCGATTCCAAGGTATCATTGTTGATGTTGGTCACGATCTTGGGTTTGCCGATGCTGTTGTTGGTATTGATAAGGCCAATAGAATCCAAAGAGATATAGGTAAGGTAGTTGGAGCTTTTTACCAGCCCATATATAGCCACGCTGTCTCCAATTGCTGGCGTATAACCATAGGTTTTTGCTTGACTTATGGCCATAATGCTGCCCGTACTGTCCTTAAATGCTAGGTTGAGTCCGCCACCCTGATAATTGGAACCTAGTACCAAGCCACGGAATACCCCGCTTTGGGTAGTATCAGGCAGGCCCAGTGTTTGCGGGAATTTGACGCTCCGCACTGTATGGGGGATATAAGCCTTTACCGAAAGCGAAAAATCATCGATTGCCAAGCCATCGTTGCTCCCCGGAATATTTTTGTCGTGCCAACGGATCCAGATGCTGGAGCCGCTGGCAACCGAGATGCCAGAAAGGGTATAGCTGAATTTTTTCCGGTTTGCCGAGGCATTTCCGTCCAGTTGGCCCGTGGTGCCTGAGGTAACAGGGCTATGAATATTAAGAAGCGGAAGGCCGATCCAAAAGCCTGAAGATAGGCCTGTTGCAAAGGTGGTTACATCAGCGGTCATGGAGTCAGCACGACCGGTGGCCCCGAGCCGCCATTGTTCGATGGTAAAGGATAGGGTGATGGAATTGATGTTGTACCCACTTGTGTTTTTGAACTGGGCCCCGATATAGGATTCGATACTGCCTGAAGCCAGGGTTCCCAAAGCGCGGTCAGAACTGCCTTTATGGCCATAGCTATAAGTATCCCCTGTGGATGAGGCACCGGAATCAGCCGTATAGGTGGAATTTGCCGCTGTGCCCGATTCGTACATGTACCATCCATTGGGTAGGGTAGAAGAAGTACCGCTGCTGGCCAGGGAGTCAAAATTTTGTTTGTACGTGAATACGGGCTTGGAAATGGCGATTACCTGGGCTGTTGCGTTATGGATGTGAAGCAAGAGCAATAGGGGGACTAAAGCAAAGATCCTTTTCATAAAGTGGTGATTTGAGAGTGAAGGGGATGCAAAATAATAAAAAATGGGTGGAATCGTGTGCAACATTCCTAATTATTTGCATTAAGGGTGCATACCTTGCTTCGGATAACAATAAACTGCTACCTTTGGATGTTTAGAAAAAGGGTTCAGGTATCTGCGGCAACATACCATGATATGGTTTTTTGGCAAGAAGGTGCCCTTTTACTGAAACTGAGACAATAGACCATCCATTAAAAACTGCCTATGGCAATACTCCTGATAGACAATTTCGATTCCTTTACCTATAATATATACCATTACTTGCTGCAATGCGGGCAGGATTGCCGCATGATGCGGAACACTGGGCCTGTGCTGGAAGAACTATCCACCGGAAAATATTCTGGAATTGTGTTTTCGCCAGGACCTATGCGGCCAGATAACCACCCTATAGTAAGGGAAGTCATCAGGAAATATCACCTAGATGTTCCGATGTTGGGCATTTGTCTCGGGCATCAGGCCATAGGGGAGTTTTTTGGGGCAGAGTTGACTAAGGCACCTGTTCCTGTACATGGCAAAGTATCCGTCATCCACCATACGGGGCATCCCATGTTTCAGGATGTTCCAAAATCGGTGCAGGTGGCAAGGTATCATAGCCTGTTGCTGAAGGATATTGAAAAAACAAGCTTAACAATAACAGCCACCACGGATGATGGGCTGCCCATGTCACTGGCCCATAAAGGGCTGCCAGTTTGGGGGATGCAATTTCATCCAGAGGCCATACAGACTGAATACGGGCAACAGATGTTGAAAAATTGGACCTCAATCTTTTCTTAAAAAGCATCTGTTTTAATTTTTATTTATATTTGACCTTGATTTGGGTACGCGCATTATGGATTATCAACTGAAGAAAGAAGGGAAGTTTCAATACATAGAAGAGGGTGAAGGGCCAGTGCTGCTGTTGTTGCATGGTCTATTCGGTGCCCTGAGCAACTGGTCAACCGTGCTCGATTATTTTTCAACCGATTATAGGGTTGTTATACCCCTTATGCCCATATACCAGATGCCGCTGACCTCTACCAATGTGGACGGGCTGAGCGATTTTATCCATGAGTTCATGCAGTTCAAAAACTATCCACCGGTTACCTTATTGGGCAATTCGCTCGGTGGGCATGTAGGGTTGGTGTATGCGCTTGACCATTCTGAAAACGTACATTCCATGGTACTTACCGGAAGCTCTGGCCTGTATGAAAACGCGATGGGCGGCTCATTTCCCAAGCGGCAGAACTACGAATTCATCAAGAAAAAGACACAAGAAACCTTTTTTGACCCCGAAACCGCTTCAAAAGAGTTGGTGGACGAAGTATATGAACTGGTAAACTCCAGGAATAAAGGGCTGCGAATAGTGATGATGGCAAAATCGGCCATCAGGCACAACTTGGGCAGCGAAATAAAAAACATCCATGTACCGGTTTGCCTGATATGGGGCCGGGAAGACACGATCACTCCTCCGGAAGTGGCCGAAGAGTTCCATGCCTTGCTTCCGCATTCTGAGCTGCATTGGATAGAAAAATGTGCCCATGCCCCAATGATGGAGCGGCCAGAAGAATTCAACCATATTTTGGACGGCTTCCTGAAGAAAATGTACGTACCCACAAACTCGCTCTAATGCTCGCGAGCGAACTTCTCACCCCTGATTTTCCAGTAGTAAGGCCTGGCGACCCTTTGCATAAAGCGGTAGATGTCTTTTTGGAACATTGCATTTGCCATGTGCCCGTACTCACTGACAATACACTGGAAGGGGTATTGCCTATTGATCTACTGATGGATATCCACGAAGAAGGCAAGGTGATATCAGACTTCAAAGATGACTATATCAATGCCTATGCCTATACTGACCAGCACGGGCTGGATATATTTGAGCTGATGGCAAAATTTGAACTGACTGCCATCCCGGTGCTTGATCAAAACCATCACTATGCAGGCTGCATCACGGTGAACAACCTGATGTCCAAAATGAGCAATTTCCATTCATTCAAGCAAGTAGGCGGCATTATCGTGCTCAGTGTGGGCATCCACGATTATGATTTGTCTGAAATATCCAGGATCGTGGAATCGAACAATTCCAAGATATTGATCCTGTACCTGGATAGTGATGCCGAAAGCCAAACCTATAAAATCACTCTGAAAGTGGATACCCTTGACCTTGAGAGGATATTGGCCACTTTTGACCGGTTTAAATATACTGTTGATTATAGCCATCCTTCCGCAAGGCAAAAAGACGAGCTTCAGGAGCGTTACGAACTGCTAATGAAGTTGTTTGATATATAGAGATCATCCAGCAAAGTCCCAAGGCGCGCGTTTTGAGGCCGTAATTGGGCATAGGCACAAAAAAATCTGTTATTTTGTGGCAAATCTGCACACCCAAGCATTGAAAAACCTAGTCCTCATAATTTTGTTTATTTGTTATGGACTTACTCAACACGCTTTTGGACAAGCACAAGATAGCCTGACCATTAAGGATATCTACATTACCGGCAACAAGCTTACCCGGGCTTCGGTAATTTTCAGGGAAATATCCATCAAAAAGGGGGAAAGATTGTCTCGACAAGAGCTAACGGATAGGATGCGGGAGAGCGAAAAATTTCTCATCAACCAGTCTCTTTATCTGGATGTTTATCTGCGGGATTCGGTTGCAAATGGAGATGCATATATATATATAAAGGTAAAAGAGCGGTTCAATATTGATTTCTGGCACCCGCAGGTAAAGGTGGCTGACCGTAATTTCAATGAATGGTTGAGGAGCCCTTCCGTGTACAGGTTGACCTATGGCCTTCCAGTGGTGATCAGCAGTTTACGGGGTGATAACGATAAACTTACCCTTTCAGCGATTTTTGGTTGGAGGCAAACATTTGGCATAGATTACCGGGTTCCCTACCTGAACAAAGAAAAGACATTAGGCATCGAAAACATTTTCACCTATCAAGACGGTCATGAGGTAGGGGCGATTACTAGTGACAACCAATTGCAGTATGTGCGGGTTGACCAGCAAGTCATTTTTCAGAAAATAAGCTACGAGACCGATTTTATCTATCGGAAAAAATACCAAGTGACCCATACGTTCACTATTGGCTTCGACTATTACAAGATTGGGGATACTGTAAGCCGTATCAACCCTGATTACCTGGGTAATGGAAGGACCATCATCCGTGTGCCACGCCTCGCTTATAAATTCATATATGACAAACGTGATTATGCCGTATATGCACGCAAGGGGGACTATTTGAATTTCAGTATAGAACATGATGGGCTACCCGTATTGCTAAAGGATGTAAACGTGACCACCATTGACTTTACCTACCGGAAATTTGTCCCCATGGGAGGTCGGTTTTACTATGATGGCGGCATTACCACTGAAAATGAGCTTCAAACACAACTCCCCTATGTTTTCCGCAGTTCACTGGGGTACCGATATCAAGTGAGGGGATTTGAGCATTACTTGTCAGACGGCAACGCGTATATCCTGGCCGAAAACGAGATCAAGTTTTTGCTGTTGTCCAGGTCTTTCAAGCTCCCTTTGATTCGTGTAGGTGCATTTAACCCGGTGCCGCTGGCCATATATCCAAAGGTATTTTACGACGAAGGTGTGGTTTTCTATCAAAATCCGGATATATCAAACAACCTGGTGAACAAACTGATGAGCGGATGGGGTGCCGGCATTGACTTAACCACATATTATGATTTTGTGATGCGCGTGGAATACAGTTTCAACAATCTGGGCGAAGGCGGATGGTTCTTGCACTTTACGGAAGTTTTTTAGTTGGGGCCGCCAAAGCCTTCGCATTTTGCTGCATTTATGTAAAATACAGTCTTAACTTTGCCGAAGCTTCGTCCAAGGGCGCGGTGGAACAGAATTAGCGGAAAACAACAACCGATCCCAATCCATGAAACTAGGCATTTACGGCAAATTACTGGACGCGAAAGATATAGATACCATTGCGTATCTGTTCAGCCTGCTCCCTGGTGCGGAAATGACTTGGTGTATCGAAAAGAAATACTACGAAAAGATCAAGGGCAGTATCTATCTAGGCCAGGCAGAAACTTTTATCAATTCCACGGAGCTCAAGGCATGTGAAGTCAATTTACTTCTTTGTTTAGGTGGTGACGGGACCTTGCTCGAAGCGCTTGATTTTGTCAAAAAAACATCCATTCCCGTTATTGGGATCAACTTGGGAAGGCTCGGCTTTTTGTCGCAGGTATCAAAGCATGCCATACCGGAGGCACTTTATAGCCTTCAAAATGGCCATTTTAGGCTTGAAAAGAGGAGTGTGCTGGAGTTGAAATCAGAAAACGACCTTTTTAAGCCCTTCAATTATGCGTTGAATGACTTTACCATACATAAGCGAGACACCGGGTCCATGATTTCCATTGACACGTATCTCAATGGGGATTATTTCAATACCTATTGGGCCGATGGCATCATTGTGTCAACACCAACAGGGTCAACAGCCTATTCATTGAGCTGCGGTGGACCGATAATTTTCCCGGATTCGAACAATTTCGTCATCACGGCTGTTGCTCCTCATAACCTGAATATCCGACCGATCATCGTTTCTGACAACACGGTGATCAGTTTCAGGGTAAAGGGAAGGGGGGCAAACCACCTCGTTTCTCTGGATGCAAGGTACGAAATAATTGAACATATCAAAGAGATAGCCATACAGAAAGCAGATTTCCTATTAAATTTGATAAAACTTAACAACCAAAACTTTATAAATACGTTAAGAGATAAATTAAAATGGGGATTAGATCCAAGAAATTTATAAATTTGTACCAGAATTTTGAGAAAACCAGAAATAAGTTATAATTTTATCCCGTAAAAAATCTGACATAAACATCATCACTATGAAACCCACAAAACTTTTACTTACGCTATGTGCGCTGCTGCTAAGTTTCTCCGCTTTCGCGCAGGACAAAGAATTTGGTATTTACCTCGGCACAGCCCAATATCAGGGAGACCTTTCACAAAATCAAATCACCATCAACGAAACCAAACCAGCATTTGGTATTCTTGGGAGATATTACCTGAACCCAAGGTTCGATATAAAGGGTAGCCTTTATGTAGGTTGGATCGCAGGTAGCGATTCATTGAACTATTCCAATGACCACGACCGTGCGAAAAGGAACTTGAGTTTTCAAAGTGTGGTAATTGACCTCGGCGCCACTGCAGAGTTCAACTTGCTTCCTTACATCAGCAACAGTAAGAAATATCGTTTTGCACCAGTTCTGTTTGCAGGTCTTTCATTGTTCTATTTCAACCCAACCGCTGATTATCATGGTCAAGACAACATAGCATTGCAACCATTGGGAACTGAAGGCCAAAACCTTCCAGGATCCTCACTGAAACCTTATTCATTGGTTCAGTTGTCTATTCCTATAGGCATTGCTTTCAAATACAGCCTTGGCAACTTCTGGAACCTTGGCTTGGAAATAGGTTTGCATAAAACATTCACTGATTATTTGGATGATGTAAGTGGTACCTATGCAAACTATGACCAATTGAAAGGCAATAAAGCACTTTCAGCAGAGCTTGCCAACCGCACCGCTGATGGAACAGGTAATCCAAACTTTAACCCAAATAGCATGAACGGTGGTACAAGGGGCAATCCAAATAGGAATGACACTTACATTTTTGCTGGGTTTACCTTGACGAAGACCATAAGAAGGTGGTCTTGTACCGGTTTTTAATTTTTTTTTTGTAGTTGATCTGTTTTTTTCCTAATTTGCCTACCTGTTTAATTTGGAAAGGTAAATAGGAATGAAGAGAAAACTAACTTTGATATGCTTAGGGGTGTTTTTTACACCCCTTTTTTCGTTTGGCCAACTTTGGGAGGTTGGGGTTATGTTGGGTGGCTCAGCTTATAGCGGAGATCTGACCCCCGGCTTGATAGATATGAAGCAAATCCACCCTGCCGGCGGAGCCATAATAAGAGCCAACCTGAATAAATACATTACCATGAAAGGCAATGTGTATTTGGGTACTATTTCAGGTGACGATGCAGATGCTAGCGTAGAAAAGGACCGGCTGAGAAACTTGAGCTTTACATCAAGCATTCTTGATATTGGGGTCAATTGCGAGATAAACCTTCTTGGTTTTATGCCAAACAACAAGCATTACGCCACTTCCCCCTATCTTTTTGCTGGGTTGGCAGTTTTTAGGTTCGACCCTACGGCTTATGATCCTGTCTCTAATTCTATGGTAAGGCTTCAGCCTTTGGGCACGGAAGGACAAGGGACGCCCCGATACAACAATAGAGAGAAATATTCCCTTACACAAGTGTCCATCCCTTTTGGTATCGGGCTTAAGCACAGTATTTCTCCGCACTGGAATATTGGCCTAGAGTTTGGATGGCGAAAGACTTTTACGGATTATCTTGATGATGTTAGTTCCACCTATGTGGAGTACGACTACCTGTCAGCATTTAGCAGTCCATTGGCGGCTAGGATGTCCAATAAGAGCCTCGTTGCTGGTGCTACTGCCACTTATACTTCAAAAGACCTGAGGGGGAATTCGTCAGCCCTTGACTGGTATATGTTCGGCGGTATCATCATATCCTACAACATATTGCCCCCAATGTGCTACAAATTCTAACTAACTAAATATTACAAGAGGTCATGAGAAATTGGAAAGTCTTATCCTTAGCCACATTTATCCTGTTTTTGTGTACAAGTCTAGAAGCTCAAAAAAATTACAGATTCCCCAAAAAAGACAAGATTGAATTTGGGCTTTTTTTCGGAGCATCAAATTATGAGGGGGATTTGGAACAGGATCCTGTCAACATCAACCATACCTTGATCGGATATGGTGGTTTTGCGAGATATAATTTTACAAACCATTTTTCATTGCGTTTTGGGATGGATTATGGTACCATTACTGATGCAGACGCTTATGCAACTGAGGAATGGAGAATAAAAAGAAACCTGAGCTTCACGACCACTATTTTTGACGGATATCTGGCTGCTGAATGGTATTTGGTTCAATGGCCCATTGGCGGTAAACGATATGTGAGTCCATACCTTTTGGCTGGCGTAGGTGCCTTCCATTTCAACCCTACGGCTGATTATAAAGGTGTGACCTATGATTTGCGTCCATTGGGCACCGAAGGGCAGGGGACATTGGCGTATCCTGACAGGCAGCCGTATGACCCGAACCAACTTTACATCCCATTTGGTGGTGGTTTCTTGTTTTCCCTGAGTTCGACATGGTTTGTAAGCATAGAGTGCAGAATCAATAAAACGTTTACCGATTATCTTGACGATGTGAGTACTACATATGCCTCCCCAGACGTACTCATTGCCCAAAATGGACAAAATGGTGCCATTGCAGCTGCTTTGGCCAATAGGACCAATGAGATTTATCCTAACGCGACAGATCCTACCGGACAGCCGCGAGGAAACCCTAAGACAACGGATTGGTTTTTCTTCACTGGCATTACATTGTCCCATACCTTCAAACCCAAAACGCATTGCTATACTTTTTAGAGGGAGAAACAATAATTGCTTGGTTTCGTTAGTTTATGTGCATGAAACCAAAGTTTTTGATGAAAAAATACCTTAAGGCAGCCTTTTTTTTAGCATTCTTGGCTCCATTTTTAGTTAATGCTCAGCAGCTTACCATTGGCAAACCAAGTTGGGAGTATGGGGTATTTGGGGGTATTTCCAATTATATGGGCGATTTGGCCCCTGATCCCATATTCAAGGAGTCTCACCCTGCTTTTGGGTTGTTGTTAAAAAGGAACGCCAACAATTATTTCTCATACTGTCTGGATTTCACCGTCGGTAAGATTTCTGGAAATGACAGTAACTCCAAGTCGCTTGCACCACGGGGCTTGAATTTTCAATCCAATATTTATGAGGCCTCGTTTCAGATAGAGTTCAACTTTTTTTCTTTTAGTACTGTCAATATTCGGGGTACGCAGAGAATATCTCCCTATGTTTTCAGTGGATTGTCTTTGTTCCACTTTGACCCAACTTCAACATATAACGGTCAGACATATCATCTACAAGGGCTTTCTACGGAGGGCCAAGGGTTTGCAGAAGGAGCCCCGTCGCCTTACAAGCTTACACAATTGGCCATACCATTGGGTGGTGGTATAAAATTCAACCTTTCAAACGCCTTCAATATCGCCGTACTAGCCGGATACCGTGCCACATTTACCAACTATCTGGATGATGTAGGAGGGGTATATGCCCCAAAGAGCCAGATACAAGAACACAAGGGCAATGCAGCGGCATTCTTCTCTGATCCTACCAATTACGCTTCCAATTCAGCAATACCAGGCCTGCAGCGGGGCAACCCAGACAGAAATGATTGGTATATGTTCTATGGCATTGTGCTTTCTTATGTGGTTCCTCCGCCAAACTGTCCGAAGTTTACCAGGTAGGTACTTGGGATTTATTTCATGATCTGTTGATCTCCATTGCTCCTTTCCGCAATCTTAGCATAATTCAATACATCCTGGCGCCTATCGCAGCATCTGATTTGTCTGGAACCAGCAACACCACTTCCCCATCGGCATCGGGTACTCCTAGGGTCAAGACCTCAGAGATAAACGGCCCAATTTGCCTGGGAGGGAAGTTGACCACCGCCAGTACCATTTTCCCAATCAAGCCTTCTTTAGTATAGTTCTTTGTTATTTGGGCTGAGGATCGTTTAGTCCCTATATCGCTCCCGAAATCAATGGTCAGGCGATAGGCCGGCTTGCGGGCTTCCGGAAAATCTTCTGCAGTAAGGATTTGCCCAATGCGGATATCCAGCTTTTCAAAATCTTGTATTGTTGCCATTCTTCAAATTTATCTTTTTGCTGCGATTAAAAAATACATAGATTAGCGGTTTAAAAATCTAAAACACACATAAGTTATGGCAAACAAGACTTTTCGCATTTTGAGCATTGACGGAGGGGGCCTTCGCGGCATTATTCCCGTAAAAATCCTGCAGAAACTGGAAGAAATTACTGGCAAACGTGTGCACGAGATGTTTGATTTAGTGGCAGGCACATCTACCGGTGGTATCATAAGCTGCGCGAGCGTGCTCAAAGGAGAAAATGGGCAACCAAAATTCAGTTTGGCAGATATAGAAGATATTTTTGCAAAAAAGGCAGGTACTATTTTCCCAGCCGCAAGAGGGCTAAAAAGAATGATATTGGCAGCGGAAAACATCGCGAGACCCGGTTATAATCCAGCGGGCCTTCAATCGGTTTTAGAAGATTATTTTGACGAAGAGCGCATTACAGACACGTTAACCCCGGTATTTGTGAGCGCATATGACCTGAACAACAACCGTGCATTGTTTTTTAAGTCCAGGCAGGCACTCACTGATGACAAGGTGAATGCAAGGATGATAGATGTTTGCAGGGCCACTTCAGCCGCACCAACTATCTTTCCGGCATATATATTCAACTATGATGATCCTAAATTCCCCAATGACAACCCCACACGCATGTGTATAGACGGTGGTGTGTTTATCAACAATCCTGAAATCGGTGCTTTTACCGAAGCCAGTAGATTTGCAAGCTATCCGCCCTACAACATGCCGAACGTGAGCAATGATGATATTTGTATCCTCTCATTGGGCACTGGCCACTATACAAGTTTGATGACTCAAAAACAAGGTGAAGACTGGGGCGAAATAGCATGGGCGCCCAATATATCCGATGTGATGATGCAGGCTGTAAGCCACACTGCAGAATATCAGGGTGATGTATTGACTTCTGATGACCACCACCTACGGGTTCAGATTGCGATAGAAAATGAAAAATATGATGACTTGGCTGACCCTTCACCAATCATCAGGGAGTACCTGCTTGAAGAAGTAAACAATCAGGTTTTTAATAATCCAATTGCTATGGCCTCGTTAAACAAATTTATTGAAGATGCACAATTGGGTAGGGGAAAACATTGATGTATTCAATGCGCTACGGTATCTTTTTTTCGCGGAGATAAATTTCTATCGATTTTTTTCATAATTTTGCGCCCACGATTGAATAATCTGGTTCGGTAGTTCAGTTGGTTAGAATGCCGCCCTGTCACGGCGGAGGTCGCGGGTTCGAGTCCCGTCCGGACCGCAAGAAAGCCTGTAAGTCAAAAACTTATGGGCTTTTTTATTTTAGGGGATCCTTTAAGATACAACTTTAGGCGCAGCATAGCCAAGAAAAGCGCACCACGTCAAACCATCTGCCCTTCAAAAACCTCGGCAAACTTCTCCTTGATCACGCCTTTCACCGCTTCAAAGTCAAGTAGGTGGCCCAGTTCCCTAGCCATACTGGTTACGGCCTTGTCTTCGATGCCGCAGGGGATGATATGGTCAAAATAGGATAAGTCGGTATTGATGTTGAATGCCCAACCGTGCATGGTCACCCATCTGCTGCATTTTACTCCGAGGGCACATATTTTCCGGGCCTTTTTATCGTCATCTGGGTCAAGCCATACCCCCGTGTATTCTGGATATCGGCCCGATTCTATGCCATACTCTGCCAATGTCCTGATGAATACTTCCTCCAGGTTGCGCATATACAAATGGATATCGGTAAAAAAATTGTCGAGGTCCAAGATGGGATAACCCACATTTTGCCCCGGACCATGGTAGGTAATATCACCGCCACGGTTGTTCCTGTAAAACTCAATACCTTTCTCGTCCATTTCCATTTCTGTGAGCAGCAAATTATCAATGGAACCGCTTTTGCCCAAGGTATATACTGGAGCATGCTCACAAAAAAGCAAATAGCTGTTGGTAGGCTGCCTTTCTGCTTCTGGGAGGTCGCGGTTCTTGATTTTTAGGGCAATGGTAGCATCAAAAAGCTGAGCTTGGTAGTCCCAAGCGGGTTTGTAGGAGATCCTTCCAAGGTCTTGAAAAATGATGGGTTGTGCCAATGATTGCGGGATTTGTTATGGTACAAATTTCGTTAAAAATCAGTCATTGTACATCCTTGATCAACCTGCTTCTTTTTACCTTGTGTGCATCATGCTATCTTTGCACGGTTCTTGTATATCCAGCACACCATGAAAATTGCGATAAGGCATATCCTGCTTTTTATTTTACTTGCCCTGTTGCTCCCTTCCTGTGGCTATCATAAACTTGGCAGCCATCAAGAAGAAGTCTTCAAGGCATGGTCTGACATGGAAAATGAAGGCCAACGCCGTATAGACCTCGCACGCCATGTGGTAGATACCTATATCAAGGATGACATAAGTAACAAAGAACTCCTTACCCAAATAAAGGAATCAAGGGCTAATGCGGAATTGCTCTCTATGGAAATGACCCCAGGAAATCTTGGGCAAGACTATGTGACACGGTACCAAGAAGCGCAAAACCAACTAAAAAGTGATCTGAACAAATATTTTGGAGTGATGAAAAGCAGGGAATGGCAAAAGAACGATCCTGATGCTGTGGCTTTCAGGGATGAATCAAAACAAATCGATGACAGCTTGAATAAACACATACTTCTGTATAACACCGCTGCCTTACGCTACAATACCACCAGGAAACATTTCTGGAACAGCTTCACTGCCTCCATGGCGCGGTTTAGGCCCAAAGGATATTTCAAGGACCTGCCAATAACCAAATGAATTTGTAATTTCGGCCTGTTATGGCATTGAAAGTTAAAGCTGGCTACCAGTTCAAAGAAGTGGATGTGAAGGAAGTGTTGTTTCTTGATGTGGAAACAGTGCCGTTGTACCCAGATTTTGATGCATTGCCAGAAATATTCAAGCCGCTGTGGCGGGATAAATCACGCAAATACAGCTATGAGAACCTGACCCCGGAGGAACTTTATTTCGAAAAAGCAGGGATACATGCCGAATTTGGCAAAATTGTTTGCATTTCTGTCGGCAATTTAAGGGTAAACACGGCCACCAATGATCTCAACCTGAATGTCAAATCCTATTATGGCCACGATGAACAAGTGATATTGTCCGATTTTAAGGATATGCTGGATAGAAGATACAGCCGGACACATGAACAATTTCTATGTGCCCATAATGGCATTGAATTCGACTTTCCCTATATAGCCAGGCGAATGCTGATCCATGACATAGCCTTGCCAGCCATGCTGGATATCTCAGGGACGAAGAGCTGGGACAACCGATGGCTGCTAGATACCATGGACCTCTGGCGCTTTGGCGATTACAAAGAGAAAACCGCTCTTAATCTATTGGCGGCCTGTTTCAATATACCGAGCCCCAAGGACGATATCAGCGGCAAAGACGTGGCTCGCGTATATCATCAAGACAAAGACATAGAACGCATCATGATCTATTGTATGAAGGATATTGTGACCTTGGCAAGGCTTTTTCTTCGTTTCTCTGGGCTGCCTACGGTGGAGGATGAAGCAGTGGTTTATGTGTAAGGTTGAATGGGTTAATTGGGTTGAATAGGGGAATTGGGTTAATTTGGGAGAAGAGGTTAAATTAGTTGAATGGGTGGATTAGGTTGAATGAGGTAATTGAGGTTAAATGGTTGATATGGGAAGAGCTTAAAAGGGGGAACGGTTCGGCAAGAAAATAACAATAGCTATAAAATACTATAATGAAAACTCTTGAGGACTTGGATGTTTGGATATTATGAAGAGAACTCCGAAATGAGATATCTGAATTCGCAAAAAAGTTACCAAAATTTGAACAGTTCCGACTTGCTGACCAGATGATTAGAGCTTCACGTTCAGTTACGGCAAATATTGCCGAAGGTTATGGGAGATTTCACTTCCAAGAAAGTATACAGTTTTGCAGACACGCAAGGGGTTCACTGATTGAACTAATAGATCATTTTACTGTAGCCTTGGATGAAAGTTATATCAATGAGTCTGAATTTCAAATTTTTAAAGAAAAAATTCTCAGATGCAATAAGGTAATCAACGGATACTTGCTGTATTTGAAAAATGCAAAAGCAAATTCAGCAAATTCACCTAATCAACCTAATCAACCTATTTAACCCAATTTCCCAATTTAACCATTTCATACGCTACAATCCGCTCACCATCTTTCCCTTGGGGTACTTCACGGTGTATTCGAACTTCACGGTTTTTTCTTCGTTGGGTTGTAGGGTTACTTGCCAAGTGAGTTTGCCTGTCCCCTTGTCCAAGGTAGCACCGGATGATTCGAGCAGTTCAACCACGATGTCTTTTTGAGAGGATATGGGTATCTGGTCTTCTATTTTTATGTCAACCGGAACGTCTTTGGTGTTGCGTACATTGGTAGCAAAGCCGAAAGACTGAACCTTATTGCTGCCCAAGAACTGGTTTTTGGTGAAGTTTTTCACGCGGATGCGTTTGATATTTATTTTCCTGTCCTTGCCGAAAGATACCATCAGTGTATCCTTGGTAGTTGAGGGGTCAATGTAAGACTTGCCCACAAATCCACTCTCCAGGAATATGTTCACCTCGCCCGGGAGCAGGTTATATTCTTCCCATCCTGTGATGGCGGCTTCCAGAAAAGCATCGGTAGTGGCCATGGGCAGGGCAGCATATTCAAAATGGGATGGCAAGCTGTATTGCTGGATGCGCACATGCTTCACGATACCATCCGAAAGGATATCATATTTTAAATTAATCTCGAAATTGGTTGCCAGCACATTCTTGTTTAGGTTGGTATAATCGGATGCGTAAGTAAGCTTTTTCATTGAGTCATCCCTTTTAGCATCTTCTTGAGATTTTGACTGAATGGTGTATTCATGAGATATTTCAGCTTGATTGGTAGAGTTATCTAAATTCCTAAAGCTTGCCTTGGCCCTATTTCCTCTAATGCTATTATTGTCCCCAAATGCCCAAGTTGCAGGATCGTAATAGCCCAACGTGGCCACCGGCATCTTTGGTTTTATCCCGCTCACCGATGGGTTGCCAGTGGACAGGATGAGTTTTACGTTTTTCCAATCCTCGCCCGTGGTCTGACTTACTTCGGCATCATAATCGAGGTTGATATTTGATGCCGTGTTTTCCGCACGCATGTTATAGGTAGGCGTCCAATAGGCATTGCTCACGTAGTAGGTAAAAGTAAAATTGGCATCCGTGTAGCCATTGCTCGATGCAATGAAAGTAATCTCCCCATAAGGATGGGAGTTTTTGGCATATATCTCATTTTTTTGTGCCTGGATGGCATTTTGTTTTACTAGATAGTCGGTTTCACGCTTGTGCCAGGTATTAAGTTCTGAAAGCACGTCGCGTACCCTTTTTTGGTAGAAATCAGCCAGGTTGTCCAATGCATCTATATAAGAAGTATTTGGCCCGTTGTTCAGCCGGTAATTGGCTTTCAACATGTCCATTTCCTCGTCCAGGGCGGCTATCTCGTTTTGTATCTTGCTGAGCCGGTTATTGGTAGTATCCCAGCTGTATTGCAATTGTATGTCGAGGCTTGATGGTTCCACCGGTTTCAGGTAGTTGGTGGCGGCATTTACCGATAGTATGGTGATGTTGCTGTTACTTTCCAGCCGCACGCTATTGATGTCGAGATAGTTTGATAACCCATCCAGCACTATTTCATTGGTACCCGGAACAAGCTTTACCTGTGCGGTGCGCTTTACCATGGCACCTTGCAGATAGACCGTTACCTCACTGATGGTGGAAGGATAATGCTTGGGCTCTGCTTGGGAAACCAGCGCAATAAGCGAAAAGAGACAGGAGAGAAGAAGAATTTTTTTCATGATCTGTGGTTTGAATTCTATTATAATCGGTTTATAGGCAACGGCTTGATTTTCGGTATCGTATGCTGTCCATCAAAAACAAGCAAATTTTACAAAAATCACACGGTATTTATGCCCTTCATGAATAAAAGGTAAACGGAGTGTGGAGTATTTTGGTGAAAAAGTCACCGATAGAATACAATAACAACGGCAAACGTTGAATTAGCTTTTGCCCGATTGTGCTATATTCGTGCTTTGTCCATCGCGTTAACACACCATAAAATGTCAGTATTATCACAATTAGCATCGTCCCTTGGCCGCAGGGACGAAACCCCTAACCAAGAACTTGCAGCAAAGATTGTTGCCACAAAAGACAAGAGCGCGGTACAGGAATTGATTACTTTGTTGGACCAAAAAAACCGGGATGTCCAGAATGATTGCATTAAAACATTGTATGAAATCGGGGAGAAAGAGCCTAAGCTGATTGCTGGCTATGTTATAGATTTTGTGAAATTGCTGGATAGCAAGAACAACCGTGCGGTTTGGGGAGCGATGACTGCCCTGGCATCTATTGCCGCTGAAGTGCCTGATGAAACCTTCCAGGCTTTGTCAAAAATAATGGACAGGGCCGACAATAGCGGTTCGGTCATTGCGCGGGATTATGCCATGCACATTTTAGCTTCCCTGGCAACAAAAAAGGCTTATTATGAAAACTGTATGGTGTTGATCCAAGAGCAATTGATGAAGGCTCCATTGAACCAGTTGCCCATGTATTGTGAAATCACTGCGCCTGTGGTTGCAGCAAAGGATAAAGAAGCCTACAGGAATATACTGGAGGATAGATTGGAAACCATTGACCTAGAGGCCAAGAGAAAGCGCATCGAAAAAGTGTTGAAGAAACTATAGCCCTAGCCTTTCCGGACAGGCACGCTCAGTTCCACGTCAATATCATTCCCCATGGGTCCACCTTTGTCGCCAATACCGAAATCTTTACGGTGCAAGGTAAAAGTTGACCGAAATGTACCCGTGTTTTCAGTTTTTGAAAAAGTAAAAGGAAAAGCAATCTTTACCGGTTTGCCTTTTATCGTGATAGTGCCCAACACCATAAATCCCGCTTCTGCCTTGGAGATTTTTTCGGATTGGAAATGAATGGTTGGGTATGTGGCCTCATCAAAATATTTAGCGGCCATAAGGTCTTTATCTCGCTTTGAAATGCCCGTATTGATGGTGTTTACTTGGATGTTCACCTCGAATTTGCCAGACTCCGGATGATCCGGGTCAAAGAATACATTGCCTTTCAACCCAGTGAAATTGCCTTTTACTGGAAGACCGAAATTATTGATTTTAAAGTCAACCGAATATCCCTGCTGGATTTCCCAAGCAAAGCCCGCGACCTGTCGGAATGGCTTTCCTTCTTGGGGATGGCTGGATATTAGGCCAATAAAGGTATAAAAAATGCAAGAACTGGTGATAAGTAGGTTACGAACCATATCATGGATGTTTATACCCATATAAGTAAGATCGGGCATAAATTGTTCATATAAAAGCCAAAGAGCCCCGGGGGAGGCTCTTTGATGTTCAAACTTATGAATAGCTGTTTGAAGAGGAGAATAATATTAAGACCCCACCGGGGGGGCGGGGAAATAACTTGCTTTTTACTTACTAGTGCATTTGACGAACAAGATGGGCCAAGGTTTAATGCAGTTGAAAAATAAATCAAAAAATTTGCCACCATTTCTTCATGGGCAGTCCAACGTATAGGCCGTCTTCTCTTTTTTCAATGGGATAAGTATTCGCATAGTACCCTTCACCCGATGTGTTTTTACCCGTGACCAAGTTGTATTTATACCTATGAAACGGACAGATCACATTGCCTTTGGCATCGCATACCCCTTCGCCCAATGAAGCACCTGCGTGCATGCATTTGTTGTCAAGGGCATAATATTCATCCTTATACCTGCCCAGGCATATCTTTTTGCCTTCCACCTCTATCACCTTTACCGTTAGCTCTGGCAATACAAAGTCATGGTCCACTTCGTACTTGGTCGCTATCTTGTGCCAACTAGATTGGTACATATTATTCGTTATTGGTTATTAGTTATTTGTGCCTCACTTTTGGGTTTTCGCTTGGTTTAAGTAGGCGATATACCCATTTAATAATTTACCACATCGGGTAATCTTTTCCCTAAACTCTTGAAAATCTTTTTCTTCTATATATTTTTCATCTAGAGCAACTGTAAAATGGTCAATTAGTTCCATCAATGAACCACGTGCCTGCCTGCAAAACTGTATGTTTTCTTGATAATGAAAGCGCCCATATCCTTCAGCAATATTTGCTGTAACTGATCTTGAAGTTCGAATCATTTGATCTACTAATCGAAATTTTTCGTGTGAAGGCAAAGTCTTTGTAAAAATTGAAATATCATTTCGCAATGCCCTGCTAAAAATCCAAACGCCTAATTCTTCAAGGGTTTTCATGACCAATGTTTCATAGCAAATCGAATAACCAACCTACTACAAGTAATCCTCAAAATATTGTGTCACTTTGTTCATCAGGTGTACGCGGTCTTTGCCCAAAACATTATGTTCATGGCCTGGGTACACAAAATAATCCACGGGCTTGTTTTCGTCGACGCATTTTTTGATGAACATCAAGCTATGCTGCCAAACCACAACAGGATCGAAGGTGCCATGGATCAGCAGAAGTTTCCCTTTTAGGTTTTTGGTGTAGTTCAGCACATTGGCTTTGTCATATCCTTCCGGGTTTTCCTGCGGGGTATCCATGTAGCGCTCAGTGTACATTACTTCATAGTCTTTCCAGTCTATTACCGGCCCCCCAGCAACGGCCACTTTAAAGGTGCCTGGGTATCGGGTCATCAATGATGTTGTCATAAACCCACCAAAACTCCACCCATGTACCCCGACGCGGTTCGTATCTACATAGGGTTGGGCTTTCAGATAAGTGGCAGCCCATACCTGGTCTTTCAGTTCCACGGTGCCCAGGTTCCTGAAAGTGGCCTGTTCAAAATCGCGGCCCCTGTTATAAGAACCACGGCTGTCCATGGTGAAAATGATATATCCTTTCTCTGCCATCAGTTGCATCCAGAGGTTGCTGCCTCCCAACCAAGAATTGTTGATGAGCTGCACATGCGGCCCGCCATATACATATACTACCACTGGGTATTTGTTCAGTGGGCTAAAACCCGGAGGTAGCACCATCCGGCAGTATAGATCTGTTTTGGCATCTTCATCCTTAATGGTGAATATCTTGGTTTCCCCGATCTTGTAGTCAGATAGCGGGTTTGCGGCTGATAACAGGTGTTCTTCATTGGTTCCTGTTGGCCCAATAATGTTAATTTCCCTCGGCGTGGTCTGGTTGCTATAGTTGTCAATAAAATACGAGCAGTCGTCATTTGCCTTGGTGGTATGCATGCCCTCGCGGTAAGATATCTTTTTGGTGGCACCTGTTTTTATATCGGTACGGTAGGCTTGGCGTTCTATGGGGCTTTCTGCGGTGGAGCTGTAAAATATATATTTGCCTTTGGGGTCTACACCCAAGGTGGCAGTTACCACCCATTCGCCTTTAGTCACTTGGCGGATCAGCTTGCCTTCAATATCATATAAATAGAAGTGTTTGTAACCATCACGCTGGCTCAGGTACAAGAACTTGGTAGGGTCATTGGGCAGGAACAATAAGGGATCCAAGGGTTCTACGAACTTATCATCCCTTTCTTCAAAAAGTGTCTTGATAAAATCCCCGCTTTCTGCATCATATTTATTGAGCCAAACATGGTTCTGGCCCCGGTTCAATACGGCGATATAGATATTCTTTTCATCAGGGCTCCAGGTGATATTGGTGAGGTATTGCTCATTGGGCTCACCTGTCTTTAGCCAAACCAA
>Ga0206900_1037_pt1 | contig 34837 bp, 17 predicted proteins | sample Alteio_BWOrgHeat_46_FD_153235 | JGI IMG/M metagenome (GOLD analysis project Ga0206900, IMG submission 153235) | Enriched cells from forest soil in Barre Woods Harvard Forest LTER site, Petersham, Massachusetts, United States -... | ecosystem: Environmental > Terrestrial > Soil > Temperate forest >... | reverse complement strand
CGGATCTACTTATAGTTGGGATTTTGGGGACGGTAGCCATTCTTCCAACCCGAACCCTTCCCATACCTATGCCATAGGTGTATATAGTGTGAAACTTGTGGTAAAAAGTCCGTCAGGCTGTTCAGACAGTATCATAAAGAACAAGATCATTACCGTGACCAAGGGATTCAAGGCAAGCTTTTCGGCAGATAGCGTGCTATGTTCTCTACCCTATATCGGCAAATTTACCAACACCTCAGGTGGCAATACTTCCGTTGTGAACTGGGATTTTGGCGACCAAAAAAACGGTACCGGAGAAACCGTGACCCACTCATACCCTGATTCGGGAGGCTCCTATACCGTGACACTGATCGTGACCGACGGGCAAGGCTGTGATGAGATCGTATCCAAGCAAGGGTTTATCCGTGCACAGGCCACCACGGCAAATATTGGGTTCAACAAAAACGAAGACTGTGCCCCATTTGATTTTATCGTAACCAACAATTCTTTCAGCATAGATCCTATTGTGAGCTATAAATGGGATTGGGGGGATGGCTCGCCCATTCAAACGGTAGCCAGTCCTGGAGACCATGTCTACTCTGATACAGGGACTTTTAATGTCAAATTAACCGTGGTTTCCCAACGGGGCTGTACATCAAGTTCCACGTTAAAAGTAAGTTCGGGCACCAAACCAAAGGCTAATTTCTCCGCCTTCCCTGTTAATGCCTGCCTTAACCTGCTCCGCCATGTGCATTTTACAAACCTCAGCAATGTGGGTGCCACCATCAAGGCAGACAAATACATTTGGTTTTTTGGGGATGGGACTTCTTCACAAGATGTAGGCCCAGAACATAGGTACACCAGCAAACCAGGCAAATACGATGTGACCCTTATTGCCTTCAACAAAGGCTGCTCCGATACCCTGGTGAAGAAAAAGCTTATCATCATCCACAACCCTTGGGCGAAGTATGTGGTGAGCAAGGATGGGTGCGCCGGCAATATCATAAAGTTTACCGACAGCTCCATAGGGGCAAACCATGTGAAATACTATTTTGGGGACGGTACCACCGATACGAGCCGGAACCCTACGCATGTGTATACGGCCGGCACCTACAAGCCATTTGAAGTGGTATTCAACGATACGAGCGGCTGCAGCGACACCTTTTCAGCCTTTTTTGTCACCCCATTGGTCATCAAATCACCCTGGACTTTCGGCATCACCACTACCACCACCAAGGGCTGTATTCCATTGACAGTGAGTTTCGCTGTAACAGACAATGATTCAGCCGACAATGAAATATTTTTCGGGGATGGGGACAGTGTCACGGTGAGCAGTATCAACAATCCAAGCCAAACCGTGCAACACACCTATCTGAAGCGGGGAAACTATACCGTGAAAATGCAGGCCACCAATATAGAGCAGTGCATCGAAACCATAAATGTGGACCATGTGGTGGTGGTCAACGGGCCTGACGTGAGTTTTGATATAGATAAGGACAGAGGTTGCGTACCGCTTACCATACAGCTTACCGATAAATCAACCAACGACACCACCATAGCCACCAAAGTATATGATATGGGCAATGGAGATGTCATCAAGGTCACATCTGCAGTGATGTCCTATACCTATACCAAGCCCCCCGCAAACCAATTTGGCGGTTTTACCATCAGCGAGCAGGTGAGCGATAAATATGGTTGTTCCAACTCATTTGGGCGTACGGTTTATCCTTCCCTTCCGGTGGCCTCATTTGTCATTGATTCAAACATCACTTGCCAGAGTGTCATTTATTCCATGGTGCCCACCGATAACGGATTTAGTCCATTCAAATACAAATGGAACCTGGGCAATGGCAACACTACCAGCCTGCACTCTCCCGTACTCACGTATAAAGATGGGTTTTATCGCATCAGCCTTACGATGACCGATGCCAATGGCTGCGTGGATACGGTATCCAAGACCTATAATGTGAAAAAGACAAATTCACGTGCCAATTTCACCCTTGACAGCACCAACAGTACCTGTCCTCCTTTTCATATCATCTTTCACAACCTTTCAAAATTTGCCTTTGGAGGATATCATGCATATGATTGGGATTTCGGGGATGGGGGGCCACACGCTTCCGTAAAAGACCCTGAAAAGATCTATTATACCCCTGGTACATTTAACGTTACCTTAAAGATCACGGACTCGCTTGGGTGTACAGATTCTATCACCAAGCTGAACCTGATCACGGTAAAAGGGGCCGTAGGAACTTACTCATTTGACAATGATGAGGGCTGTACCCCGCTTCTGGTTCATTTCAAGGCCATATCAAAAAATGCCGTGAAGTTTGCCTGGGACATGGGGGACGGAACCATACAATATGGGGATACCACCAGCCATACCTATGTGGATACCCGGCAATATATTCCCTTGCTTATTTTGAGCGACAGCTCGGGCTGTACTTATTCCCTGCCGCCAAGGGATACCATCATTGTGGACCCATTGCCCATACCGGATTTTACATACGATTCCATCTGTTCTGGCCTGCCTACCTATTTTCATGATGCATCAAACCCCGTGAAAGGAACCGCGGTGGCTTGGACATGGGACTTTGGGGATGGAGGAACTGGCACCGGGGCGCAACCCTTGCATACTTATAAAAGGAATGGGATATACTTTGTCTCGCTTACTATTACCACCAGCCACGGTTGTTCGAAAAAGGGGGGCAAGAACGTAAAAATTGGTGGGTTGACTGCGGATTTTTCTTCCGGGAAAACAGGATGCGTGGGCACCCCCGTAACTTTTACTGACAAAACAAATTCTGATACTTTAATAACTTCCTGGTTATGGTATTTTGGCGATGGGGATACGTCAACCCTGCAAAACCCGATCCATACCTATTTTAAGAAAGGCAGGTATGATGTAACCCTTATGGTTAAAAACTTTAAAGGCTGTCAGGATTCGGTGACCCAGGCCGGTGGCTTAGTGATCGGCGATACAACACCTCCACCTGCCCCGATGATATACCGGGTGAGTGTATTGGATGACAATTCAGTAGAAATAAAATTCTCAAAATACCAGGATGTGGATTTTGACCATTATAGTATTTATATGGAGGATGCCTCGGGCAATTTCAATCTGTTGGAACAAACCAACAATATTGATGATACGGCCCATGTGATACATAACCTGGAAACGCTGCACCATGTATATTGCTTCAAGGTACAGGCGTTCAATGCCTGCCAAAAGTTCTCAACACTCAGTTCCTACCATTGCACCATAGACGTTACGGCACTTCCGGGCCCTGATGTGGCCTATGTATTCTGGACGCCGTATGTGGGATGGAACAAGGTGGCAAAATACAAGATATACCGTATGAGCTATTATAATCCAGGCATTTATGTGCCGTTGGATTCTGTCGGCGGAGATACCCTGAAATACAATGACAGCAGTGTGATATGCTTCCGAAAAGCCACGTATAAAATCCAGGCTTTTGAGGACCAAGGCTTTCATCAGGACTCATGGAGCGACACCACGACCACGATACCCATGCACGTGAACAATGTGCCACAAGCGAACATGATACGGGCCACGGTGCCCAACAACAAATGGGTACAGATAGACTGGAGAGATACCTCAACGGTACGGGTGAAAAAATGGCTGGTGGAAAAATCACCAGATGGGAGCAACTATACCCAGTTGGATTCACCATTTTACCGGAACGTGGTTTCTATCATTGACCCCAAGGTGGACGTGCAGCAGAACTCCTATTATTACCGTGTGCGCATCATGGATTCATGTGGGGATATAGGGCCATACAGCCATATCGCAAAAACAATTGTGCTTACTACTGATACTACAATCGATGTGAAGCCTGACCTGCATTGGTCGGCCTATCAGGATTGGCCGGAGGGCGTACAATATTATGAAATACAACAAAAAGATGCCAATGGAAATTATCAATACCTGTCGCGAACAAATACCGGCAGTGAAACTGAATTTATTGATAATATAACTGATCTCAACAGCCTGCCGGAATATTGCTACCGGATTGTGGCCCACCGTGATGGCAGCCTACAGAACCCATCGGAAAACATCAATATCACCAGCATGTCAAACGAGGCTTGTGTGAAAGTGAAATCCAGGGTATTTATCCCTAACGTATTTACTCCAAACGGGGATGGGCTCAATGATTCGTTCTTGGTAAAAGGTTTGTACATCAGGGAGTTCCATATCAAGATATTTGACCGCTGGGGTACCAAGGTTTTTGAATCCTCCTCCCTGAAAGATGGTTGGGACGGCCGCTTCAAAAATGGGAAACCCATTATGGATGCCTATAAATACCTTATCTACGTACGTGGGGCAGACAACCAGGTGTATTATCTGAATGGATGGGTTTCGGCGATTGAGTAAAAAATATGGTCAGGTTTCGGTTAAGCAGAGCAATAGCGATTTACTTGATATTCTGTATGTTATATAAATAATTTTTTCTAGTACATGAATGATTATTATAGTACAAACGGTAACGAATAATTCAGGTCGTTTAATTAGGGTAATTGAAAAAATTCTTTGCTATTGAGAAGCCTGAAGGGCTTCAATGTGAATAACCCCGGGTCGCACCCGGGGAAGGGAATTGACCATCTTAAACAACCCTTACGGGGTTGAATATCTTTGCTGTACAAATTCTAAAACGCTTGCCATTGATTTTCACATTCAACCCCAGTCTGACGCAGGCAAGCTTTCTGGGTTGGGGATACTTAACTAAACGATATAGAATTAATATTCAAAAAGGATTACTCCTTAGCCGAGATAATATGTACCAGCCCTGAAGCCAATATCTTGGTGCTGTTTTCTGGATATACATATACCATATAATTGCCTGGGCTGCGGATGATCAGTTCATGGTGGAACCACATCCATTTCGGGTCCACGATATCTTCCAGGCTTTGGTCTATGTATTGGTCGCCCTTGTCAGATACCCTGAAAACCTTGTAGATGACTTTGGAAACACCCACCTTGTCTTCCAGGGTAATGAGCATGTGGATGGTACCCCCTTTCTGGGTGATAGCGAAGGTATTGCTCTGGTTCACCATCTGCCCATCGTCCAACACGGATTCGCAGAAGGACACGATCTGAGCCTGGGCCGTTTCATATTTGAAAGCCCCACATAAGACCGCAAAAACTATGATCAATGCTTTTTTCATGACAACAACATTTAATATATTAGCTATACGAAGATAAGGTTAAATTAGTTGACCTCCATCCTGAACCCCAGGCTATGGATGTTCTCTATTCGGATGGAACTGTCCTTGTTCAAGTACTTGCGCAGACGGGAAATAAATACGTCCAGGCTGCGGCCGATAAAATAATCGTCCTCGCCCCATATCGTTTTCAGGATATCTTCCCGCTTGAGGATGGTGTTCATGTTCAGGCAAAAATATCGGAGCAGTTCGGCTTCTTTCACCGTCAGTTTTATGTTTTCCTCGTTGGGGAACATGAGGCTGAGTTCATGGAAATCGAAACTGTACTTGCCTATTTTGAACAGGTTCTTTTTTAATGCGGGGTGGCCCGAGCGGCTCCGCCTCAGAAAGACTTCCGTTTTCAAGATCAGCTCCTCTATGCTGAATGGTTTGGTGATATAGTCGTCTGCCCCAAGGGTAAGCCCGGCAATCTTGTCTTCTTTGAGTGATTTGGCCGTGAGAAAGATGATGGGTATCTGGTCGTTTTGCTCCCGGATGGCCTTGGCCAGTGCAAACCCATCGAGCTTGGGCAGCATCACGTCCAGGATACAGAGGTCAAACACTTCTTTCCCGAATGCTTCCAGGGCTGCTTGGCCGTCTTCAAATGCCTTGACTTTAAATCCGTGTTTTTCAAGGTTGTCATGGGTTACATAGCTCAGGTTGGTATCATCTTCCACCAGCATGATCCTGGCGCCTGACTGTTCTTCAATGTTCATCGTTGGTTTTCATTTTTATGGTGAAGGTTGAGCCTTTGCCCGGCTCGCTGGTCAAGTATATGGCCCACCCGTGTGCGCGCACGATGCTTTTTACATAGTGCAGCCCCAGCCCGAAGCCTTTTACGTCATGCACATTGCCCGTAGGCACCCGGTAGAACTTGTGGAACACCTTTCTTTGTTCTTTTTTGCCAATGCCGATGCCTTGGTCTGCAAATGAAACAAAGAGCCTGCCATTTTTATTTTCGGTGCGCACATCAATATGGGCCGTGGCCCCGCTGTATTTGATGGCATTGTCAAGCAGGTTGTATATGATATTGGATACATGCACTTTATCTGCAAAAACAAGGTCGTTGGTTGCATCAAAATGGTGGTCTATCTGTATTTTCTTGTTTTTGTAGCCCACCCGCATCTGGCTTATGGCACGCTCCAGCAAGGGGTGCATGGCTATGTTTTCTCGGTTCAGTTTTACGCGGGTCTGGTCAATATTGGCCATTTGAAGCACCTTTTCCACCTGGCCCACCAACCGGGTATTCTCTTGCCGGATGATATCGACATAGCTGAACAGGGTATCAGGTTTATCCAGTATCCCGTGGTCAGCCAGCACATCGGTAGAAATGGCAATGGTGGATAGGGGGGTCTTGAACTCATGCGTCATATTGTTCACAAAATCCTTTTGTATTTCAGACAGTCGGCTTTGTTTGAGGATGATATACAAAGCATAGCCAAAGAAGGTGATAACAATGAGCAAAATAGCGGAAGAAAACATCCAGATGCCCATTTTCCCGGCCAATAGTGCCGAACGGGTAGGGAAGTAGATCCCAAAATAATACGTGTACTTGTCGTACCGGGGCAGGTTCATGGCTTCCTTCTCGGTTTCTTCGTGCCTGAGCGGGCTGATGAACTTGCCGTACATCATTTTATTGGTGGCGCAGTCGTATATGGCATACTCGTAGTCCAGGTTCATGTTCACGTTCAGGAAGGCCTCCTTTAAATAATGTTCCAGCACATTGGCATCTATCACCGTGTTCACGTTCACCACATAATACCCTGAGGACAACTGGTTCACGGGGTTTTCAACGGGCAGGGCACCATGGTTGAACGCCGCGATTTTATCCGCCACGTTTTTTAGCGCGATGTTGATGCTTTGGTTGAAAGTCTTTTCCTTGAGGTCAAAGGCTTTTTGTACCCAGTATATCTGCATGACGATAATACCGATGATAGATACTGTGCCCATGAGCACGATAAGCCTGATGGTATTTCTTGACATCCCGCTAAGATAAGGCGAATACGGCCAGAAAAGGAGCCATTAACATCTTATTAACAAATCTTCAAAGGTTGTTAACAGCAATATTGCATTTTATGATTTAGCTTTGCCTCTGTTCAACCTTTAAAAAAATAACTTTTTAACTAAATTACACTTTTATGAAAAAGATTTTGATCCTCGCATTCGCCGTAACCATGCTATTTGGCACAGGCGCAATGGCACAGGGCACCCCTACCACCAAAACAGCAGCACAGCCTACCACCATGCTGAAATGGAAAACCCAGAACATCAACATGGGCAAAATACCACAAGGCATCCCGGCTTCGGCAACTTTTGATTTCACCAACATTGGCGCTACCCCGGTAGTATTGAAAACCGTACAGCCAGGCTGCGGTTGTACAGCTGCTGACTATACGAAAGAGCCAGTGGCACCAGGCAAGAACGGTATCGTAAAAGCTACCTACAATGCCATGAACATGGGTTCATTCAGCAAAAGCGTGACCGTGACCACCGATAGCAACGAAACCATCGTGCTCATCATCAGTGGTGAAGTGATCGCCAAGCCAACGGCACCCGCTGCACCAGCAGGCAAATAAGTAAAAGACAGTTTATTTTATTGAGCAAACCGGCCCTGGATTTCTGGGGCCGGTTTTTTTGTGCCCTTGGGGATACCTCACCATAACCCTCTCCCTTAAAGAGAGGGCAGCTCATTTCGCAGAAATGAAAGGTTTTGTTTTTCAGCAATTCTGGTTTTGCTCCTATCGTTTAAAGGAGTGGGGCTGGGGGCAAGGTAAAAATTGCCTACCCGTGCCTATCCACTTTGAAGCCTTTCAGCCCCACAAATGCCAAATATTACCTTAGCTAGGCTTGAATACCCTATGCTGACATTTTTTCTTGTCCTATGTCATTTTTTAAGCATGGAAAGATAACTTTGCAGCCTGTTAAAATGCAACAATGATTCAGGCAGGGTTTTATGTGCTTTCGTCTCTGGCCATCTTCAGCGCGCTGATGGTGGTATTCTCGCGAAACCCTATTCATAGCGTACTTTACCTCATTATCACCTTCTTTGCCATCACGGGCCACTATGCCTTGCTCAATGCGCAATTCTTGGCCATAGTGAATTTCATCGTGTATGCAGGTGCCATCATGGTACTGCTCCTCTTTGTGGTGATGCTCCTGAACCTGAACGCGGATACCGAACCGCACAAAAGCACCCTGCTCAAATTTGCAGCCGTGTTTGCCGGTGGGCTCTTGCTCGTGACCCTCGCAGCCGCAGTGAACGCCACTACTGCCGAGATAGCACAATACAACCCACAAGTGGCCCATGTACAAACCCTGATAAGCCAAGTAGGAGGCACGGATACCCTTACCACGCACCAGGCAACCATGCAACTGGAGGCGATGAACAATATTGGAAAAGTAAAAGAACTGGGCAAGGTACTGTACACCGATTTTTGGCTGCCCTTTGAAATATCCTCAGTCCTGTTCCTATCAGCAATGGTAGGGGCGGTATTGTTGGGCAAAAAAGAAATATAAACCGAAACATTATATCAGCAAACAACAAATAACGTAGCAAACCTTGACAGAACTCGTTAAATCCATCCCGCTCAATTGGTACATATTATTGTGTACGGTCCTGTTCTGTATCGGGGTGATGGGTGTATTGCTGCGCAGGAACGTGATCGTTATTTTCATGAGCGTGGAGCTGATGCTCAACTCGGTGAACCTGTTGTTTACCGCATTTTCATCCTATAGCGGCAACCCCGCTGGCCAGATATTCGTGTTTTTTGTGATGGTGGTGGCTGCGGCCGAAATAGCCATTGGGCTGGCCATCGTGGTGATGATACACCGCAATACCAAAACCGTGGACGTGAACGAATGGAGCAAACTTAAATGGTAAATACCCGGCACTAAACAGTATGAACATATCCTTCATTTTAGCCATTTCGATATTAGCGCCATTTGCTGGGTTCCTCGTCAATTTTCTGTTGGGCAACAAGTTGTCAAAGTTTTTGGTGGGCATCATTGGTTGTGGCAGCATATTGGTTGCCTTGATGATGAATATCGCACTGTTTTTGGCAGCCACGGCTACTACCCAAGGCCAACCGGTAGCACCGATCATCCAAAACTATTTCAACTGGATACACGCAGGCAGTTTCAGTGTTGATTTTTCGTTTCTGATTGACCGCCTCTCCGTCATGATGCTTTTGATCATTACCGGGGTCGGTTTTTTGATACACCTGTATTCCATTGGCTATATGCACGATGACGAAGCCTATTTCCGCTACTTCGCCTATCTCAACCTCTTTGTTTTCTTTATGCAGTTGCTGGTCACGGGTTCCAACTACCTCATTACCTTTATCGGTTGGGAAGGGGTGGGGCTTTGTTCGTACCTGCTTATCGGGTTCTGGTACAAGAATACCTCCTATAACAATGCTGCCAAGAAAGCCTTTATGATGAACCGCATCGGGGATTTGGGCTTTTTGATCGGTATTTTCTGGATATTCAACCAGTTTGGCTCCATCAACTATAAAGAAGTGTTTGCCGGGGCGCAGGGTTTCCTGGCCAGTGGCAACTATAACGATTCAGTGATGATATTCATTACGGTATTGCTCTTTGTGGGAGCTATTGGGAAGAGTGCCCAAATACCCTTATATACTTGGTTGCCCGATGCCATGGCCGGGCCTACTCCCGTATCAGCTTTGATACATGCGGCTACCATGGTTACCGCAGGGATTTACGTTATTGTGCGTTCGCATATACTGTTCAGCCTGGCACCATTCACACAAGACCTTATTGCCATCATTGGTATTGCCACGGCATTTTTTGCCGCAACCATTGGCCTGGCCCAGAATGATATCAAGAAAGTATTGGCCTATTCTACGGTGAGTCAGTTGGGCTATATGTTTGTGGCACTGGGTGTGGGTGCATACGGTTCCGGCATGTTCCATCTCATGACCCATGCCTTCTTCAAAGCGCTATTGTTCTTAGGCGCGGGCTCGGTAATCCATGCCATGGGCGGGGAACAAGACATGCGCACCATGGGCGGCCTCCGCAAAAAACTGCCCATTACTTTTATTACCATGCTTACGGGCACATTGGCCATTTCCGGCCTTCCCCCATTTGCGGGTTTTTTCTCCAAAGATGAAATTTTGGCCAAGGCATACGAGCATAACCCGATCCTTTGGGTCGTAGGGCTCATTACCGCGGTTATCACGGCCACCTATATGTTCAGGATGTTGTTCCTCACTTTTTATGGGGAGTTCAGGGGAAATGACCATCAAAAATCTCACCTGCATGAGTCGCCCCCAACCATGACCATTCCGTTGATCGTTTTGGCGGTTCTTTCGCTCGTTGGCGGGTTTGTGGGAATCCCGGAGATATTCGGCGGCAAACACCTGCTCAATGAATATTTTGCCCCAATATTTAGCGATATCGCCAACCTACCCAAGACCGGGCACGAGCTTTCACACGGCATGGAGTTCGCGTTGATGGGCATTTCAGTGGGTTTGGTTTTGGTTGCCATCTATTTTGCCTCCCGCATGTACATCAAGAAATCCGCAGAAGGCATGGAAGATGAAAAACAAGGCGGCATGATCCGCGTATTGGCCCATAAATATTATGTGGATGAGTTTTATGATGCCGTAATCGTGAAACCAGCCGATTGGTTTTCCGGCATCATCTATCGTTTCCTGGAACTTGATGTGATTGATGGCATTGTGCGCGGTGTGGGTAAGGCTGCCCAGACCTCTGGCAAAACCGTGCGCCGGCTACAATCAGGTCATATCGGTTTCTATCTGTTTGCCATGGTGGCGGGCATTATTTTAATGATTTTATTCAACAGCGTCTTTATCAGATAAATATACATGTTGACCACATTCCTCATAGCATGGCCTATATGTTCAGCACTTCTGGTGTTGGTGGCTGGGGGCGCGCGCTCCAAATGGATGGCACTGGTTTCCAGCTTGGTGCAGTTTGTGGTTACCTTATCCATGCTCACACAGTTTCAGCAAGGGGCAGATGTACAGTTTAGCATGAATTGCGTTTGGATCAGCCAATTGGGCATCCATTATAATGTAGGGGTGGATGGGATAAGCATGCTGGTGGTATTGCTCACCAACTTGTTGTTGCCCTTGATCATCTTATCATCAGTGCGCAAGAGTTATGATCGCCCGGGGTTGTTCTATAGCTTGGTGTTGCTGATGCAGGCGGCATTGGTAGGGGTATTTGTAGCCAGGGACATGTTTCTGTACTATATCTTCTGGGAGCTGGCCCTTGTACCGATATACCTTATCGTTATGATATGGGGTGCCGCAAACCGGGTGCAGGTCACGTTCAAGTTTTTTATCTACACCATGCTCGGCAGCCTTTTGATGCTGGTGGGTATCTTGTACCTATATTTCCTTACCCCCGCACCACATAGCTTTGATATCAATATCCTGATGGCCACCAACCCTGACAGGATCAGCCAAGGTTGGATATTTTGGGCCTTTTTTATCGCCTTTGCCATCAAGATGCCCATATTCCCTTTCCATACCTGGCAGCCAGATACATATACCACGGCACCTGCACAGGGAACCATGTTGCTCTCTGGTATCATGCTGAAGATGGGGATCTATAGTGTCATCCGTTGGATATTGCCTGTAGTACCCATGGGCGTGCAGGACTGGGGCAAAGTAGCACTAGTATTGTCCCTTATCGGTATTATCTACGCAGCTTGGATCGCTATCACGCAGAAGGACATGAAGCGGTTGTTGGCCTATTCATCCATGTCGCACGTGGGTCTCATATCTGCGGCTATTTTTTCGCTGACAGTTACGGGATTGCAAGGGAGCATGATACAAATGTTGTCTCACGGGATAAATGTAGTGGGCCTGTTTTTTATCGCCCAAATCATATTCGACCGTACGGGCACTTTTGACCTGCCTTCTTTGGGTGGGTTGATGCGGAAGGCACCTGTATTGGCCACCTTGTTCATGGTCATCTTGCTGGGCAGTGTTGGCTTGCCGCTCACCAACGGCTTTGTGGGTGAGTTCATGATGCTCGCAGGCACCTATCAGGTAAGCCCTTGGATAGCTGCCGTGGCTGGGCTCACCATTATATTTAGTGCGGTATATATGTTCCGCATGTACCAAGCCAGCATGCTGGGCGAACTGAAACCCGGCCTGGAAAATTTTGAAGACTTGAAAACCTCTGAAACCATTGTTTTGGGCATCATAGCTATATTGGTGGTGATAATAGGTGTATATCCCAAGCCCATCCTGGATATGACCGAACCATCCATCACTGCAATATTGAAAGCCGTGGGGCACCAGAGCATTGTGTTAAAATACTAGAAATGAATGTCATCCTCATACTTTCAGCCCTCGGCCTGTTAACCCTCTTTGCGGGGGTGTACAACATGCGCAAAATGTTGCTGCCTATCGTATTGGTGGGGTTGGTCATCGCATTTGCCGTGAACCAGATTCCGTGGAGCCAGCCTGCCGCTGATCAGGTATCCAATCAGTTCTATGGCAAGTACGTAAGCGGCATGTTGCAGTTCGACCATTTTGCGATTGCGTTTACGGGCCTGCTCATTATCAGTGCAGCTTTCATCTTCTTTTTGTGCGACCAATACTACCGGGCAGATGAGCACCATACCGCTGATATATATGGCCTTATCATATTCACCGTAGTGGGTGGGGTGATGATGGCTTCGTACATGCACATGGCCATGTTGTTTATTGGTATAGAAACGCTTTCTATCTCATTGTATATCCTGGCGGGGAGCAAAAAACTCAACCTTGCCTCCAATGAAGCATCACTCAAATACTTCCTGTTGGGCTCGTTTTCTACGGGATTCCTGTTGTTTGGTATATGCCTGATCTATGGCGCCACGGGCAGTTTTGATTTGATGGTGATCAAGGATTGGGTGGTAGCCCATGCCGATCACTTGCCATTGATATTCAAAACGGGTTTGTTCCTTATGGCTGTTGGCTTGTTGTTCAAGGTTTCAGCCGCGCCGTTCCATTTCTGGACACCCGATGTCTATGAAGGTTCGCCAACCCTGATCACGGCTTTCATGGCCTCCGTCGTGAAGATCGCTGGTTTTGCGGCCTTGTTCAGGTTGTTCTATACTTGTTTTGGCAGCATTCTCCCGGTTTGGTACTATACCATTGGGGTGGTGGCCGTGCTCACGATACTTATCGGCAATTTCTCCGCGATCACCCAAAGCAGTGTGAAACGCATGTTGGCCTATTCCAGTATCGCGAATGTGGGATATATTCTCATTGGCGTATTATCCATGAATGCCCATGCCCCAAGTGCGCTGTTATATTATCTATGTGCCTATTCAATGGCCACCATTGCGGCCTTTGGGGTATTGATGGTGGTATCCAAGGCCAAAGGCAACGAGGGCTATGATGCCTTTAATGGTCTGGCCAAAAAGAACCCACTCATGGCTGCGGTATTGGTCTTGGCCATGCTGTCCCTGGCGGGCATCCCACCATTGGCAGGCTTCTTTGGCAAGTATTATATTTTCAGCAATGCCATAGGCAACAGTATCGTTGGCAACAACTATGTGCCGATTGTTGTCGTGGCTGCCCTCAGCTCCTTGTTGGGGATCGTATATTATTTTAGGCTTATCGTTGCCGTATTCACCCCCATGGGCAGCGAGGACGAGGATATGCATATTCCAGCCAAAGGCAGTTTCAGTTTTGTGATGGCAGTGGCCGGATTGCTGATCCTGCTATTGGGTTTGTTCCCAAGCTGGATCATTGGCTTGTTGTAAACAGCAATATCCCGGACAGTTTTTGAACAAGGAGATTCCTTATCTTTGTTTTGTCTAAATAAATTCTTCAAACATTAAAGCCGTGACACAATCCGCGCTAAAGCAATCAGACCTGCCCCATTATACCCTTGGTGACTACGAGCAATGGGAAGGCAACTGGGAGTTGATACGTGGCATCCCATATGCTATGGCCCCAGCCCCAAGCTGGTTGCATCAAGAACTGAATGGGAATATTTATTCGGCACTAAAGGTAGCTATTGGCACATGTGATCATTGCAAACCCAACCTGCCAGTAAACCTGAAAATAGCTGAGGATACCATTGTACAGCCTGATGTGGTAGTGGTTTGCAAACCTTTTAAAGAAGGACTATATCTGGAGAAAATGCCAGACCTGGTCGTTGAGATTTTATCTCCATCCACCTCAGACAAAGACCTCAACCTTAAGTACGAATTGTACCGGGATGCTGGCATAAAGTATTATATCATTGTACATCCCATAGATAAAACGGCCACGGTATTTTGCTTGGATCCAAATTCAGGAAATCAATATCTCAATATGGGGATTTACACCTCAGAAAGCTATCGTTTCGACCTATCCGGTTGCAGTTTCGATTTCGATTTTTCTTCCATTTGGTAATTCGGGCAGATATCTTCTGCGAGGGTACCCATCTGGCCGCTGTCGCCTAATTTGCATATATTTGCCATACGCCATGGATGTTGCTCCCTTATTACAAGTAAAAAACCTTAGCACTGTTTTCAGGTCTGATGAAGACACGGTGAAAGCCGTGGATGATATCAGCTTTGACTTGTATCCAGGGGAAACCTTGGGCATTGTAGGTGAGTCAGGATCAGGGAAATCAGTGACTTCGCTTTCCATCATGCGGTTGATTGCCGACCCCCCCGGGAAAATAACCGCGGGCCAAATCCTGTACCGATCCAAAACCGGAACCCAAGTGGATCTATTGGCCCTGCCAGACAAACAAATCAGGCACTATCGGGGCAATGAAATCGCGATGATTTTTCAGGAGCCCATGACTTCGCTGAACCCCGTGTACACCTGCGGCAGCCAAGTGATGGAAGCCATTATCCTCCACCAAAAAGTATCCAAAAAACTGGCCCGGCAGCGCACCATTGATCTGTTCAAAGAAGTGCAACTGCCCCGCCCCGAGCAACTCATCAATGCTTACCCGCACCAGTTATCGGGCGGCCAAAAGCAACGGGTGATGATCGCCATGGCCATATCCTGCCAGCCTGCCGTATTGATTGCCGATGAGCCGACGACTGCCTTGGATGTCACCGTACAAAAAAGCATCATAGAACTGCTGCAGCGGCTGAAAGAGGAGCGGGGGATGAGCATCATATTTATCACCCATGACTTGGGGGTGATCGCAGATTTTGCACAGCGCACCTTGGTGATGTACAAAGGCAAGATCGTAGAGCAAGGCCCTACCAAAGAACTGTTTACCAATCCGCAACATCCTTATACCCAAGGGCTGCTGGCATGTAGGCCCCCGCTGGACAAAAAGCTGCTGAGCCTGCCCACCATGCGCGATTTTGTGATAGAAGATGAACACGGCGGTTTTGTATCAGCGAATAAATCCATCGACATCATCATCCAGGAAAAACTGATGCCGGAAGGGTATGAAACCCAGCATAGAGCGGCCTTGTACCAACAGCCCCCATTGCTCTCCGTGAAGGATATCAAAACCTGGTTCCCCATAAAAAAAGGGATTTTTGCCCGGACCACCGGCCATGTGAAAGCCGTGGATGGGGTGAGTTTTGACGTATATCCCGGGGAAGTATTGGGGCTGGTGGGAGAATCCGGTTGTGGGAAAACCACCTTGGGCCGCAGCATATTGCGCTTGGAAGAACCCAGTGGAGGTTCGGTGGTGTTTGACAATACTGACCTGCTGGATCTCGAAGGCAATGCCCTGAGAAAGATGCGGAAAGATATCCAGATCATCTTTCAAGACCCCTATTCTTCCCTGAACCCGCGTCTCACCATTGGCTATGCGATAACCGAACCGATGACCGTGCACAAGCTGCATGGCACCGATAAGGCAAGGAAGGAGAAAACCATGGAACTGCTTGACAAAGTGGGGCTAAGCAAGAAATCCTATAATAGATACCCCCATGAGTTCAGCGGCGGGCAACGGCAAAGGATCGGCATAGCGCGCGCCCTGGCCCTGGAACCGAAATTCATTATTTGCGATGAATCCGTATCCGCCCTTGATGTATCCGTGCAGGCGCAGGTACTCAACCTGTTGAATGACCTGAAACATGAATTTGGCCTCACCTATATTTTTATTTCGCACGATCTATCCGTGGTTAAGTTCATGAGTGACAGGATTGCCGTGATGAAGGGGGGAAAAATCGAAGAGATAGGAACCCCGGAAGAGATCTACTATTCCCCAAAATCGGATTATACCCGTGGTTTGATTGCAGCGATACCAGGGTAGTGAGTTGGTGAGATGCTTGTCCCGGTTTATCGAGAGTGAGTTGCCCGCTGGTACAATCAAAGTGGCGACCGGTGATGTAGGGGCGTGGCCTTGCGTCCGCACAATCATGCGAAAGCAATGCGCCGATGATGTATGGACATGGCCTTTTGAATTTCAAAAACTTCCGTTTTTTTCGTAATTTGCATTGATTATGTCCGTAGCAAGAAAAATTGTGCCGTTTGTACAGAAAGGCCTGTTAAGGGAGCTGGAGAATGATGAGAATGATTTTGCATACTGGCAAAGCAAAAAGCCGGTTGAACGGGTTAGGGCCATTACCTTTCTGGTATTGAGCTCGTTAAAATCTGGAGCCAAAATGGACAGGTCCCATATTGAAAAAAGGAAACTAAAGGCTGATGGACTTTGCTAAGGATTTTTCGGACTTTATTGATTTATTGAACAAGTTCTCAGTTGATTATTTGGTGGTTGGTGGCTATGCTTTAGGGTTTCACGGTAAGCCAAGATATACCGGCGACTTGGATATTTGGATAGCAATTTCCGACAACAATGCGGAAAATATGGTCAAGGTTCTTGATGAATTTGGATTTGGAACTCTTGGTCTTGAAAAACAAGATTTTTTAGAAAAAGGGCATATTACCCAAATTGGATACCCTCCCTTGCGCATTGATATTTTGAATGAAATCGATGGGGTCACTTTTGAGGATGCCATTCGAGATAAGCAAGTGATAGAGATGGATGAAATAAAAGTTAATTTTATTGGATTCAATGACTTAATAAAGAATAAGTTGGCTTCTGGGAGAGACAAGGATATGTCAGACGTAAAATCTCTAACTGGAAAGAAATCGCGCCCTAATTAATGTTCTCAAGCAAATTTACAATACTCTTACTAGGAATCGGGTTGCTCCTAACCGGCTGCAAAACCCCGAAAAATAGTGCCAAAGAACCAATCGTAGAAATCCAACTCCCCGAGGTAAAAATCGTGGCCAAGCCTATCTACAAAGGCACGGAAACCAAGTACTTCGACTTGCTGCACATGCACCTGAGCATAAAGCCCGATTGGAAAAACAGGCGTGTGGATGGAACTGAAATTTTGACGCTGACGCCACATGCTCATACTCAGGACACGTTAGAACTTGATGCAAAAGATTTTGATATACATGGCATTTACTTAGCCAAAGGTGAGAACAATCTTCAAGAACTCAAGTTTAAGTACGATAAGAAGAAATTGAGAATTAGCCTTATCGATGCAAAAACATGGATGATCAACCACAATGATACTATTTTTCAAAATGGTGTTTATCAGGTAATTAGAGAAAGAATATCACTCATTGGAATGACAATTGCAGATACATTTGAAATAAGTATAAAATACACCGCAAAACCCGAAGACCAAAATAAGGATAGTGTAAAGAGCAAAAAAGAAGAACAGGGCTTCACCTTCATCAACCCGGATGGTGTAGATTCTGGGGTGCCACGTGAGTTTTGGAGCCAAGGCGAGGCAGACCATAACAGTGCCTGGTTCCCCACCATCGAAGATCCCGGACAGAAAATCACCCAACAGATTGATATTACTGTAGATACGGCCATGACCACGTTATCAAACGGCAAACTGGATAAAACCACTATTAATAGGGACGGCACCAAAACGGATCACTGGAGCATGAACCTGCCCCATTCCGTGTACCTGGTGATGGCAGCGGGCGGCACCTATAAGATCATCAAGGATCATTGGCGGAATATACCCGTCAACTATTTTGTGGAACCGGAATATGCGCCTTATGCCATGAAGGTATTTGGCCGGACCCCGGCGATGATCGAGTACTTCTCCAAGTTGCTCAAGTATGATTATGTTTGGCCGAAATATGACCAGATGGTGGTGCGCGATTTCACCAGTGGGGCCATGGAAAATACCACTGCGGTACTGATGTACGAGGAAATGCAACATGATGACCGGGCCCATTTGGACAACAGCGAAGAGGAAGTGATTTCGCATGAGCTGTTCCACCATTGGTTTGGCGACCTCGTGACCTGCAAAAACTGGGCGAACCTTTGTCTGAACGAGAGCTTTGCCTCGGCTTCCGAAGCACTTTGGGAAGGGCACGAACACGGCGAAGATGCCGCTGACCTCATGCGCAAAACGGCCTTGGATGCCTACCTGAACGAAGCTGTTTTTCATAAAGGCTCCATCATCGAACATTATTATAACCAGCCAGATGACCTATTCGACAAGCACCGGTATGAAAAAGGTGCGCTGGTGTTGCACATGCTCAGAAAATACCTTGGCGATACCATATATTTCAAGGCCCTGCACAACTATCTGGTGGCCCATGCCTGGAAGACGGCCGAGCTATGCGATCTTAGGGAAGCCATGGAGCAAGCAAGTGGCCAAGACCTGAACTGGTTTTTTGAGCAATGGTTCGAAAAGCCCGGCCACCCCATCATGGAAATCACGCAGGAATACAAAGGCAATGAAAAGAAGCTGTATTTCTATGTGAAACAAACCCAGCATGATGACAGGGTTCCTCTTTTCAAAGCGAAAGTCTATATTGAGGCGATAGCTTCATCTGATTCCCCTAAAATGACGCATGGTAGAATTATCGGCAAATATGTCTGGCTATCAAATGCCTACGATACCTTTACAGTTGATTGTGCTGCAGCCCCAATGTCCACTTTTTTTGACGGGAAGCACGAACTGGCCCTTTGCCAAAAAAAGGAGATAAAACCTTGGCAACAATGGTACAATCAATATCTCCACTATAATGATTTCCAAACCAGGTACGAGGCCCTGCAAGCCTTGGCGGATAAGAACGGGTTGATGACTTTACAACAATCCGAAAAACTCTGGGCTAGCGCTTTGAAAGACCCTTTTTGGTATATCCGTAAGCAAGCCATACAGATCATTCAAAGCCTGCCTGATAGTGTCTGGCAACCGCTCGTACCAGAAATAGAATCCATGGCGCAGTTAGATGAGAAATCGGCTGTAAGGACTGCCGCACTGGCTTTTTTTGGGGACAAAGAAAAGCGAAACTCCAATGTGCTCAGCGAAAAGATGCTGCACGATTCCTCCTATAGCGTGGTAGCTATGGCCATCCATAACCTGTTTGTAAATACCCCGGGCGAGGATTCGGCGGCCTTGGTAAAAAAGCTGGCCTTTGCAGAAAGCTATACCCGAAGCACGGATGTGATGGCAGCATTGGCGGGGGTATATTCCAAATATGGGGATGCCAGCAAAGCCAGGTTCTTTGCGGCTTTGAAAGGATATGGCGGCCAATATTTTACATACTATCTTCGGTTCTTGGCCAGGATGGACAATCCTACCATCGCCAGCCAGGAACCTTATATCCTGCACATGGACAAGTACCTGAAAAGCCCATGGGACCTATCCAGCTACCAGAGCTTTTTGTACGAGCTGTCCGATAAAATAAGCAAAAGGGCCAATGGGGGAGAAAAACCAACAGCTACCAAGCTGGCTGATGAAATGCAGGCCAAGGCGCGGAAGCTGGTGATTAAATTTTGAGATAAAAATTTGGTTTTGAAAGAAAAACCCTAATTTTATCTTTTATTAATCTTGGAAACTTATGCGAAGCCCCCAGCAGCCAGCCAAAATCTTCGTTTGCATATTCCTGCTTTTCTGTAGCTTACAATCCTTCAGCCAAGATGCGGGGGTGAGTGCCCTTTTGTCCCCCGTGGATAGCCATTGTGGGTCTTCGGCAGGGGTTGTGGAGGTTATCGTGTACAACTACGGAACCACAACCCTATCCAATATCCCCGTGGTCGCTAAAATAACGGGGTCCTCTACGTTCAGCCTGCTGGATACCCTGAAAAAAACAATTAGCGCAGGCAAACAGGATACACTCAGTTTCAGGACCACCATCAATACCTCTACCGGGGGCACGTTCACCTTCAAATGTTATCCGCTATTGACGGGAGATAAAAACCGTGCCAACGATACCTTGGTGCAAAGGCTCAGTTTATCCGCTTTTCCTGCCACACCCTCTCCCACGGGGGCATCGCGTTGTGGGGCGGGACTGTTAAAATACAAGGCAGTTTCCACCACCCCGGGCAGTACCACCTTATGGTATCTCACGGGTACTTCGGCCACTCCCTTTGCCAAAGGGGATTCCATTAGCCGCAATGTTTCTGCCACAACCACCTACTATGCGGCCAGTGTTTCCGGCAGTGCATTCGATTCTTTGACCACTACTTTTTCGGGCGGGGCAACCCACTTGGGCAATATGTTCGATGTAAAGGCATTAAGATCATTTACCGTGGATAGCTTTGAAGTGAACTTCGCAGTGAAAGGCGGGGATACCCTTCAATTTTATGCCAAGGCAGGCAGCTATGCTGGCTTTGAGGCCAAACCCGCAGCCTGGACCTTGATCGGTAAAGCTTTTTGCATCCCAAAATCTGGCGGTGCCGGGCCTGCCACTTTTGTGTTCAATGCCAAAGGGCTCAGCCTTTCTGCTGGGAACAGATATGCCTTTTATATACGTGCGGTAAACAAAAAAGCCGCTATTGAAATGGGTACGACATGGGACAGTTCTTATAACAAGGACCTGATCATAGATTCCAGTATCGCTTTGGCGGGAAGTTTTGGGGCCGTGGTGACATCCCGGCAATGGAACGGAACCGTCTATTACTCCACCTCTACCTGCACCAGCCCCACCGTTGCGGTAACAGGGACGGTAAATTCCGTAGTGAAATCATTGGCCTTGAGCAAGGATAAAACATCTGCCGGCATTTTCAATACCGGTACGGTGAAAAACCCAGACCAGATCTGCGTGGGCGATAGCCTGAAATATGACCTGAGCACCCCATCCAACTTTTTGAACTCCGAGTATGGCACGAAATGGAGCCTGACCTATGCCATGAAAACTGCAGGGGGAACCAGCACCACCAATTACGTGACCAAAGCACCTTCAGCATCCAATAATGGCCAGTTTTCCTTTGTCCCTAAAACGGCTGATGCTGATAGTGTCTATATACTTACCATTACCGCCATCAATACCGGTACGGGTTGTGATACCTTCATTATCAGGTATATACATGTCAACCAGAAGGCAGTGGCTTCCTTTGCCTATAACAATGGTTGCCTGGGCCAGTTGCTTTCCGTGACCAATACCAGTACGCCAACCACTGGGCTTACATACACCTGGTATTTTGGGGACGGGGACAGTTCGCTATTGCAAAGCCCCAGTTATAAATACAGGGCTGCCGGGACGTACACGGTGAGCTTGGTAGCAAGCAATGGTACTTGTGCCTCAACCTATTCCAAAGCAGTCACGGAGTATATTGCCCCATTTGGTGCGGCTTTTATCAAGAGCAGCCCGTTTGACGGTGCCTTCAATACCGGGGACGTGAACACCCCAGACGATATATGCGCCACCGATACCAATACCTACCAGATCACCAGCCCCAAGGGCTTGTCCAATGCTGATTTTGGCACCAAATGGACGATCACCAAATTTAGCTTTAAGACCGCGTTCGGGTACAACGGCACGGATACCCTTTTCAAAAAACCAACGTCTTCCAAAAACGGATCGTTCATGTTTTTCCCTTCCAAAAAGGTGGCGGACAGTATTTTCATCCTCACTTTAGACATACGTACCATCCCCGGCAATTGCGATTCCATCATGACCCGATATATCCATGTGCGCAATAAGGCCATCTCCAAGTTTGGATCCATAAATGCCTGTCTCGGCAGCCCCGTATCCATCATAGATTCCAGTACCGTGGCTTCACCCGACAAAGTGAGCCAATGGTCATGGAACTTTGGGGATGGGCAGACCTCCACGGCCCAAAACCCCAAACATAGCTATGCCAATGCGGGCACCTATACCGTGAAGCTTAGTGCCACCACTCAATTCAACTGCGGGATAGCCACCACCCGGCAGGTACAGCAATACCCCAAACCCAAGGCCTTGTTTACCGATATTCCTGGCTGCAATGGCACATCCTCTATTTTCCATGATTCAAGCTCGATTGCGACAGGTACGATTACCTCATGGAAATGGAGTTTTGGGGATGGGGGAAGCGGTACTGGTAAAACATTGACGCATACCTATCTCAAGTCAGGGTATTACAATGCAAAACTAGCGGTTGTTTCTGCACTGGGTTGCAAAGATTCCATCACCACTAAAATACGGGTATTGCCAAAACCAGTGCCCCAGTTCAGCTACAAAGAGGTTTGCGTCGGTGTGCCCATGGATTTTGGGAACACCAGCGGGGATTCCGTTTTGGGAAGCGCCTATAACTGGGACTTTGGGGATGGTGCCACGGCTACTGCACCCACGCCAATCCACACCTTTGAAGCCAATGGCACCTATAAGGTAGTCCTGAAAGTCATATCCAAAAATGGGTGCTTTGATACTTTATCGCAAATGGTTGTGCCGTCACATGCCCCAGATGTTAACTTTTTTGCGATAGGGGGATGTCCCGGGCAGCCGATATTGTTCTCCGATTCCAGCAACAGCGGCAATGGGTCGAGCTATGTATGGGATTTTGGGGATGGAAGCAAAGGCACTGTCACCAAAAGCACCACCACACATACCTATAAAGGCAATGGCACCTATATGGTGAAACTGGTGCTCACCAACCCGGGTACGTGCGTGGACAGCGAGTCCAAAAACGTGTTTATCACCGATGTACCCAAGGCAGGGTTCTCTACAGCCGATGTTTGCCTGGGGACCAAGGCCATTTTCACCAATTCTTCCACGGCATCGGGGTCCCTCACCTATAAATGGTACTTTGGGGATAACAGCCAGATAATCACTACCCAGAACAGCAGCCACAACTATAGCAAACCGGGAGTTTATACGGTAAAACTGGCGGCCATAAACGGGGGAGGCTGCACCGATACCTTTACCCAAAAACTCACGGTGAACCCTGTTCCCGGGGCCAAATGGACCTATACCCTCAGCAAATACACGATCAGTTTCATGCCACTGGATTCTACTGAGCTATTCTATAAATGGTATTTTGGTACGGCGACCAATGATAGTTCCTCGTTAAAAAAACCATCATTTACCTACCCTTCGGTGATAACAAAATACGATGTGAAACTGCGGGTGACCAATGGGTTTGGTTGTGAAGCTCTTGTGGCAGACAGTGTGAGCACCGATCCGGGATCAGGGATTGCGGGAACAGGTAGCGCCGGAGAAGGGATAAGAATCAATGTGTTCCCGAATCCATTTGAGAATACCACCCAGATATCTTATGTGCTGCCGAAACAAAGCCAGGTAAAAATCTCCGTGTATGATATGGAAGGGAAGGAACTGGCCCGCCTTAAGGAGGGTATGATGGGCAGTGGGTCCTATAGCGAGGTGTTTGAAGCGCAGAGATACAAATTGGTGGAAGGGATTTATTTTTTGAAAATGAATGTGGACGGGGATTTTTACACGGCCAAGATCGTGGTGATGAAGTGAGCCAATAACCTACTACCCGTCATTCTTTCTGTGAATATATCATCCAAAAACAAAGCTCCTTTCCTATCTGCTCCAAAGATCATTTTCGATAGAAACTTCAGATTGGAATAGATCGGTTTTGAAATAAGTTATGCTGAAATATGGGGGTTTCTACAGAAAAGCATATCTTTAACGCCTGTTGATCGGGGGATTAGACAAATAAAAATGCACAGGTAACACGTTCGGGTCAGGTAGTTCGATGTGTTGTATGGTGCATTCGTTGATTTTTTGGATTTACAAGGGGCAGAACATTCTTCACTAAATGGACTTACTTATGCGCAACACTTACAACAAACTTCTTGGCGGCTTGCTGCTGCTTTTCCTTTCAATTTCTTTGGTGTCATTTGGCCAGGATGCCGGTGTCAAGTTATTATTGTCGCCAGTGAACAAGAGCTGTGGCTCTACCGCGGGGGTAATCAAGGTAATCGTGTACAACTATGGCGGCTCATCCATTTCCAATATCCCGGTGCAACTCAACGTTACAGGCACATCCTCCTTATCATTGCTAGATACCCTGAAAAAAACGCTTGGGAAAGGAGGGCAGGATACATTGACCTTCAAAAAAACCATAAACACCTATAGTGGCGGGACCTATACTTTCAAAGCATGGTCTATCCTGTCGGGTGACATCAGCCATGCCAACGATACCCTCGTATCAACCATCACTATCAGCGGCATACCCTCAACCCCAACCGGGGTGGGTGGTACAAGATGCGGGGCTGGCAATGTCACTTTTAAGGCACCATCTACCACAACCGGCTCAAAAACATATTGGTACAACAGCAATACCTCCACGATACCTATTGCCAGTGGGGATTCCACGGTGCAAAATATAGGGGCCACAACCACACTGTATGCATCAAGTTCTTCGGGGGGTGGTTTTGACAGCCTTACCTCCAGCTTTGCGGGCGGCAACAACTATATTTCCAGCATGTTCGATATAAAACCAACCAATGATGTGACCTTGGACAGTTTTGATATTTCTTCGGTTCAGGCTTCGGTGGATACGGTGTATTTCTATTATAAAACTGGAACCTATATCGGATATTCTTCTACGAAATCGGCCTGGACTTTTGGTGGCAAAGCACCAATATATGGTTCAGGAAGTCCAGTAAGGATAAATTTTGGAAAGAGTATTACCGTGAAGGGCAATGCGCTCACCGGTATATGTTTTTATCTATTGGGCAATGCCAAAAAAAGCACCTTGTACCAAACCACCTCCACCGTATCGGATACCAGCCATAACTCCACCATGAAAATATCTTCCGGCCTTATTTTCAAAGCTGCCTTTACCAGTGCCAGTGCCAGCTACTACAAATGGAACGGCAGGATATATTATTCGGGAAACGGATGTGCCAGCCCATTGGTAGCAGTGACCGGAACCATAAAGAGTGTGGTAAAAGGACTTGCGCTGAGCAAAGACAAAAAATCGGCGGGTGCAGTAAATGATGGCAGCCCAAGCAAACCTGACCAAATTTGTATGGGCGATACTTTGAAGTATGATATGGGGATACCTTCCAATTTCCTAGATGCTGACTATGGCACAAAATGGAGCATGGCTTATTCCTTGAAAACGGCAAAAGGATCTGTCAATACTAACTTTTCCGTGGTCAACCCGTCCTCAAAAACCTCAGGGACCATCAACTTTTATCCCAAAGGATTGAATGCAGACAGTACGTATATACTCACTATTACTGCCACCAATATTGCCACAGGATGTGATACCAACATTGTGAGGTATATATTTGTAAATGAGTCAATAAGCGCCAAATTTACAACAGCCAGCGCTTGCTTTGGGCAGTTCGCCCCCATTACCAACAGCAGTACACCGGCAGGCAAGCTCAGTTTTGGATGGGACTTTGGCAATGGAGACAGTTCCTATGTGGCCTCGCCCAACTACAAATACAAGACGGCGGGCACTTATACCATTAATATGTTGGCCTATAATGGTGGGTGTCAGTCATTGGCCAGCCAATCCATAACCATTTACAATGCCCCCTATGGATCTCTTTTTAGTAAGGGAACACCTTTCAAAGGCCAGTTTAACGGGGGTGACAATATTGATCCCGACAATATATGCCTAGGTGACACGAATACCTACCAAATTACGCCACCCAAGGGCTTGTCAAACAGTGACTACGGAACCAAGTGGATCATTACAGGCACCAAATTGCTCACTCCTTTCGGAAACTCAATCAAGGACACTTTGGTGAAAACCCCAACTACCAGCAAAAATGCCAGTTATTCCTTTTTCCCCACCAAATATGCCGACAGCGTTTTCATACTCACTATAAATTTGAGGACGCTGCCGGGCAAATGCGATTCTGTACTCATTCGGTACATCCATGTTCGCGTGAAACCTATTGGTGGATTCACGTTTGTCAATGCCTGTGCGGGCTTGCCCTTGACCTTCAAAGACTCCTCCAAGGTGATTATTGGCAGCATCACAAACTGGGCATGGGATTTTGGCGACGGTGCAACAAGCAACCAGCAAAACCCCAACCATGGCTATGCGAAGGCAGGCACTTATAAAGTATCGATGACCGCTACCACTGATGTTGGGTGTACTGCCAGCACAACCAAATCGGTGCAGGAATACCCAAGACCTGTAGTGGGTTTCAATCAAAACGCGGCATGCAATACAAGGGTGGATAGCTTTTTTGATGCAAGTACCATTGCTACCGGGGCAATGAAATCCTGGAAGTGGAGCTTTGGCGATGCTGGAGCGGGCAATACCTCGACAACCCAGAATGCCACCCATGTCTATCCGAAATCAGGCCCTTATAATGTAAAACTGGTGGTGACCTCTTCGTTGGGCTGCAAGGATTCTATTACCAAAAAGATGACCATATTGCCAAGCCCGGTTCCGATATTTACGTTTAAGCCCGTATGCGTTGGCCTACCGGTTTATTTTGGCAATACCAGCGTGGATACATTTACAGGTACCACTTACCTATGGAATTTTGGGGATGGGAAAAATTCCACCCTCATTACGCCCAACCATACCTACACAGCCAACGGGGTCTTCAAGATAACATTGAAGGTGATTTCCAAGACAGGTTGCTCTGATACCCTTTCACAGTTCATTGCACCGTATCCCAAGCCTTTCCCAAATTTTGGGTATGGCAATGCCTGCTTGGGTCAGGACATGTTTTTTTATGATAGCAGTAAATCAGGTAGCGGAACCACATATACCTGGAAATATGGCGATGGAAAAATTGATACCAACAATGTGAACGGCACTGCACATATCTATAACACCGCAGGTGCCTATGCCGTGAAACTGATAATGGTGAACAGTATTGGTTGCGCGGACAGCGAACTGCAAACAATCACCGTTTCTGATGTTCCCAAGGCAGGTTTCACAGGCGCAAATGTATGCCTGGGGCAACCGATTTCATTCACAAATACTTCAACGGGTGCCGGTACATTGAGCTATTCTTGGAATTTGGGTGACAAATCCCCATTGTTGAGTACCAAAGATGTCGTTCATAAATTTGCAAAAGCCTCGCCTTTTGTGGTGAAAATGAAAGTGACCAATGCAGCCGGTTGTAGCGACTCCCTTGTTAAAAGCATAATCATTTATGCCCTGCCGGCCGTGCCCACCTGGACCAGTGCACGCAATGGATATACCGTGACCTTTAGCCCGAAAGACAGTACAGAGTCCACCTACAAATGGCATTTTGGAACGGCATCAAATGATAGTTCATCAAAAAAATCGCCCGTGTTTACCTATCCTTCCCAAGATGCAAAATACCAGGTGAGCCTTACCGTGACCAATATAAATGGATGTTCCAATTCAAATATTGACAGTCTGGATATAGAACAAAGCGGTATTGCGGGCGCATCAGGTGCAGGGCAGGGCATTTTCGTTTTCCCTAATCCATTTGATGGCAGCACACATTTGACATATACATTGCCCGGCGAAAGCCAGGTAAAAATCTCCGTGTATGATATACAGGGCAGGGAGTTGGCAACCCTAAAAGATGGCCGGTTCAATGGCGGGCTGTATACTGAAGTATTTGATGCCAGGAAATACAATATCGGCGCGGGGGTATATTACCTGAGAATGGAAGTAAATGAGGCAAGCTTTGTTACCAAAATAGTGTTTACGCACTAATAGGGCATTTTGATATAGTAGCGCAGATAAGTTGTTGCAAGGGATGGTATATTCTTGCCCTATGTATTAGTGCCATGTATCTTTTTTGTTTCTAAATATCCTTATATTTGGAAATGGTAGGACCAGTGTAGGCGGACGTGTACAAAACCAATGGTTCACGAGTGTTGGGGCTATCTTTTTTATTTAAAAAAACGTAACCAATATGCGGAAACTTTACATTGCGCTAACGGCCTTTTTAGGCATATCCATGTGCTTCTCCCTCACCGGAAGCGCCCAAGACGTGGGGGTAACCACCCTCCTCACCCCTACTGACAGTACTTGCGGTTCTACGACAGTAGTCATCAAGGCCATTGTAGCCAACTATGGTTCATCATCGGTATCCACTATCCCGGTATGGGCCACGGCCACGGGTGCGTTTTCGGTATCGCTGAAGGATACCTTGAAAAAAACAATTGCCGCAGGAAAGCAGGACACCATCACTTTTAGGGCGACGATAAATACTGCAGCAGGCGGCCTGCTGGTTTTGAAAGTATTTACCAATTTGTCAGGGGATGTGAAACGGGCGGATGATACGTTGATCACAAAAATAAATGTCATCACTAATCCTGGGCCACCCAGCGTGACCGGGATGCCTTTGTGTGGCCCCTTGCCTTCCACGCTGAAAGCTAAGTCGATAGCCCCAGCCAGAACATTTTGGTATGCAAATTCCAGTACTTCTTTTCCCTTTAAAATCGGGGATTCCACCGTTCCAACACCTTCTGCAGGTTTGCCCTACTACGCATCGAGCCAAGTGCTTGTCCCCAAAAATTTAACCACCAACTTCACAGGTGCCAATAACCAAAACGGCAACATGTTCAATGTGAAGGCCCTTAAAGATATAACGATTGACAGTTTTGATGTAAGTCCTTTAAATACAGGGATTGATACGGTTTATTTCTTTTACCGTTCCGGCTTTCTTACCAGTTCCACCATACTTTCTGCTAGCGGATGGACCAACGGTGGCAAATGTGCCATCAACCCGGCATCAGCGGGTACCGGGGCAAAAGTGAGAATGGTAATCCCACAGGTTTTGTTGCCCGCGGGGAATTACTCGTTTTATATATTCACCTATGGTTCCTATTCGTCAAGTGCCACAAGCAAGCTAAACTATACCACTGCTACAACTTTTGATAGTACAGGCGATAAATCCATCAGGCTTTTTACCGAATATGGGGTTCAGGGTTATTTTGGCAATGGCAGTTCCGCAGATTTTTTCTCTCCGCGTACCTGGAACGGCACGGTTTATTACTCAAACCTATACTGTAGCAGCAGCAAGGTTGCCGTACCTGCCCTTCTCTCCCAGGACAAGAATTCCCTAGGGATCGTAAACCAAGGCATTTCATCGGATCCTGATCAGATATGCGTGGGAGACAGTCTCAAGTTTGACATCAGCAGTCCCGGCAACTATACGAATGCAGACTATGGTACCAAGTGGAAAATTGCGTATTCCATGGCTACAGTAAAAAACACAAAAACAACCAACTATGTCGCTACCAACCCATCGGCCACGGTAAAAGGCTTATTTGTATTTGCGCCCAAAGCTTCCGATGCCGACAGCGTGTATATCCTTTCCATCAAGGTTTCCAGTCTTGTGACATCTTGTGATACTACGATACTGCGCTATATCCATGTCAATGCATTGCCGGTTTCAAAGTTTACCATTGGTAATGCCTGTGAGGGACAAACCGTAGCAATTACAAATAGCAGCACGCCTACTGGCAAATTGAAATACTCTTGGAAGTTTGGGAATGGGGATACATCCTCAGATGTGGTACCATTATACAAGTACAATACCGCTGGTACTTATACAGTTTCCCTCACCGTATCAAACTCTATTTGCGCCCCCTCTACCAGCAGTAAGTCCGTCACCTCCAATATATCCCCATACGGTTCCGCCATCAGCAAGGGAAACCCTTTCAAAGGACAATACAACGCAGGAGACCAGTTTGACCCTGACAATGTATGTGTGGGCGATACCAATTCATATATCATCCCTTCTCCCAAAGGCTTTTCCAATGCTGATTATGGCACCAAATGGACCATAAAGAACATGACATTCCTTACCTCTTTCGGCACATCTACCAAGGACACGCTCACCAGGTTCCCGACTTCAACCAAGAACATGACCTTCACCTTTTTCCCAAAGACAGATGTGGACAGTGTGTTCCAGCTTAAAATGACCATACATACCCTTCCCGGAGGGTGCGATACTTTTATGAATCGCTATATCCATGTCCGCGTGAAACCCGTGGCCAAATTTGGGTTTACCAACGCCTGCGTGGGGGCACCAATATTATTCAAGGACTCCAGTAAGATTTCTATTTCCAACATCGCAAATTGGTCTTGGGACTTTGGGGATGGCACCAACTTGGGAACGGCAGAAAACCCATCCCATGCCTATGCCAAACCAGGGAGCTATAAAGTAACGCTCACCGCGGTGTCTGATGCCGGGTGTGGCGCGACGATATCCAACACAGTAACGCAATACCCGCATACCGTGGTAAAATTTGGGGTGGTGCCAGGGTGCAACCAGTCTTCTACCCGTTTCATTGACTCCAGCATTGTGGCGACGGGTAACATCGCGTCCTGGAAATGGAGCCTGGGCGATGGGAGTACCTCGTTGTTCCAAAACCCGACCCATGTTTTTGCAAAATCAGGTCCATATAATGCCAAACTGGTCACCACTACCGCATTGGGATGTAAGGATTCGCTCACCAAAAAATTCAGGGTATTGCCCATCCCGCAGTCTATTTTCACCACAAAATTCACTTGTATTGGCGCATTGGTATATACCACAAACGGTTCCAATGACTCTGCCGGCAAATCCATATACAACTGGAATTTCGGGGACGGAACCCTATCCACGGGCGCTATCCCTACCCATACCTATAACAACAACGGCACCTATACCGTGAGCCTAAAAGTGATCAGCAAAAACGGGTGTACTGACAGTACTGCAAAGATCATAACCCCGAACCCAAAACCAGATGTCAATTATTTTTTCTCGAGTGCCTGCGTAGGCAGAACGGTGGTTTTCTCCGATTCCAGCCACTCTGGAAAGGGGACCATTTATAGTTGGAATTTCGGGGACGGGCACATAGACACCACCTTTGCCCCCACAGCAAGCCATAGCTATACCAAGCCGGCATCCTACAAAACCGGGCTCATTATCATGAACGGAAATGGATGTACCGACAGTGAGCATGTGACGGTGAAAGCTGCCGTAGTGCCCAAACCCAGCTTCACCACCAAAGATGTTTGCCTCAATGCCACTGCCAATTTTACAAATACCACCTCGGATACTGGCAAATTGAACTATTCCTGGGTTTTTGGGGACAATTCCGCTGCGGTGACGGGCCAGAACGAAACCCATAAATATGCGAAAACAGGTGCCTATACCGTGAAACTTTCTGCCACGAACAATGCAAGTTGCACCGACAGCATAAAGAATACCATCAATGTACATGCTTTGCCGCCCACGCCAAGCTGGAACCATACGCATGCCACCCCATATACCATTGGGTTTATCCCCAAAGACACTTCTGAGGCAAGCTACAAATGGTTTTTCGGCACGACAAACAATGATAGTTCTTCGCTGAAAAAACCGGTGTTCACCTATCCGACTGCTGATGGCAAGTATCAGGTAAGGTTGGTGGTGTCCAATGCTTTTGGTTGCACTGCTACAGGATTTGATAGTGTGTTTATGGGCAAATACAATGGCATACCCGTTATCGGCGAAGATATAAAAGGCATATCCGTATATCCCAATCCTTTTGAGGGGAGCACCAACATTTTATACAGCCTGATAGCCCCGGCACATGTGGTCTTGAAAGTGTTTGATGCACAAGGGAAAGAAGTGGCTACCCTCAAAGATGGGTTTTTCCCGGGCGGTGAATATTCTGAAACCTTCGATGCCCGGAAAGGCCAAGCTGGCCCCGGCATTTATTTTGTGAAATTGCTCATTGGGGAGCAGTTATATACCACCAAGATCGTGAACCTAAAGTAACCCAAGTTTAATTTTTAACACAAAAGGCAGGCCAAACCCCTGCCTTTTGTGGTTTTTATGGCCAGGGAATGGGGCTTGGGAGGGATATAAAAGCCCCTTGTCCAGATTTTTGTGCATTTCTGCAAAAAAGGGTGCTATCTTTTCACGGAATACTGTATATTTGGATGGATTGAATAATTTGCGATGAACTAAGCTAAGACAAATAAACACAGGCCACTTTAAATAATTACCCCATGAAACGTTGTTTACAAACCTATTATGCCCTGTCCTTCCTGTTGCTCACTGGTTTTTTATCGAACCAGGCATTTGCACAATCTTACTGCAAACCCTCGTTTTCGTCTTGTAGCGCTGATTCTATTTACAAAATAGTAATAGGAGGCTACACCACAGCTACCAAGTGTCCTTCGGGCGGATATGACACCTCGGGGGTAAGCAGCAGCGTGGTAACATTGTACCGAGGGAAAACCTATCCATTAAAGGTATATACAAGTAGTACTACCGATGAGTTTGGTGTTTGGTTGGATTACAGCAAAAACGGTTCTTATGAAGATGCCGGAGAGCTTATTGCCTTGGATTATAATGGCAACACGGATTCTATCAACACAACCTTTATAGTTCCTATAGATGCTACGCCGCAAGTCACCCGTCTTCGTGTAGTATCAGCAGCGGGTGGAAGTACCCAAATGAATTATAATACAGACTGCACCACTTGGGGAGTAGGTGGTTCAGCACACGATTTTAAGGTTACCATTGCAGACTATCCCAATGACATCGGTGTTATAGCCCTTCTCACCCCGCAGAACCATAGCTGCCCAAGCAGTGCCGCCAAAATACAGGTACTTATCCGCAACATAGGGGCCAATACCCAAACCAGTATTCCTTTTGTGATCAAGTATGGTACTACTACCATCAACAAAACCTATAGCAGGACCCTCTTGTCCAATACCACCGACACCTTTACCGTAGGCTTTATCAATGCATCCACTTCTGCTACGTATTCCTTCAAGGTATATTCCAATTTGAGCGGAGATGGGGACAGGACCAACGATACCATAGCAGCTACCGTTGATTTGAAACAACCTACGGCACCTACCGTGTCAAACATTAGTCATTGTGGCCCAGGGTCAGTGTACTTAAAAGGTGCTTCTACCTCTTCAGGCGCATCTACCTATTGGTTTGGCAGTACAACGTCTACCACGCCTATTGCTACGGGAGACTCAATCAGCTCAGGCTATGTGGCAATGGGTACTTCAGCTACCTACTATGCAGAAAGCCGATATCCCAATACCAGTTCCATTACCAAAGGAGCATGGGCCACAACCCACGCAAACTTTGGCAATTTCTTTGACGTTTTTGCCAAGCAAACCGTCATATTGGACAGCATGGATATCAATAGCTCTGCAACCACTACCGACTCTCAAACCGTATTTTACCGAGTGGGTGGTTATTTTGGATATGAGCGGTCGCCATCATCATGGACCCAGATATGTGAAGTGCTTGTTAACGGCAAAGGAACAGGCAACAAAACCCGCCTTGTTCTGCCCGCTAGTGTAACCCTCTCCGCAGGTACAACTTTCGGGTTTTATATTGTCCCTAAAACATATCAGAATTATTACGATCTCACTTCTTCAACTTCCAACCCAGTATCAAATGGGGAATTGCAAATAACAGCCGGGGAAAGCACGGCATCCAAATTTGGCCTCACTGTAGGTAGCACGGCCATGACTTTGGGCCGCGATTGGAATGGGATCATGTACTACCACTATGGCACTTGCAACAGCGCCCGCGTTTCCGCAACGGCCACTGCCCTCCAAAACCCCCACGGTGCTGCCATCAGCAAGGGAACCCCGTTTGCGGGCAGCTACTTGACTGGCTCTGCCGCCAACCCTGACCAAATATGCCTGGGAGATACCAATACCTATACCTTTACCCCGCCTACGGGGATGACCAGTGCTGATTTTGGTACCAAATGGATCGTCACTTCCCTCAGCTTCGCCACGGCACATGGCACCACGATAAAAGATACCATCGTGCGCCTGCCCACGGCTACCAAAAACGCCTATATGAAGTTCTTCCCGAAATCGGATGCGGACAGCGTGTTCATCATCAAGATAGATGTAAAGATCCCCGCTACGGGCTGCGATTCGGTAATGACGCGCTATATAAAAATCAATGCTTCTCCTACCGCAAAATTCACGATTGCCAACGGGTGCGCCGGCAAGGTATTGGCCATTACCAACAACAGTACCCCAAGCACTGGCCTTACCTACAAATGGTATTTTGGCAATGGCGATAGCGCCACCGGGGCCACGCCAGCGTATAAATACTTTACCACGGGCACCTATACGGTCACGCTGAATGCCATAAACGGGCCTTGCACCTCCACCACCACGCAGAATGTTACGGTGTATCCTTCCCCATACGGTGCGGCGTTTATCAGGGGCACCCCATTCAGCGGGCAATTCAACACCGGGGATATCTTCGATCCTGACTTTGTGTGTGCGGGTGATACCAACACCTACTCCATCACTTCCCCAAAAGGGCTGTCAAATTCTGACTTTGGGACCAAATGGACCATCACCAACATGAGCTTCGCCACAGTGTTCGGGGCAAAATCAACCGATAGTTTGTTCAAAAAACCTACCTCGTCAAAGAACGCGCTGTTTATGTTTTTCCCTTCTGCCAAATGGTCTGACAGTCTGTTCTTGTTGAAATATACCATCCGCACCTTGCCTGGCCAGTGCGATTCCATCATGACCCGCTACATCCAGGTACGGCCGAAACCGGTGGCCAAGTTTGGGT
>Ga0206900_1036_pt1 | contig 35469 bp, 31 predicted proteins | sample Alteio_BWOrgHeat_46_FD_153235 | JGI IMG/M metagenome (GOLD analysis project Ga0206900, IMG submission 153235) | Enriched cells from forest soil in Barre Woods Harvard Forest LTER site, Petersham, Massachusetts, United States -... | ecosystem: Environmental > Terrestrial > Soil > Temperate forest >... | reverse complement strand
TTGGCCCACGGTTATTTTATCGCCCACTTTTACAAACTCTGGTTTGTCTGGGGATGGTTTGCGGTAAAACGTGCCGATCATGGGTGATTTGATGGGTTTTCCGCTGGGTGCTGCTTCCGCTACGGGTGCAGGTTCTGCTGCCCTGGGTGCCTCTGCCATTGGCTGCGAACCAGTGGGCATTTGTGCAGGCACTTGGTACACTTGTGTTGGGGCAGGCGCAGGTTGATAGACTTGGCCTCCGGTAGTCTTGATGACTATCTTGAAATCGTCTTGTTCCAGTTGTACTTCGCTCACGCCGGCCTTGGCCACAAAGCGTATAAGTTCCTGAATTTGTTTGATATCCATGTTTTTATTTTTTAACGCGTTCGACATATGCGTTCGAACGGGTGTCAATTTTAATCAAATCTCCGGTATTAACAAAAATCGGCACGTTTATTTGTGCTCCGGTTTCCACCGTAGCCGGTTTCAAAGTGTTGGTTGCGGTGTCGCCTTTCAGCCCTGTTTCGGTATAGGTCACTTCTAGGTTCACAAATGCAGGCAGGTTGCAGGTAAGTGGGGTTTCTGTTTCGGCATGGAACATGATTTCCACCAATTGCCCTTCTTTCATGAATTGGGCGCCTTCCACCAGTTTTTCCTCGATCGTTACCTGTTCAAAAGTTTCTGTATTCATGAACACATAGCCAAATTCCTCTTTGTAAAGGTAGGTATGTTCCCGCGTTTCTATGCGTGCGGTATTTACTTTCACGCCAGAGTTGAACGTATTGTCAATGATCTTGCCCGTGGTAAGGCTTTTGAGTTTGGTGCGCACAAAAGCAGGGCCCTTGCCTGGTTTCACGTGCTGGAAATCTATGATCGTGAAGAGGTCGTTGTTGAACTCCAGGCACAATCCCATCTTAAAATCTGCTGTCGATGCCATTTGTTGTCTTTATATGCGTTGTTAATGTATCCTTGATGCCTTATTGCCTCGTGGTGATCATGTTTTATTCATAAGGCCAAATCCTGCACCTATATTTTTTGCCCTTTCAAGGCCATTTGTCAATAATTTGCCTGTTCGGTTATCTCTTGCACACGGTCCACTTTCTGTTAAAAATGGTGGCGCAAGTTAAGGAAAGTTTGGGATACCCGGAAAAAAGGCCATTCGCTTTGCGGCATGCTCCCTGCCATCATATCCCCAAATTCCTTTGTTAATTGGCCGCTACCATGTACCTTTGCAATTTAGAATCAATATAAATAAGAAAAGTGAGCGAACCCACGGAAAGCAACGGCATTATACTCGAAATACAGGGCCTACAGGCAGGGATTGATGAAAAACAGATTCTCAAAGGCATCAACCTCACTATTAAAGCAGGTGAGATACATGCGATCATGGGACCTAACGGTGCTGGGAAAAGCACCCTCGCTTCTGTTTTGGCTGGCCGGGATGGATATGAAGTGACAGGGGGATCCGTCCAATATTTTGGAAAGGATCTATTGGAACTGGCACCTGAAGACAGGGCCCGCGAAGGGGTATTCCTCGCTTTTCAATATCCCGTGGAAATACCGGGCGTAAGCACCACAAACTTCCTGAAAACAGCCGTAAACGCAGCCCGCAAGCATAAAGGGCTTGACGATATAGACCCATCTTCTTTCCTGGCCATGATGCGGGAAAAAATGAAACTGGTGGAAATAGACCAGAAACTGGCCAGCCGTTCCCTGAACGAAGGTTTCTCGGGAGGTGAAAAAAAGAGAAACGAAATATTCCAAATGGCCATGCTGGAACCCAAACTGGCCATCCTGGATGAAACAGATTCCGGGCTGGACATTGATGCCCTGCGCATCGTGGCAAATGGCGTGAACAAACTACGCAACAGCGGCAATGCTTTCTTGGTTATCACCCATTACCAACGCTTGCTCGATTATATTGTGCCTGATTTTGTGCACGTGCTTTCCCAAGGCCGCATCGTGAAATCCGGTGGCAAAGAGCTTGCCTTGGAACTGGAAGAAAAAGGGTATGACTGGATCAAAAACGAAACGGCAGAGACAGTATGACAAACAGCACCCCATTATTGGACCTGCAAAACAAACTGGTTTCAGAATTCAAGGATTTTGAAGCAACAGCCAACGGAAGCGCTGCCAGTGCGCTTTTTTCCATGCGCCGCAAAGCCATTGATGTTTTCAACACCCTGGGTTTCCCTACCACAAAAAACGAGGAATGGAAATATACCAACCTGGAAAAATTCGTGAATGGGGATGGAGGCCAACAAGCTCCTGCACCCCAAACCATTACAGATCCCACTTACACGATCCCAGGAATTGAGAACGCGCATCAATTGGTTTTCGTGGATGGAAAATATGACGAGAACCTGTCCAAACCAATAATCGGAGATCAGGGAATCACCATTCTTACTTTTTCTCAAGCCATGGCAACCCATCCGGCGTTGGTGGCAGAATATTTTGGCAAAAGCCTGAATGCTGATGTGAATGGAATGGTGGCGCTGAATACTGCCTTTGCGATGGACGGGGCTTTTATATTAGTGCCTCAGGGCGCAAAACCCGCACATCCCGTACAAATTATATACCTGTCTGGCGGCATGGACCCCAAACCCATGCATCAGTTCCGAAACCTGATCATCGTAGAAGAAGGGGCTTCTTTGGAACTGATAGAAAGCTATGTTTCTGCGGGGGCGAATGCCTCTTTCTCCAACTTCGTATCAGAAATATACGTGGGTCAAAATGCCATCCTCAATCATTACCGGTTTCAGGATGAAGATATTGAAAACGCACGACAAGTGAATTTTACCCAGGTCACCCAACAATTGTACAGTTTGGTAAACAATTTTACCATAACCACCGGAGGGAAACTGGTACGCAATGACCTGCAATACAAAATGGCCGACAAGAATTGTGAATCGCACATGTTTGGCTTGTATATCCTTGATGGCACGCAGCATGTGGACAACCATACCCTGATGGACCATGCCATGCCCAATTGTTTCAGCAATGAGTTTTATAAAGGCATCATGGGAGGCAAGAGCACGGGAGTGTTCAATGGTAAGATCATTGTACGGCCTGACGCACAAAAGACCAATGCCTACCAAAGCAACAAAAACGTGCTGCTATCAGACGAAGCACATATCAACACCAAGCCGCAGCTTGAAATATTTGCGAATGACGTGAAATGCTCCCATGGTGCCACAACGGGCCAGTTGGATGATGAAGCCCTTTTTTACCTACGCTCCAGAGGCATCGGCATCAACGATGCGAAAGCCATCCTCACGGGGGCCTTTGCGGCAGAAGTGATCGGGAACATTGGCTCAGAACCCTTGAAAGAATATGCCAAGGGCCTTATTGAAAACAAATTATCCCAAATTGGGAAATGAAAATAGTATGGAAATGGGTAGATATATCATTGCACAACGGTCTTTATAACGCAGTGCAACCAAGCACCATTAACTGATGAGTTCCAATACAATAATATCCCCCAACCCCATCACGGACTTCCCCATCCAATCCATCCGTGAGCAATTCCCAATCCTGCAGACAGAAGCCTATGGCAAGCCGTTGATCTATTTCGACAATGCCGCCACCTCGCAAAAGCCTCGGGTAGTTATTGATAGGTTGGTGCAATACTACGAACATGAAAACGCCAATATTCATAGAGGTGTGTATCATCTCAGTGAATTGGCCTCCAATGCCTACGAAGGAGCCAGAGACACGCTGCAAAGACATTTGAATGCAGCCAAACGGGAAGAGATCATTTTTGTACGCGGTGCCACCGAAGGCATCAATTTGGTCGCCTCATCCTGGGGCCGCAAGAATATCAAAGCAGGCGATGAAATCCTCATATCCCACATGGAACACCATGCCAATATTGTTCCCTGGCAATTGATCTGCGAAGAAAAAGGCGCTACCCTGAAAGTGATCCCGGTAGATGGGAACGGGGAATTGGTCATGGAAGAATTTCATGCTTTATTGACTGAAAAGACAAAGCTGGTATCGGTAGTATATGTCTCCAACAGCATAGGTACCATAAATCCTGTCAAAGAGATCATAGATGCTGCTCATGCCTTCCATATCCCCGTATTGCTCGACGGTTGCCAAGCCGCCCCGCACATGGCCATAGATGTGCAGGCGCTCGATTGCGACTTTTTTGTTTTTTCTGGGCACAAAACCTTTGGCCCCACTGGCATCGGGGTGTTGTATGGCAAAGAAAAATACTTGATGGATATGCCTCCATATCAAAGTGGCGGGGACATGATCAATGCCGTGAGTTTTGAAAAAACAACCTTTAAAGAACCCCCTTACAGGTTTGAAGCCGGTACGCCCCATATTGCAGGTGCCATAGGGTTGGCCACCGCCTGGGACTATATTGCCCAAACAGGGAGGGACAAAATACATAAATACGAACAGTCGTTAGCCGAATATGCCCAGTCGCAGATAAGCGCCATACAAGGGTTGAAAATCATTGGCACGGCCGAAAACAAAATACCTGTCATCGCCTTTGTGGTGGATGGCGCACATCCATTGGATATCGGGACTTTTCTTGATTTCGAAGGGGTAGCCATACGAACCGGCAACCATTGTACCCAGCCGCTGCTCAACTGTTTCGGCGTTTCTGCAACTTGCAGAGCCTCGTTGGCGTTCTATAACTCGATGCAGGAAATTGATGCTTTTGTAATAGCCCTGGACAAGGTGATAAAAAAGATAAAAAGCTGATAAGCAATGAGCAATAGGCCCATACCTGAAATACAAGAGGAACTGGTAGAAGATTTTGCCATGATGGAAGCCTGGCCAGACAAATATGAGCACCTCATGAACCTGGGCAAGCAACTGCCCGTTTTACCTGAAAGTGCCTACAACGAAGTGAATAAAGTAAAAGGCTGCCAAAGCAATGTGTGGATGACCACCCATTTGGAAGATAACAGAATCATCTTTGAGGGGGACAGCGACGCGCTGATCGTGAAAGGGTTGGTGGCACTGCTGCTCAAGGTTTTTAGCGACCATACCCCAGATGAAATACTGGAAGCCAACCTCGATTTTCTGGAACGGATCGGATTGCAAGCCCATTTGTCTGCCACAAGAAACAATGGCTTGGATGCCATGGTAAAACAAATCAAATTTTATGCCCTGGCCTACAAGGCTAAAATACAAGTTTAGATATGGAAGAAATCAATAAGGATACCATCATTGGCGGGGAAAGCAACTCCCATTATACTCCGCCCAAGGCCGTTGACCTCTCAGGTCTTTCCCTGCACGATCAGATCATCGAAGCCATAAAAACAGTATATGATCCCGAAATCCCCGTCAATATCTTTGAACTGGGCCTCATATACGAAGTAGCCATTGGGGAAGACAACAAAGTGGATGTATTGATGACACTTACCTCTCCCGGCTGCCCGGCCGCTGGCATGCTGCCCGGTGACGTGGAAGAAAAGGTACGTTCCGTTTCTGGAACGGGCGATGTAAAGGTAGAAGTCACCTTCGAGCCACCTTGGGACCAAAGCATGATGACCGATGAAGCCAAGCTAGAGCTCGGGTTTATGTAAGACAATCCTGCCTTCAAAATATTATACCCTACAGGCAAGCACTAGTTTTGCACCTTCAGCTTTTGGGTTTAACCAGTGAATGAGACAATCAGCAACCTGCATAGTGATAGCAAAAAGCAGTTTTTGAATTCAAGTTCAATAAACGCTATTTTTGTTCATTGACAATATGCTTTAAGCAAAGCTGATAGCATTTACAACATTTAAACCTAGAGAAAATGAGAAAGTTACCTTTTGCTACAAGCCTGAGATATATCCTCTTCATTCCTATTATTTCAATCTATTTTACTTTTTCATTGAAAGCCGTGCCCCGGTTGCAAGGTAAAGCATTGGTTGATTCCCTTATTACCGTCTCATCCAAAAGAATTGAAGACACAAACAAGGTAAAATTGCTAGCGAATATATCTTATACCCTTTCGCTAATTGATTACAATGAAGGCTTGAGATATGGGAACGAAAGTGAGGCATTATCAAAAAAACTGAATTGGGAGAAAGGAAAAGCCCTCGCATACAGAAGTATAGCCTATAATTATATGGACCATTCTGATAATAAACTTGCGCTCGCCAATTTCTTAAATGCCCTTGAGATAAACATTAAGATTGGGAACAAGGTCGGAATAGCTGCGAATTCTGGTGAAGTTGGGGCGGTTTACAATTCGATGGGAAACTATGCCAAAGCATTGGAATATATTTTTTCAGCAGCCTCTTTGCATCATGAACTTGGGAACAAAAATGCGGAGGCACTTGACTTCGGGAAAATGGGAAATGTATATACCAATGAAAATGACTACCCAAATGCAATTGCTTCGTACCAAAAAGCCAAAAAGCTATTTGAAGAAACTTCTGATTCACAAAAAATTGGGAGCTTATTCCTTGCAATGGGAAATGTTTATTACCAACAAAACCTATTTGAAAAGAGTATTGAGAGCTATATGCAATCTCTCTCCTATCTAACCATATTGTCAGTTCCAAATAAAAGGGATATCGCTTTGAACTATGCCAATATGGGCTCGGCCTACACCGATGGATTAAAGGATTTTTACAAAGGGGCCTTTTATCACGAAAAAGCCTTAGGGTTATACCAAGGCCTGAACGATCCCTATGGACTTGCTTTATGTATTGGAAACCTAGGAGTCGATTATCTAAAAATTGTAAAGTACCACAACGGAAATATCAATAGAGACAATATTTTTACCCTTGATCCCAAAGTTCTTTTAGACAGTGCCTCCACCCATCTGAAAAGAGCTATCCAATTGCACCTGAGCATGAGCCGGAACTCTTCTTTGATCAAATGTTATGAAGACCTTGCTCAAGTAGATTCCCTGCAAGGGGATTATAAAGCTGCCTTAAGCGATTATATGTTGCACAGCTATTACAAAGACCTTGTTTACTCCCCTGCTAAAATGGATTCACTAAGATCAGTTGAATTAAAGCACCAGGAAGAAGTTGCCAAACAAGAAATGCAGATAGAAAAATTGAAATCAAAGTCAGAAAGAAACAACTATTTTGTGGGCTTTGCATTTTTTTTTATCATTGCCTGCAGCACGATAGGCTTTGTTTTATATAACAGGAACCTCAGCATAAAGAAGAGGTTAGTGGTAGAAAACCTTAATAGCAAATTGGCAGAGTCAAATAAAATCAAGGAAAAGCTGTTTTCCATAATATCTCATGACCTAAGGCAGCCGCTTACCTCAACGTTTTCATTGTTATCACTTTTGGGGAAAGGCAGTTTGAGTGCCATTGAAATGGAAGAAAGCAGCAACGAATTGGCAACCTCCATAAAATTGAACCTCGAACTGCTTGATAACCTTTTGAATTGGACTGCCTTACAAATGAAAGGATCTGCGAAAGATCCTACAATCATAAATATCGATAAACTCATACAAGAGAATGTAGAATTGTTGTTGCACATTGCTAACATGAAAAAAATATCACTTACCATTGGAACCAGGACCGGGGCTTATATTTTGGCGGATATCAATATGACAAGGGTGGTCATTCGCAATTTGCTCAGCAATGCGATCAAATTTACCGGAGAATTGGGAAGGATTGATATAACTTACATCTCTGAAGGCAACATGCTAAAAATAATTGTGGCGGATTCAGGGAATGGCATTGAAAAAACCAAAGTGAAGGATTTATTGTCAGGGAGGCTTAACGAAAGCAGTCCAGGCACAAATTTTGAAAAAGGATTTGGAATAGGGCTCATGTTATGTAAAGAGTTTGTAGAAGAGAATGGAGGTGAAATTTTTGTCGAAAGCAATTTTGGCAATGGTAGCAGGTTCATGTTTACAATTCCACTGTATTTAAAAGATCCTGCCGAAAATAAACAACCTTGATACGTTATCCCAAACAAATGCCCTATTTGCAGGTACTGGGCTCACATACTTTGCACCCCTATCTGCACATACCGGCCATTGTAACATCTTATATTAAATTTCAACAAATCTGAACAAAACACTTGCATCTTTAAATATTAGTGTATAGCTTTGGTTTCCAAACAAGCTATACCCATGCTAAACAAACCTTTACAAACCTATTTTTTCAAGGCTTTCGGCATTATTTGCCTTGCTTTGATGCCAACCGTTGGGATTTTTGCCCAAACTACCCTAGGCCCTTACAATTCTTATGTAAGCAAGCAAATGCCTACCGCTAACAACATTTTCTCTGGTGGCCTGCCTGCCAGTGCCGATGAAGGCCGCGTTCTAAAAGTGAGGGTCACCAATATCCAAGGCCCGATCACGGTAAACCCCACCAGCTATGACCTCAATGGTCCAGCTTGCCCTACCTATACTCCAACAGGGCAGCGAATCCCTGCCAATCCTTTGCCCCCCAACATCGCTATGATGAGCGGTGCCGTTACCATCAGCCCCAACAATTTCCCGGCACCCGGTAGCAGTGCCAATGCCCAATTCACCGTTGGAGATCAGGGGTACTGGACCAAATGCAGCCAAAACCAGCAGGTACCCTATCCGCAAACCGTAACTGTACAATTCAATATCCAAAGCCTGAACCTGGTGATGGCCACGCATAACACAAGCGTCTGCGAAATGGCCAGTACCCATGTGGACATCAACCAACGGTTCCCGGCCACGGGCGGCACCGTTACCTATCAAAGTGTGAACGGCAGGGTTAACGTGTCTGATGTCGGCACTGGCTTTATGATGACTTACGTATCCACTGGTGATGATATGGTGGTAGCTACCTTAACCATGGGCAGCGTAAGCTATAAAGACACCGTAAAAGTAAAAGTGGGGAAGCTGGCTTTTGCCCAGGCAAGGTACAATTACCTGATCGCCAATGCTACCATTGATCTCAAAAGCCTTTTGGTGCCCGGCAGCCTGCAAAACAACCTGCAGTTCACGGGTAATAAGAACGGAGCGGGAGAAGCAAACATAGCTGCTACCTTCAACCGAAACACCTATGCAGCCGGGGATGTATTGACAGTGAAAGTAAAATCAACCGATAATGTCGCCTGCGAAGCCACGACCGAACTCCGGTTTTATGGATTGGATATCATAGTTCCCAACGCTACCGCCTGCGATGGGGCTGAATTGCCTTTTAGTGCTGACATTACCCCCAAGGACAACGCGATAAAAAACGCCTTGCTGGCTACAGTGGCAGGTTTGGCACCTAAATATGTGCTCGCTGCTGTAAGCTTGGGCAATCCCAGGGGCAATACCACGCTTACTTTTGACGCATTTGACGCCAATTACAAAACCAAGGTAAGGAATATGATATGGTATGCCAATATCGCAACCGAATGCAACCAATTGGGCACCTATAACTTAAGCGTGGGGGGTACCATCGGGGGCAACGCTGTATCGTCAGCGGCTGTTGCCATCAATGCCGACATCAATGGAGGCACCTGTTGCAATGGCAGTGCGGGGCCAACCCAGAATTTTGTGGGTGAACCTACCATACGAACACGCCCAGCGGCAGGGGGAGGTTTTGAAGGTTTTGTATCTACATGGGTACCCTATACCCGGGAAATGCGAGCCACCACTACCAATATTTGCCAAGCGAATTCTCAGTGGCGCGCACCAATACAGGCCGAAGAAACATACCATGTAGGCCAGATAACGGGTACAAACGGAGTTTTGGGCGCCCTACAGTTCATCAGGGTCAATGTTATCAACGGAGAAGCAGCAGGTGACCCCTACTGGGCAGCAACGGCGGCAAATGCCCGGATCAGGTGCTGGAATGCATTTGTGGCTGCTGAAAATGCTGAAATCGCACGTTCCAATGCCATGTATGTATATCCCAATGCACACCGATGTGCCATGGAACGCCAAGCCAAGGCCGCAGTAGGCATTGCTTATGCCTTCAAGATGGCTTGTGCCTATCCTGCATGCCCCTGAAAAACTGTTTTCGTTGACATTGAACCACTTTCCCACTTAAAAAATATCCTATAATGAAAAAATTATACCCGTTTTTGATGCTGAGCCTGCTGTTTTTTCTGGCAAGTTCCATGGCTCCAGCCCCGGTAACCATCACCCAGAGCGACCTCAAGTACATAGCCAGCAAGATAAAAGACCCCAATTGTGTGATCGGGGTTTTTAAAGTGCCTGATGTAAAAGATGATTGGCACAAATTGCAGGCAACCGGAGACTATCCTGAGAACGATTCCACCTTCATCAGTTTCTTTATGCATACCCGTATCCTGAAAATGAACGTGGAACGGCTGCTGAAAGGTGAGGCGGACAGTTGTGTTTTTACCCAACAGATCAATGGGGGCTTTAATGAAAGCGAACTCACCACTTTTTATCCTTTCCCGGGCGTAACATGGTTATTGGTATTGAACAAGGGCTTGATCGACAACCAGCCTGCTGGTTGGGTAAAAGATGTGAAAGACCGTGGCCAATACAAATGGATGAACCCTTCTACGGTTTTTGTCATGGACGAATACAAGGGCAACTATTATGAGACCTGGAACAAGAAATATGATGTGCCAGTGGGAGTTGAGAACGTTGGCAAGGCATTTATTGATGATGTCGCCCGCATCTGTAAAGATTATAAATCCATGGCTCCCGAGCTACCTGCAGAAGAACACAATGCCAAGATAACAGCCATCCAATCTTCCATGAAAACCGCTGACGGCAAGAGCCTTTGTACCATGCTCATGAAGAAGTAATAATTTGGGATAAGCTATTCTTTAATAAACCTCGCCCGCAGTATACCTTTATTAGTATGAATATTAATGATATACATACCCTTTGCAAAGTTTGATACATTGATTTCCTGATGGGTATCCTGCAATGCTTTTGTTTCATACACTGATTTGCCCACCATGTCTGTTATCGTTATCTGCTGGATATTGCCCTGTGAGAGTTGAGCATGTAGTGTTCCATTTACAGGATTGGGATATAGCTGCAAACCGAGTGAAGTTAGCCCCTCACCTGCGATGCCAGAGGACTTAAACTCGTAGACCCATATAGAATCACCAACCGGATTGAGGGAGATGTCGTTCTCAGAGGCATCAATGCATTTGTAATCGGTGAGTACAAGATGCACTTTCCCTCGCACCTCGCGTTTCCCGGCGATATCTTCAGGCATAGCTATAGAAAGCACCCCTATCTGTCCAAAACCTGTCACGCTTTTGTGATCCGTGCGGCTGATTCCTAAATCTATGGCATTGTTTACAGAATCATTTAGCGTAAGAACCATCAGGTCCTTGCCAATAGTGCCCAACCAAGAACCAGAAAAATCTGAATGTATGTACCGAGGGCGATGGATGTATCCGTCATAATTTATCTGGAGGGCGAGGCCATAAATATTGCTGGCCTGTAAGCTACTGGTACCCAAACTTATCGCCACAGTCACAGTATCGCCCGTTGCAGCGCTGTCCTTGGAGAAAACTAGGGTGAGCGGTGCATCCGAGGCATTGCCAGCCAAGGCCTGGGCGGTTTTGGGATGGGATTTACCAAAATTGCTGACAATCGGCCGGAGATCGGAAGTATCCACTATCCCATCCCCATTGCAATCGGCATGTTTGTGGTTAGCACCGCTTTTGAATGATTTCGCCCAATCCGTGCATGTTTGTCCATACCATCCATTGTTCGCACTGGGTCTTGTTGACCCGGTATCACCATAGGCCAGCCCGATGTTGAGCACATCTGTAATGGTCACTTTTTTGTCTGCATTCGCATCGCCGGGCCATACGCAGTTCTTGTCAACCTTTACTTTCAGCGAATCTGCATACGTACAACCAACGGTTGTATCTGTAATCGTAGCGCGATAGGTGGTAGTAATTGCGGGATAAGCCTTAGGAGCCGCAATAGAGGTATTGCTCAAACCGGTAGATGGTGACCAACTGAACTTGTTGCCGCCAGTAATTTGCAAGGTTATGGTATCCCCATAACAATTTATCCCTCCTCCTGAAACGCTATGTGAAAATGTTTTTACGGTTACTAGCACAGAATCGTTATGAGAACAATGCATTGTACTGTCCGTGACAGTAAAATAATAATCAGTGGTGGTAGCCGGGGTGGCGCGAGGCGTAGCAGATGTGGGATCGTCAAGCCCGGTGGATGGTGACCAAGCATACTTGTTTCCTCCGGTTATTTTCAAGTGGGCGGTATCACCTTTACAAATTTTGCCTCCCCCTGAAACGGAATACGAAAATTTATTCACTTGTATGGTTTGCTGGGCGGTTCCTCCGTCACAACCCAGGCTATCATGCACAGAAACGGTATAAGTATTGGTGGAAACTGGTTTCACCCATGGATTCGCAATCGTGGGGTTTGAAATAGTGTTATCTCCTGTCCAACTATATATTTGCCCGCCACTGGCTCCGAGTTGTATGCTATCGCCCAAGCAAATAGCCGCACTTGATGCCGCTTTGGCAATAGGGTTGTTTATGTTTAAGGCGACACTGTCTTTATAGCTACATCCGTTCCCTCCGTCAAGTACCACAGTCACTTTGTACAGCGTTGGTGATATAGGGTCAGCGGCCGTAGAAGCACTGTCTGGTTTAGCAAGTCCATTCGTGGGTGACCAAGTATAAAGTGCCCCTGGTGATTTGTTTACGGATATTGTTGCCGATGAACCCTTGCAAATGGTTGAACCCTTGACAATGCCAGTGGTGTAGGTTGACACATGTACTTTCACGGAATCAGTCACTATGCAATTGTTTGCATCGGTAGTGGTCAGGTAAAATATCGTATTGGTGTCGGGGTTAGCGGTTGGTGTATCAATGGCAGTGTTCGATAAATATTTCACAGGCGTCCAAGCATACTTTTTCGCTGGCCCTGCCCTGAGCACCACAGGAACCTTGCTGCATATCAATGTGTCTTTGGTAAGCAATACCCTCTTTGGTATATTGGTGATGCTGAATGGGATATAATAGTTGTGTGTACAGGATGGTTCATCTAGGTTTTCTGTAGTGAAGGATACCGTATAAGTGCCATTGGCAGATATACGGTACCAGTTGGTTCCTTTTACTGCGGTTGCATTTGCTGGGCTTATACTTACATTGTAAATACTATCATGCACAGAACTATACAAGGGCGAGATGGCCAAATATTCTTTGCCGCACCCGCTGTCCACCACAGTTGCTTTGTATCGTACCGAGTCTACATATATGCAGATGGTTTTATCGTATTTGTTTTGGGGCACATGGTTATCGTATGCGCTGATGACAGCCAAATACGGGTTTGACGATATATAAGTGTTTGAAGGCCTCCAACAAAACTGTCCATACTGCCCAGAAGAAGGTGAGGCAGTGGCAAAAGAAGCCCCTGATATATTGCTGTTCCATTTGAGTGAAATCGTATCCGAAGCATCTTTATCGGTCACATATATTTTTGCACAATAGTTCATATTGGGGCAAATGTGAACAGTATCTGATTTTCCTGTGAGCTTGGTGAGCACCGTGGGTGAATTGCTGGGGCAGTTGATCATTTCCAGGTTATACTCTACGGTCATATCATCCGTTTTCACAAATGTGTTGGATGGCTTGGTCCGGTACCAGTGCTCTATGGACACCGCCATAGCGGCATTGTCTTGCACCGTGTTAAAAGTCAGGTCCCCTGTAGTCGAATCCAACTGAAAATGGCAGGAAGTCCCTGAATTTTTCAATGGCTGCTTATAGTTATAGCCTGATTTGTAGGTTATAGGGTTACCACTGCCGTCCAATGGAGGCACCAACCGGTACACAAAAGAATCCAATAAAGAAAAGGAGCCTGAAGATAGATTTCTTTGGTTGCAGGTATTGGCGCATTCGATAAACCTAGGAGGCACGGTAAGATAACCTGAATTTGGCGCAATGCCCACACTGCACATATGGATATGGGTCTGCACCATCATATCGGTCCCCGCGCCACCGGTGGTCAATGCCGAAGAACGCCCCGAAACTGCCACATATTGGAGCGTATAATCGCAGCAGGAACCAGAAATGGGTATGGTAAACGGGTAATTATATTGCCTGATGCCATAGGCAAAGCCGCAACTGGTGGCACTACAATAATCACAATGCCAGGAAGGAACGTTGGTAATATCTCTATTTGTTGAAGAGGAAGCTGTATAACTGGTTTTTGTACCATGGCAATCTACCAAAACCAAGGATGGTGTACTAGGTGCCCCACTGGCACAATCAGTATACACAGATAACGTAGCAAACAGTGTATCAGTGGTATTGGATTGAAAAGAGATATTGGCGCCTCTTATCGGGCCAGCATAAGTTTTGGTGCCGAAAAACATCAAACCCAAAAAGCAAAGGGCGGGAAGCAGTTTTTTGGGCGTCAACCAGAGGGAATAATACGGGGTATGAGTTTTCATAATTGTGATACCTAATATAGCTTAAATTTTCCAATCCGAGCTACAAATTTTGCGCATACAGGACTTTAAAAAAAATACATTTTTGCCAATCTTTCGCGGACTAATTCGGTATGTTTGCAAACATAAGAAAGCTACATGGTTGTATGCTAATAATATATATACACATCTAAATTCATTTTTATAAAGCAATCGCGACTCATCCGGCAAAAATGGAAAACAGTAAACTGATAAAATCGTTGAAATGCCTTTCCCAAGAAGAGATCCAATCATTCCGAGCTTTTGTCCATTCTCCGTATTTCAATAGCAGCCAAAAACTTATCATATTCCTGGATACCATTTTGGCAGGGTACATGACCGAAGATGGACTGCCCGGCAGGGCAAAACAATCCAAAGCATTTGCCGGTAGCCGGGTGCAAGATATCATGCACAGATTGATGAACCTACTCGAACAGTTTTTGGCTTTCGAAAAAATGAAGGAAAACGCCTTTATACAAAAATTGCACCTGATGAATGCCGCTTATGAGAAGGAGATTGGTCCCATGATCAAAGGCATAGAAAAGGATCTCGATACCCTACTGGACCAACGGACATTTCGTGACAACAACTATTTTTACGAATCGTATCAAATTCATGCTGAAAGAGATTACAGTTTCAGGATTTTAGGTAAAATAACCGAAAACTCAAGCCTACAGAACAAAACCGGGCAGCTAGACCTGTTTTATCTTTCCCTAAAATTAAAGGACAGTTGTGAGTTGCTTAACCGGAGAAACATTGTTTCCGCCAATTATGATTTTAGGCTGGCAGATACCCTCGTGGGCTATTTGAAAGAATATCCTGAAGGCTATCAGGAACATCCGGCAATAAAAATATACCTGGATATTTATACCATGTTGAGCGAAGAAGAAAACGAATCGTATTTTTTCAGCCTTGTGGAACTTGTAAGAAAAAACGAGGCTTTTTTTCCACAAGAAGAACTACTTACCATGTACACTTACCTACAAAACTATTGCATCAGACGTGTCAACCAAGCCAAGCCCCAGTTTTTCCTGCACTTATTTGAAATTTATAAACACATCCTGGGCAATGGACTCGTATTTGGGAACAATAAAAACATGCAATGGGATTTCAAGAATTTCGTTTCCCTGGGCCTAAGGATAAAGGAATATGATTGGACCCTCAATATCATTGACCAATTCAAGGACAAGCTCCCATCATTTATAAAGGTCAATGCATACTCATACAACCTCGCCAATTATTATTATGAGACGGGTGCTTATAAAAAAGCAACCAAGTTGCTTAATTCAGTCGATTTTACGGACATATACTATAGTTTGGGCGCCAAAGCCATGTTGCTGAAGATATATTACCAGGTTGAAGAAGCTGAGAGTTTTTATGCGCTAGTGTCATCTTTTGGCATATACCTCCGCCGGAACAAACTCATTTCCAAAGACAACCTTGAAGTGTACAACAACTTGCTGCGGTTTACAAAAAAAGCATTTATACTCAAAACAAAACTGCCTTATGAGCAAAAGAAGGACCATTTCAAGAAAATAGGGCTTCTCAAACAAGCACTTCAAAGTACCCAAAAAGTGGCAAATATAAATTGGCTGATGGAGGAACTTGAAATACTGGGAAAAGCAGGAAACCTAAGTGATTAATGCCCTTTGTGGTGTGCCGCTATTTCATCCAGTTTTTCATGAAGCCAGGGTAGGTTGGCTATACTCGTGAGGCTGTCAAGTTCCTGTCTAAGTTCCAGGGGAGACATTCGGCTACCCAACCGGATCTGCATGATCTTTTTAGAGTACTTCACAAAATTGAGATATATCGTCCTTTGGTTGTCTGAGATCAGTTTGTTGCGTTTCAGATAGTTGGTGAAGGCATCTACCAATGAATAAAAAGGTTCTGACTCATCCAGCTCGAAATAGGTCTTCAGCAACAGCACTTTGGCATCAAGGTGATAGTATATATCGTCAATCTCCACGGTCTGCATCAATTTCAATGCTTTCCCAAACTCTTTTTTATGGAATTGCAGGTTGGCCATATTGTACACATAGATGGCTTCCTTAAAAGAGGGTTCAAAGCGCTCTTTGTATTCATGCAAAAAATGTTCTGTCCATTCCAGTTCGCCGGTACGCAATGCCGCCGTCACAATGTTTTTCACACGGTTCGCGCTCAGATACCCACTGTCAAATATGATTTCCTTGGCAATTAGGAGCTTATAGAGCTCCATTAATTGCGACAAAAATCCTTCTTGGCCTGCATTCAATTTTCGCAAACAATAGTTGATTGCATTGGTATAGATATCTTTTACTTCAGCCAAGGGAAATTGATGGCCGTGATTCTCAAGCAGACTAATGAGCTTGTCATAATGCTCGGTATTTTCACTTTCCATATACGTGAGCGCCACCTGATAGTAAATGGAAACCGCAGGAATATGGTCTAGGTTTGTTTTGGCGAGGAACTCAAATATCGGTTCTTGAAAAAAGTTGTTGTACTTTTCCCTCAGCAGGGTTTCACGTGCAAGGATAGCACAACTGTACCGGAGCCTGTTGGATAGGTAATAATAATCGAGATTGTCCACTGCCTCTTGCAAACTTGAGCTGATGGCCCGTGGTCTTCTTGACAAAGAATGCTCGTAGGCATTTGCCTCGATAAGGTGCTGGTTGAAAAAATAGTTCACGTCCCGATAAGGCTGATCCTTTTGATCCTTGCTCGCGTCATCCAGGGTACCAATAAAATATTTGTCCAGGTTTCTGCTATCGTAGGCATTGAGCAGCAGGTGCTTCTTGTATATTTCATTCTTCTCGTATTCCAGATAGCTCAGATAGTCTTCCAACAATCGCGTAAGATCGGTCATCACATATCTTAGTTTCTGCTCATCATGTTTTTCTTTTGGGAACAGTTTCGGGAACATCGCCTCCATGGCCACTTTGCTTTCTTCGTAGACAGGGTGATATTTTTTAAGGAAATAAAAGAGTTCGATAGCCTTTTCGTTCTTGTTGAAAAAGGGCGAAATAATATAGGATTCAAACCATTTTAGTTCCCTGTTGCTCAGCGTGCGCAAGGCTGATACGAGTTTGCTTTTGTACATAACGGGGCCAATTTAACATTTTTTCACGATAAATAAGAAATATTATGTTTGATCAAATGCGTGTTCTTGGCTAAATTTCAGCTGTTTAATTCACTTTCCCAAAAGATGGCCCTAGAGAATCGGACAAAAAGTCTCCGATAGTTTTCCATAATCCTTTTTGACCCCCTTCTTTTACTTACATAGTTTTGACCCAAGTTAAAACACAGATTATGAGAAAACTTCACAAGACTTTAGGATGTAAGACTTTGCTGATCGGGATATCGGCCATGGCATTTACCTTTCCCTGCCATGCGCAATTAAGTACTTATATGGACAGTATTTACGTTAACAATGTTGCTGCGCTATTGCATGTTGTTGGAGATAACTTTGACGATATCGCAAATTCCCAGTCTGGTTTTGAGGTACCGAAAAACTCGAACAAACATACCATCTATGCCAGTGCGCTATGGATTGGAGGCTATGAAAACAACAACCTGAAAACGGCCGCGATGACCTACCGACAAAGCGGTCTTGATTTTTTCCCGGGGCCATTGGACACCATCAATGCCCAGACCACGAAGGCAGAAATGACGAAATGGGATAAGATATGGAAGGTGAAAAAATCTGAGATAGATGATTTCAAGGCCAATCATACCCTGTATGCCAGCATAGCCAACTGGCCCGGCAATACCAATGACAGCACCCATGAGGCACACAATATGGCACCATACGTAGATGTGAACCATAATGGGATCTATGACCCAGCGAATGGCGACTATCCCGATATAAAAGGGGATGAGATGGATTGGTGTGTTTTCAATGATAATGGCGGCACCCATTTAGAATCAAAAGGGGGGCAGGCAAGCTTGGAAATACAATCGTCTGCCTATGAATTCAATTCGTCAGTAGATGCCATAAACAATACCCTATTTATTGACTATAAAATAACCAACCGTAGCAAATACGACCTCACCAACGCTTTTATTGGCATCTGGACGGATTTTGATATCGGGTATGCCTTTGATGATTATATCGGCAGCGCCCCAAAACTGAGTGCCTACTATGGCTATAACGGCACCAAATTTGACGAGGTATACGGTAGCAATACCCCCATTGAGTCTGTTATCTTCCTAAAAGACAGCATGTCAAGGTTTTTATACTATAACAATGATGCCAACCCTGTAAATGGCAACATGACCATATCACAGGATTATTACAACTACCTGAGTGGTGTTTGGAAAAAACGGGGATTGCATGAAATATGGGAAGGATGGTGTATCAGGTACTACTTGTTATAAATATATGTTTGATGGAGACCCATCTGATACGGTTACCGGATGGACCGAAAGGAATGTAGGCAACAACCCCGGAGATAGGAGAGGCCTTGGGGCAGTAGGGCCAGTGACGATTAAAGCGGGAGAGACTTATTTCATGCCCATAGCCTATGTATTTGCCCAAAAACAAAACGGGAATACCGTTACCAATTTCGAGCTCATGAAACAATATTGGAGCGACCTTAAGGACTTCTACGCCCATAAATACGGGGCCGTGGAGAATGTTTCACCGCTTGGGCAAGGTATAAATATATTCCCCAACCCTACCCAGAGCAATTTAACTATCTCTTTTGGCAACCTGCAGGCAGAAAAAATCGTTCTTACAGATAATATCGGTAGGGTGGTAAAAACAGTGGACCTTTTGGGAGCTTCTGGAGCTTATAAAATGGATGTATCAGGTTTGCCCAATGGGATGTACTTGATAAGGTGCGATACCAAAACGGGTACCAGCGTACAAAAACTGATTATTTCACGATAAAATGAACAAATTTGTTAGTATAATATCCTGAATACAAATTAAATAAACAAAAGCAACAACCTAAACTCCCCGATAAAAACCGTTAAATATAATTGGAACCCCTGCAGAAAAACCGTAATTTTATGGGAAATTTGAATCGGAAAGGAATTTCAGAGCATAAAGAATAGAAAGCATGAGAATTATCAACAACCATATGACTACAAAAGCTCTTTTCACAGCCGCGCTGACCATAGCCGTATGTTCAGGTGCTTTTGCCCAAACCACGGCGTACGATTATCTTGACCAGACCAATATCAAGGCCCTATTCAATGCTGACGGCCAATTGTTTTGGGATGGCAAAAAAGCAAATTTTGAAGCCCCCAAAGGAAGTGGGAAAAACACTATTTCATCAGCAGCACTCTGGATCGGGGGATATGATGCCCAAGGTATCCTGCACGAAGCTGCCAATACCTATCGCGAATCCGGTTCTGATTTTTGGCCAGGTCCGCTCAAAACGGCCACAGGAAAAACGGATACCCTTACGTCAAACAAATACAACAAAGTATGGAAAGTGACCAAAACCCAGATAGATTCTTTTAGGGCCGGCTTATCAAGTCCTGCTGCGGTCTTGAATTGGCCAGGCAACGGCAATGTGGCCCAAGGATATGACAATTTGCTTGCCCCTTTCGTTGACCTAAATGGCAATGGGATCTATGAACCATCCAAAGGGGAATACCCTGATATAAAGGGCGACCTGATGCTCTGGTGGGTATATAACGATGCGGTAGCCCTGCATGGAAAAACCCAAGCCATCCCCATGTTCGTGGAAATACAGGCCAGTGCCTATACGTACAATTGCAGCGATGACCCTATCCTCAGCAATACCATCTTCATGAGCTATAAGGTAATAAACCGCTCACAGAACACATATTCTAAAACATATCTTGCGCAATTTGCCGATCTCGACATTGGAAATATATTCGACGATTATATTGGCTGCGATACCACTTCCAATACCTTTTATGGGTACAATTCCACAGATTTTGACAAGGACACCGTTATTTCTGGCAAAGGGTCAACCTATACCTACAAAGGCTTTGGAAATATGCTGCCTGCTCAATCCGTTACTTTCTTGAAAGGTATACTGGGCGACAATGGCAAGGAAATGCCGATGTCTAAATTCATATACTATAACAACGAGGACAATACCCCACAAGGGAACCCGCAAACCAGCGATAATTTCTACAATCTTATGTCCGGCCATTGGCTCAATGGCCAGCCCCTCACCAAGGGAGGCAGTGGGTACGGCGGTACGGCAGGTGCCAATTATGCCTTCCCCGGAATGCCAGGCGACCATAAAAGCTGGAATGAAATGGGCCAATACGATGTGGCTGGTGATAGGAGAGGTTTGGGGATCTTCGGGCCTTTTACTTTCGCTCCTGGCCAAGTGAAGGAATTTGATGTTGCTTTTGGGTTTCATCAGTCCGCCAGTGGCAAAACCTTACAAAGCCTGCAATTGATGCGCGACGAGGTAACCCAACTGCGCCAAACTTATAGCAAAGGTGCCCTGAGTGCCTGCACAGGCTTGGCTACCTGCACGGTAGGCAACAATTGTGTATGGCCTGGTGATGCCAGCAATGATGGTAAAGGCTACCTTGATGATCTTTTCAGGATTGGATATGCCTTTGGTGCCAAAGGGCCCGCTCGTGCCAATGCTTCAAACACATGGCAGCCCCAAGCCGGTACCGCCTGGACCCAAAGCTTCCCGGATGGGGAAAACTTCAAATTTGCGGACTGCAATGGTGATGGTGTGGTGGACAGCATAGATGTGATACCACTCTCTATCAATTATAATCAAACACATGCCAAAACGGCTGGTTCTACCCCTGCCGCTGCCGGTGACCCTACCATGACCCTTAAATTTGACCAGGATACCATATCAGGTGGCGGCACATTGAGTGGCAAGATCTACTTGGGGGATTCATTACACCCCATAAATGATGCATACGGAGCTGGATTGTCATTGACTTTCGATCCGACCATGTTTGACCCTACTTCTTTCCAGTTTGATCTCGGCAATAGCGATCTCGGCACCTTGTATGAGCTTCTTGCACTTTATAAAGCGAATGCGGCAAAAGGCCAGATAGATCTATCCGTGAGCAGGAATACCAAAACGGGCAAAAAAGTACAGAAGCTGTTTATAGAATTTAAACTTATAGTAGAAGACAACCTAGCCGGTTTCAACGCAGCGGATATGTCCATCAAGAACATCATCGTGGTTGATTCCAAACTCATCCCGCTTCTGGTGAACGAAAGCAATGCCCAGGTGGTGATCGCCTATTCAGGTATCAAAAGCTATAAAGACCTTTCAGCGTATATCAACTTGTACCCCAACCCTGCCAAAAATGAAGTGACGGTGGACCTGAGCCATTACACCAATGCCACCATCGCCATCAGCAACATGCAGGGCCAAACCTTGAAAACACTGAAAACGGTAAACGATCAAAAAATAACAGACATAGATATTGCCGATCTTCCGGCAGGCATGTACATCGTGGACATAAACACCCCAACCGGACATGCCGTGAAGAAGTTCAGCAAAATAAATTAACCTTTCCTTTAGCTTCATGTTCGCCAGATAACCGCCGCCTGCAATGGGCAGGCGGTTGCTGGTTTTATATTCTTTCCTGTTTCATTTCTTTTGCTGCCCGGATTTATCATTGAATTCCCGAGACCTGACCTGCTTTCAAGAGCCTTAAAACAATATTAATCCGCCATTGATAGAGCGTTTCGTCAAATCCCCCCTAACTTTTCAGGATCAAAGGCCACTTGGCAATTTTTCTCTGGAAAACAAGCACACATATCGTCGAATCCTGCAAGTTGCGGGTCCCATTATTATCGGTCAACTGGCCGAAAATGTGATCAACCTCACCGATACCATTTTTGTGGCACGGTTGGGCGAACAGCAATTGGGCGCGGTAGGGTTGGCCGGCCTCTATTATTATACCTTTATGCTAATGGGGTTGGGTATGGCCATGGGCGTACAGATATTGGTGGGCCGCAGAAACGGAGAAAAGAGTTATCATGAGATTGGCGTCATCACTGATAATGCACTGGTGACTTTTGCCGGTATTGGTTTCATGATTTTTGCATTGATAAAATTGGTGAGCCCGGGTCTGCTCGCGCTCATGATCCCATCTCATGACATATATGATATGAGCCGTTCTTATATCAATACCCGTTCCTATAGCCTTCTTTTTGTATGTCTTACCTTTGTTTTCAGGGCTTTTTATATCGGCATAACCGAAACAAGGGTCATTATCTATATCACTATCGGTGCCGCCCTTATAAACGTTTTTTTCAACCAAGCCCTCATTTTTGGGTATTGGGGCTTTGAGAAAATGGGCATCCGTGGCTCCGCGCTTGCCTCTGTCATCGCAGAAGCCTGTGCCTTGGCTTCTTATATATTATATACGGTGTATCGGAAACAAAACAAAAAATTCAGCCTTTTTAAATTCAATCAGCTCAATTTCAACATCATCTGGTCATTCCTGAAACTTGGTGTGCCCGTAATGCTTCAGACCTGGATATCGGTATCTTCCTGGTTTGTGTTTTTTATTTTTATGGCGCACCTCAACAACCGGGCCTTGAGCGTATCTACCCTCATCAAAAGTGTATATATCCTCATGATGATCCCGATATGGGGATTTGGTTCTGCTTCCAATACGTTGGTGAGCAATGCCATGGGCGCAGAGCGGCCGTTTGAAGTGGTACCGATAGTGAAACGGATCATTTTGGTCAGTTTCACCTTTCTCATACCTGTGGTGCTGTTCAATTTCCTTTTCCCTTGGGTCATCCTCCACATCTTTAGTGACGATGCCAGTGTCATTGCCGATGCGGTGGGGCCTTTGCGAATGGTATCGGTGGCTATCCTTGCCTATTCTTTTGGGGGCATCATGTTCAATGCTGTTTCGGGCACGGGTTCCACGCTCGTATCCCTTGTCATAGAGTTGGTTATCTTGTTCATGTATTTCGCTTATGTCACCTTTTGCAGGTTCCTTTTTCCCACATCGCTTACCCTGTTTTGGGGTTCGGAACTGGTGTACATGGGGTTCATGGCCATCCTCAGTTTCTTTTATCTGAGGTCGGGTCGATGGAAAGGGATGAAGATTTAGGTTATGCCTTGATCAACCCAATTTCAATGAGCCTTTCTATCAAGTAATCCCCTGCTTTAATATCTGAATATGCTTTGGGATGTCCCTCATCTATGCAGGAATCCAAGCAATCCAATGGCATTTCAGGCCTTGGGTGCATGAAAAAAGGCATGGAATACCGGGAAGTATGCCACTTTTCCTTGGGCGGGTTCACCACACGATGGGTAGAAGAGCGAAGCTTATTGTTTGTGAGGCGCTGTAGCATATCCCCTACGTTCACCACTATCTGCTCATCTAGCGCTGTCACAGGCACCCATTCCTGGTTTTTGTTCAATATCTCCAACCCTTCAGCCGATGCCCCCATAAGCAAGGTGATCAGGTTGATGTCTTCGTGTTCTGCGGCCCTCACAGCATTTTTGGGTTCCCCCACAATTGGCGAATAGTGGATAGGGCGCAAGATACTGTTGCCATTGTGGACTTTCTCATCAAAATAAAATTCATCCAAACCCAGGTATAAGGCTATGGCGCGCAACAATTCCTTACCAGTGCTTTCCAATGCTTTGTACACTGCAATACCTACCGTATTGAATGCTGGAAGTTCTGTTGGGACAATATTGTCAGGGTATATAGACTTTATGGGGTCATTATCGGTCACTTCCTGCCCAATGTGCCAAAACTCCTTGAGGTCACCTTCTGTCCGCCCTTTTGCGTGTTCTTTGCCAAATGAGGTATATCCACGCTGACCGGCCAAGCCCGCTATTTCATATTTATATTTGATTTCATCAGGTAGTGCAAAAAATTGTTCTGACAGGTCATAAAGTGCCCTTGAAGTGTTTTCTGGCAATAAATGGTTTTTTAGGGCTACAAAGCCGATGGTTTCGAAGGCTTGGCCAAGGTCTGATACAAATGCTTGTTTTTGAGTGGCATTGCCAGATAAAAAATCTGCAAGGTCAACATTTGGGATATTCTGTGTGTTGGTCATATATTATTTGAAAGGCAACAAAATTATCAAACCTTGTTGCGAATTTTGGATTTCTTTGTGACCAAATCATTAACTTTCCACGGGCTACTGGCCTACATACCATGAAAACCTACCCCATTTACGTAAAAGCGGTGTATTTGCTGCTGCTTATCTTCTTGTTGTTTTACGCCATGGTATATGCAAAGTTCATCATGGTACCCGTGGTATTGGGATGCATGTTGGCCATTTTGCTCACCCCTGCTGCCAGTTTGTTTGAGAAATGGGGCGCCCACCGGACCTTGTCCAGCCTTTTGTGCATTCTTATCATGGGGCTGATCCTTGCCGTTTTGATTTTCCTGCTATCGAGGCAAATCATGGAATTTATCAGTGACCTGCCTTCCCTCACGGTAAAGATCAATCAACGGCTTACAGATATACAAGCGTTCATCACGCGACAAACCCATTTGAGCCCTTCCGGCCAGATAGATTGGTTGAAAAACCAGGTAACGGCAAGTGGTTCCGGGTTTTCAAGCACCTTGTCGTCCACCACATCCACTTTCGCTACTATTGCCCTGGTACCTTTATATACCTTTTTCTTGCTGTTTTACCGTGACAAGATTTTGATCTTCCTGGAAAAGATCACCCCGCATCAACAACATGCCACAGTAAATGCCATTACCCAGAGGATCAAGGAACTTGTGCAGAGCTATCTCAATGGTATCATCATCGTTATTTTTATCATAGCCCTGGTCATAAGCACCGGGCTCAAAATCATTGGGGTACCCTATGCTATTTTTCTCGGCGTGCTGGCGGGTATCCTTAATGTGATCCCATATTTGGGCATATTTACTGCGGCAGCTCTTTCCATTATCCTGGCAGCCATTTCCTGTGATGGCGCGAATGCCGCGTTGTTCGTCTTTCTCCTTTTCCTAGCCACACACCTGTTGGAAGCCAATATCATCACCCCAAATATTGTAGGCTCCAAAGTGAGTATCAATCCTTTGGCGTCCCTTTTGGCTTTGGTGGTGGGCGAAGAGGTATGGGGCATTGCCGGTATGATCCTTTTTATCCCCATCCTCGGTATTGTAAAAGTTGTATTCGACAATATCAAAGAGCTACAACCCTATGGTTTTCTCATAGGCACGGAGGAAAATGAGCACTCACTTTCTTGGAAAGGGACTTGGCAAAAAACGAAGGGCCTGCTGAAGAAACGGGCACAGCATAAAGGGAAACCAAAAAAACCAGGGCAAATGACCGTATAACTTCTTCCTTTATAGGCTTTCAATTACCAGCCTTGCCACCTCCTCGCCTACCAGGCTCCCGATGGCCACCCCCATGCCTCCCATGCGAACGGCGCAATATATATTCGGGCTCAATGATTTGACTATCGCAGTCTTTTCAGTGCCCACCCCCATGATGCCGCTCCAACGCATTTCTATTTCTGGTTTTTCATTGGGCAAGATCATATCCTGCAGCAATTCCTCCAGCCTGTTTTGTACCAATGCGGTGAGGCCTTGCTGGTCTGTTTCCTCCGTTTTAAAATCAAGGTTTCGACCGCCACCCAACAATACCCGGTTGCCTATGTTTCGGAAATAATAATATCCTTTATCAAAATGAAAAGTGCCTTTGAGACTAAGGTTTGCAATGGGTTTGGTTATAAGCACCTGCGCGCGTGCGGGCTCAACACCCAATCCGGGAAACAATTGATTGGTAAACCCATTGGTACATAGCACGACACGCCTGCACTGGAACAGAGCCCCGCTTTTCGATACGATTTCGACGCCATTCCCCTGTTCTTCCACCCGATCCACTTCCACGCCATTGATGATAAGGACACCTGCTTGTTGTGCCTTTCTCACCAACGCTGAAATCATTTTACCCGTATCTATCTGGCCTTCTGTTGTATTTACCAACATGCCTGCCAGACGCCTCATACCAAAAACCTTGATTTTTGGGGATGCCTCTCTGTAGATATTTTTTGATGACCCAATAAACCCTAGGTTCTTGTTCAGGTACTCCAATCGGGTACTGCACCTTTCGTATTCTTCCTTTGAATCGAAAACCTCATACCCGCCCCAGTTATGGAAATCAATTGTCTTGTCTCCCAAACCCTTTCTTAGCTTTTGGAGGCCTTTCCAACGCTTTTCCACCAAAGAAAAGACTGTATCTTCATCATGGGTTTGCAGGTCGTCCAACAGTTCTCCCGGGCTACCAAAACAGGCAAACCCCGCATTTCGCGAACTGGCCCCCCATAGAGAGGTTCCCACGCTCCAGTACTATTATTTTAAGATGTTTGTTTGTTGCCTTCAATTCCAGGGCAGCGTGTAGGCCAACTATGCCGCTGCCAATGATGGCGATATCAACCTCATCAAAAAATATATTGCGTTCCCAGAAGCTCAAATTGCTTTCCATATCGCGATGTTACGCCAAAATGAACAAATATTTTAAACAGCATGTAACTTTACACTCTCAAACTACGTATAGGAGTGAGAAAACATCAAAAACCAGTTACACATAAACCATGAAACGCATTTTACTATTCACGATTGTTATGGCCACGTTAGGCCTTCCTAGAACTGCCTTGGCTCAAAGCTGGGCCAAAATAGCTTGTGGCGGCGAATTCAGCATTGGCATAAAAGCAGACGGATCCCTTTGGGGCTGGGGCCTCAATACCAACGGCCAAATTGGCATTGGCGGTACGGTATCACAACCGCTGCCAACCAGGATCGGAACTGACAAAGATTGGAAAGACATTGCCGCAGGAGGCATGCACGTATTGGCCCTGAAAAAAAACGGCACCTTATGGGCCTGGGGCAACGGGGCATTTGGAGAGGTGGGCGATGGTGGTACCAGCAGCACAAATGATGCACCTGAACAGATAGGTACCGATTCTGATTGGGTCAACATTTCTGCAGGGTATGCCTCATCATTCGCCATAAAAAAATCAGGCAAACTATATTGCTGGGGTTTTAACTATTATGGCAACCTGGGTGACAGTGACAACAGCAATTTATATGAACCTCATCTTTTGAATACCAAAGCAACATTCAAACAAGTTGCGGCAGGCAGTCTACACGGCATGGCATTGGCCACCAATGGCAGCATCTGGGCATGGGGCTATGGTGGAGAAGGGGAACTGGGCCAAGGCGTAGGCAAGAGCACCGAATCGCCCATACAGGTAGGTACCGATACGGATTGGATATGGATCACTTGTGGCATGCAGCATTCCATGGCGTTGAAAAAAGACAGCACGCTATGGTCTTGGGGAGCCAATACTTTTGGGCAAGCCGGCCAAGGAGCCAACAATAATGCACTAGCGCCGACCCAAGTAGGAACAGCCCGGGACTGGAAATATGTGACCGCAGGCTCATTCTTTTCTTTTGGCCTAAAATATGACGGCACGCTATGGGCTTGGGGCGACAACCGTTACGGGGAAATAGGCAAGGATTCCATAAAAAACATATATGTGCCCACCAAAGTGGATAGTTCCACCGAATGGATCGGTATTTCAGGGTCAACAGGGACCCTTCATACCCAAACTTTGCCGGCTACTTTCTATGGATACAGTGCCATCGGATTGAAATCCAATTATAATGGATATTGCGCTTCAGGTGTCAATACCAATTACCAATTGGGTTCAGGTGATACTACGGAAGATCTTACTTTTGATTGTACCTTGGGCATTAAAACCGGCATCAAAGATGTTGCTTATATCACCCCGGGAATAAAAATATACCCTAACCCAGTGGCCGAAAACCTAATCGTTGACGCTCCTCAAAATGCTGGGGTATTGACGTTCAGGCTTTATGATCTGTATGGCCGGCAATTGCTAAACCAAGAAATCGTGGGTGGACAGGCGGATATCTCAGTGGGTGAACTCCCCGCCGGTACATATATCGCACGAACCACTTCTCCCGCAGGTGGTATTGTGAACATCCAAAAAATAATGGTGAACCGTTAAGGGTTCATATTGAATAACAAAAAAGGCAGCGGACAACCCCGCTGCCTTTTTTGTTATGAGCATCTCTAAAAACTCGTCTTTTACTACCTCAACCTTAAACGGAACCATTCGAGCGCTCTGGCGTCCGAACTCCATTTGGATGTTTTTGGATATCCTCTCCTGTAAAAGGGAGCATCAATCTTTAAGGATCTTACATGTCTTATAAGAATTGCCATCGCTCATTTTCAAAACATACATGCCGGGGTTCAATGATGCTACAGAAACTTTGTTATCCCCAGGGGCAACCTGCATGGTTTGTAATAGTTTTCCTTGCAGGTCAAATAAACCAAGATTTGTTTCGGCCGAGCCATTGTTCGGAATTTGCACGTGTAGGATGTCTTGTACGGGAACAGGAAAAACATTGATGTTCATCTCTGGGGCCAATTCGTTATCAACGCTGCTCACTGGATCTGTCATTTTAAGCAAAAAACCCGATCCACTAAGATCCCCCCGAATGATAACCGTCCCAAAACGGGCTGGGCCGCTTTGTACGCTGCCACTGATATAAATAGACTTTCCGTCACTGCTGCCTTTCATGCACGACAACTCATCAATATTGCCGCCCCCTGCTTGCAAAGACCATAGCAATTTGCCGAAATAGCTATAAGACACCAGATAAATATCAGATTCCCCAAAGGAATTATAGGTTATTTTGGGGTCTATCGTCATTGAATTATAAAAGGAACCTCCCAAAGTAACCGTGCCATTGGAGTTGGCAACCATGAATTGAGGAACCAATGAAATCTGGAATCCAGAATTTAGGTTAAATGCTGAATCTGCCCTTACTATGGCGCTGCCCGTGCCGGGACTCCTCAAGACTTGGCTACCTACCATAAGGCTATTTGAAAATATAACGTTTGCATCATATCCATCATAATTGTTGGGGATCAAAAATTCATAAATAAGTGCTGTATTGCTTTTTATTACTTCGAATGCACCGGATACCGGGTTGACTTCGCCAATGAAACCTGTCAGGCCGCTGGTTTTGGTACCGGCGATGGAACCGTACTTTATATCGTTGTAATATTGGCCGGCTACCACCAATTTGCGACTGGGTGTGAAGCAAATAGCAGCTATATCGTCTGCCCCGCTGCCACCAACCTGGGTAGCCCAAGCAAAGCTCCCGTCCGAATGATATTTTGCAATAAGTACGTCAAAATCACCGCGACTGGTAAAACTATCCGTCCCTATCCCAACGCCTTTTGTAAAATGTGCTGCCAGATATATATTGCCGTCAGCATCTGTCTGGCAGCCTTTTGGCCCAATATAATCCTTGCTTTTGGTTTGAGTTATCCAAAGTATTTTACCGGATGTATCCAATTTGGCAACAAACAAATCTCCAATATAGGTTTGCAGTGTCACATTTCCACTTACCGTGCTTACGGTTTGATTGCCGTTGAATGACCCGGCGACGATGATGTTGCCATTGCCGTCATCCTTGATATATGTTCCATTAAGGCTTTTTGATATGGTTTTGGTCCATAATATATTGCCGTTGACATCTGACTTCGACAGCATCACGGCATCACCACAGGTGTACAGATAATTGTCTTTTTCCAAAACATCATGGTACTCAGGTACAGAAGTATATTGCTTTCCCCATTGGAATGCCTGGGCACTGACTGACATATAGCCCAGCAGTGCGAGTGCTGATAGTGTAATTGATTTTAACATAGCAGTATTTAAGTTTTGTTTTTAAGTAATATGTGAACCCAAACTTACCCTATATTGATAATCCAATGAAAGATAAAAAAGACGTTTTATCGCAAGAAAACAGCGCATATCACGGCATGAATCATGGCATACGATAGAATACGAACCATAAATCGAAGGGTGCTATCGCAAATGCTGCTGTTAATTTATTGATGGGAGAGGTCTATAAACAAAAGTGCCGATACCCATGGGTACCGGCCTTTTGCCTTAATATACAAAGTGAAGAGGTTCCTACATCATTTCAAAATCCAAAACATCAAAAACAATTGGTTTTGTTGAATACAAATTTATGTGGCAAATATAAAGCCAAAAAACAAATGGCAAAAGAATAAAATGTTGCAGATATCGGAACTTTGTGGTCAAAATCACGACATCAAGCCACTGGTAACTAATTATATAATTGCCTTGCTTGTCGTACAATTCGCACAGAAATAACACAGTCATATGCACAAAAAAAGCGAAACCGATAGGCCTCGCTCATTTGTTACCAATTCAATGTGCCCAGGACGAGACTCGAACTCGTATACACAGAGTGCACCACCCCCTCAAGATGGCGTGTCTACCAATTTCACCACCTGGGCAATTTTTTCAACTGGAGCGCAAAGGTACGACGTTTAGCATAAAATTTGAAATGGGGCCGCCAAACTATTTGAAAATTCGCTCCACTACTCAATATCCCCTTCCATGGGCCGCATCAATATTTCTTCTATTACAGCCCCTGCCGATAGTTGTGAGGCCATGAACACGGCATCGGCGATATCGGCAGCCTGCATAAATCTTGACTCGGGCAGGGTGGTCCCCTCCCAGCTTCCTGACAGGGTGGCACCAGGCAGTATGGCCGTCACTTTAATTTTGTACGGCTTCAATTCTTCACGGAGAACCTTGGTCATACCATACACGGCGTATTTGGATATGCAGTAGCTGCCCCCGTTGGTATAAGCCTTGATGCTGGCCACCGAGCATATATTGAAAATGTGCCCGCTGCAGCGTTCGATCATTTGTGGTAAGAACATTCGGCTCAAGTGATACCCGCTAAAAACATTGGTAGCCATTTGTCTTTCCAATACCCCTTCTGCTTCATTGTGTATGGCACCGGGCTCAAAAATACCTGCATTGTTCACCAAGATGCCTATCTCACCCATTTCGTTGTTCACAAACTCATAAAAAGCTTTTAGTTGCCCCAAAATCAGTCACGTCACAAACTGAAGTGAACAAATTTCCGGGCATATCGGCCTGTATGGCATCGTGTTGCATCTGCAATAGCTCTTCATGCTTCCGAGCACATACCGCCACATCATATCCCGCATCCAGAAAGCGGAAGGCAATGGCTCTGCCAATCCCTTTGGTGGCTGCGGTGACAACAACTTTTTTCAACATGGGTTTTTTGTTATATTTTTGCAAAATTAGTACATAAAGCGCAGATGAAATTTTTCTTCTATTTTGGGGAATACCTCGTGTTGTTGGGCAATACCTTCTCTAAACCCGAGCAGGGCAAAATCTATTTCAGAAGGATAGTGGATGAAGCGCAGGCTATCGGTGTGGAATCACTGGGCATTGTGGCTATCATTTCCGTGTTTATAGGGGCCGTGACTACCATCAACGCTGCCTACCAGCTGGTATCATCCTGGCTGCCTGATACGGTTATTGGCGAGGTGGTGAGCGAGTCTACCATCCTGGAACTTTCCCCTACCATCACCTGCCTGGTGTTGGCTGGCAAAATAGGTTCCAACATAGCCACCGAATTGGGCACCATGCGCGTGAACGAACAAATAGATGCCATGGAAGTAATGGGGGTCAATTCGGCGGGTTACTTGATCTTGCCAAAAATCATCGCCGCCATTGTCATGATCCCGGCGCTTATCATCATTGCCATGTTCCTCAGCTTATTGGGTGGGTACTTGGTGGGCAAATACAAAGGGATTGTGGCCCCAGAGCACTTTATTTCGGGCACTCGGGAGGCTTTCAAAGTTTATACGTTTGTGTTTGCCTTGATCAAGACTTTCACTTTTGCCTTTCTCATCGCATCGGTATCCTCTTATCAGGGCTATTATTCTGAAGGTGGCTCTATTGAGGTGGGCAGGGCAAGTACCCGTGCCGTGGTGTACAGTTGTGTGCTTATCCTTTTGTTCGATTTACTCTTGGCACAATTATTCCTGTAAAACAAACCCAATGATTGAAGTAAAAGGACTGATCAAGAATTTTGGCGAGAAAAAGGTCTTGAAGGGGATAGATACCCGGTTTGAGGAAGGAAAATCAAACATGATCATTGGCAGCAGCGGCAGTGGAAAAACAGTGCTGATGAAATGTATCGTGGGCCTGTTGGTACCCGATGCCGGACAGGTGCTGTATGACGGTCGAGATTTTGTTTCGATGAAATATGGCCAACAAAGAAAGCTGAGGCAGGAAATAGGTATGCTGTTCCAATATTCCGCTCTTTTTGATTCCATGACGGTGGAGGAAAACGTTGCATTCCCTTTGAAACTCTTCACCACCAAAACCAAGAAGGAAATAGAGGACCGGGTGAATTTTTGCCTGGACCGCGTGAACCTCCCTGGCGAAAACAAAAAATATACCGATGAAATAAGCGGTGGCATGCGCAAAAGGGTAGGTATCGCCCGAGCCATTGCCCTGAGCCCACGGTACCTATTTTGCGATGAGCCCAATTCCGGATTGGACCCCCTTACCTCGCAAGTGATAGACAAACTGATCAAGGAAATAACCTTAGACCTCAAAACCACCACCATCATCAATACCCATGATATGAATTCGGTGCTGGAATATGGCGACCACATCATCTACATCTTCGAAGGCAACAAGCATTGGGAAGGGACCCCTGATGAAATACGCCATACCACGGATACCCGCCTCAAGGAATTCATCTACGCGGCGCAGTTTGTAAAAGACATGCAGGGTTGAGGGCTGGAGAACCCAACCCTTGTTAACTTTTTAATTCTTGATTTTCTTCCAAACCTCTGTCCTTCCCAGCCCCATCCAACTGGCACCGATATAGCCCCGGATCTTTAGCGTATTGGCATCTACCAGTGTGGCCTTGCAATTATAGGTCTTGCCCGATTTGGGATCATAGATATCGCCAGAGCCTGTTCCTTTTTCTGGGGAGAAGGTAAAATCAATCAACAGGTTCAGCCCGATGATAGCCCTGCTCCGCAGATTTGGGTCAGGGTTTTCTATATCAATTTTCGGCTTGTTGGTCTTGGGGCTGATGGGGAATTTGAGCCAGAATATCTTGCCCGTATAGTTGGCCCCGTTCTTCCGCACCTCTATCATCGTTTCGGTTGACTGGGTAAGCCAGATACCCGTGATATCATTGGAAACCGGCTTTTTGGCGATATAAACAGATGACTTCGAAGGGGCAGTATATAAGAGGAGGAAGGATAAAACAAGGTATTTCATGAATGCGGTTACTTTCTGGGGTAAATCTAAGGAAATTCATATCATATTTCGACAAGCTCAACCACCTGCCATAAACCGAGGTGCCAAAAAAGCAAATGTATAAATGCCCAACAAAAACTTCCAAGGCTACCTTTTAGGCCCCATTGTCTATGATCGAACTTCTTTTGGTAGGGAAGAAGTACTTGAGGTCAATGGCAAAATAATGACCCGGCAAATCAGTGATAAAACTGCCCAAAGTGCCATTGTCATTATAAAATATGCCTGCTTTGCCCATAGGCAGCAACATACGGTGATACAATATGCCCAAATAGAAATAGCCTTTGTTTTCTGTCCTGTATTCGGCCCCTATGTTTGCCATGAGGGCGGGCAATACCCAATATTGTCGGGCTTCTTTTTGTACATACGTCCCATTATCAGGCGACTGCACATCAGTGGGAAAAAAATCGAGGGACAAGCCAAAGGCATTGTTCACATACCAATGCTTGGATAGCTTGATGTATATCAGCCCCAAAATAGGCACCTCGTAGTTGTCAACGTTGAATTTATCGGTAACCGTAGTATGGGCACTGTCCCTAAAGCTGGTGCCATACACCCTGCGTGTATAATATATCCCCGATTCCAGGTTCCATATCCTGGAAAGTTTGAACCGTATAGAAGCCCCACCACTTATGGCTGGCTCTGGAGTAAGGGTAAACGACCTGAGGCCAGCATTCATGGTAACCCCATGTATCTCAAACAGGCTGCTGGGTATTACCGGTCTTAGTTCAAGGCCGAGGATCGGGACATCATATTGCTGCGCCATTGCCATCATGGGAAGCATAAGCCATACGGCAAACAAGGTATTCCGAATAGATCTCCTATTTATGGCCACAACTTTGATCTTCGACATCAATCTTTTCTTAATTACTGCTTTGCAAAGATACAACGCCAAACAAGGCGCGAAAAATACAAATTTGCCGAGTTATCAGATCATCATAGCCCAAATGTGAAACTTATTATCATTTTCGGTAAACAATAGGGCTTTTTAATATGTTTGTACCTACACATCACTATACAGTACAATATATGTTTTTAAACCACCTATCCTTAAACGAAAAAAAGGCGTTCCTTACTTTGGCCAGAGAGTTTATCTTGGTCGACGGTGTCCTGAGCCCTGAAGAAGAAGATTTTATTGCCATAATGAAGGCCGAAATGAGCATTTCCGAAGGCTATCCTGAAGGCGAAAAAAGCCGTCAGGAATTGTTCAAGATGTTCATCAGCAAAAAATCACGTATCGCTGCCCTCATCGAAATGCAGGGTCTTGGCTATGCGAACATGGAATACCATATACAGGAAAAAGCATTCATCAAGGAAATGGCAGATGCCTTTGGCGTCGCTGAAGACGAACTCGACCGCATTGACGACTGGGTAGTGCGCCAAGTGGCCTTGCTGTATGAAGCCAATGAGTTTTGGGAAACCGAGCTTGCCTAATCAGCGAGCCGGCATTACCTTATCAAAACCACTTCCCCGCTCACCAATTGTTTGCTATTGGGGCCAAATCCTATAAACTTGCCAGCCATGGCAGAAGATCGTTCTCCAATGGGGTTGGTGAATTCCAGAATGATGTTTCCAAATTGAAGGACGGTGTCATCACTGTTTTCATAAGTCAAAAAAAGGAAGCGGTTATGGTTCAATGCCCCTTCTACCAATAGCGCGTGCACTTGGTCATAGCCCCGGTTTCTGTTTTCTGCGCTCATGCCCGATAAATTGATGATCGAGGTACCTGTCAACAGGTCGCCATCGCTTTGGAGCTCCATGTCTATCGAAAATTCGATATCACGGTCTTCCAATTGTTGCTTCACGGTACCAGTCCATCTCCCTTCAATGCCTTTGGCACTGTCAATCATTGCTTGCTTTTCCATGGCTTCTTTGGGTTTTTCTTTAGTTGGTTAATAAAAACAAGGGTGTTTTATGATTAGGGGTCATAAAACGCTTAACAAATATAAAAAACCATTTTGTAAAAGCCAAACGTCTGAGCAAAATATTTATAGCCCTTTGGGTACTCAAGCACAAAAAAAACCCCGGGAACG
>Ga0206900_1035_pt1 | contig 35850 bp, 31 predicted proteins | sample Alteio_BWOrgHeat_46_FD_153235 | JGI IMG/M metagenome (GOLD analysis project Ga0206900, IMG submission 153235) | Enriched cells from forest soil in Barre Woods Harvard Forest LTER site, Petersham, Massachusetts, United States -... | ecosystem: Environmental > Terrestrial > Soil > Temperate forest >... | reverse complement strand
CGCGGCGAATCAATCACCGATGTTATATTTAATGGTTCCAATACTCGTAAACCAGTGGGGCAAGCATCAATTGAATTAATATTCGATAACTCCGATGGTACTATTGGGGGTGAATACGCCTCTTATGCCGAAATATGTGTACGTCGTGAAGTTAATCGTGACGCTGTATCCAATTATTACCTGAATAGCACCCGTTGTAGACGTAAAGATATTAAAGATGTATTTTTAGGCACTGGTTTGGGTGCTAGAAGTTATTCTATCATTGAACAGGGTATGATCTCTCGTGTTATAGAGTCTAAACCTGAAGATTTGCGCAATTTTGTAGAGGAAGCTGCTGGTATCTCTGTTTATAAGCAACGCCGTCATGATACTGAATTGCGTATGCGACACACTAGCGAGAATCTTGCACGTCTAGAAGACTTGCGCGAAGAGCAGGTTAAACTATTAGAACGCTTAAAACGACAATCAGAGTCAGCTCAAAAATATAAAACTTTCAATGCAGAAAAAGATTTGCTGGAATCGCAACTACTAGCGGTACGTTGGCAAAGCTATGATCAAAAATTAGCGGCGCATGCAGAAGAGATACGTACTTTATCGGTACATCTAGAAGAAAAATTAGCGCTGCGAACTGGTATAACCGCTGAACTAGAAAAAGTGCGTTTACAGCACGAGGCTAAATCTGATGTACACGAAGTAGCTCAGGGTAAATTCTATGAGCTTGGTGCAGCAGTAGCCCGTACCGAGCAAAGTTTGCAATACCATCGCGAACGTAAACTACAGCTAGAAAGCGATATTGAACAAATTAAGCAGTCAATTGTAGACAGTACCGCGCAAAAAGATACTGATAACGAACAGCTATTTGCATGCGAAGAACAATTAGCAGAAATTCTTCCAAACTATGAAGCAGCAGTTGCGGCTGCTGAGCAAGCGGATGAGCTGTACCAAGATGCTCGTTTAAGCTTAGATACTTGCAATGAGCAATGGGAAACTGTGCAACGGCAAGCACAACAGCCACAGCAAGAAGCGGAAGTGCAAAAAGCGCGCATCGAGCAACTTGATAAACAAACACGTGATTTGCAAACGCGAATTGATCGTTTGCAACAAGAAAGCTCTACATTGGATGTTGTAAGTATTGAAGCAACAGTGACAGATCTCAGTGCCCAATTATTAGCTCTGGAAGTTGAAACTAATGGACTTAAAGCCGAAATTACCAAAATTCAGCATGAAATCAGCCAGCAACGTTCCGATTTACAGCAACAGCAAGATCAATTAGACAAAGTTCGTGGCGTGATTCAGCAACGCAAAGGCCGTGAAGCATCGTTACAGGCTTTACAACAGGCTGCATTAGGTAAGGATGATCGCATAAAACAAGATTGGCTTGCAAAATACAATCTAGTGGATGCCGCTCGATTAGCGGAATCTTTGACTGTGGCAGTGGGTTGGGAGCGTGCGGTTGAAACAGTATTGGCAGATTATCTAGAAGCTGTTTGTGTTGATAACCAGCTTTCTGATGTAGTTGCAGCTGTTAATGAATTAAGCAATGCCAACATAACGATTCTGGATACTACAGTAACAACGTATATATCTGGGGGTGCAACTAGTAGTTTGGCAGATAAAGTAACCACTAAACTTCCGATTCATGAGTTATTGCAGAATATACTAATTGCCGATAATTTGCCTGCAGCATTGGCATTGCGCCAGCAGCTGCAAGCGCAACAGAGTATAATTACCAAAGATGGTATTTGGCTTGGTAGGAGCTGGTTGCGTGTGATTCGTGAGCAAGACAATAAGCGTGGGATGTTGCAACGTGAGCAAGAGCTCCAAAGCATCAAGTCAGAGCTAGAACAACAAATAGCTACTGCCTCTAATCTGGAAGATGCTATTGCTAAGGCAAACGATAATTTACGTGACTTGGAATTAGCCCTGACTGCTAAACAACAAATCGAAGCTGCTAATTCTGCGCAATTACGCGATATAAGCAGTAAGAATAGTGCGGCACAACAAAAACTTGAACATACGCGTAACCGTTTGCAGCGCATTTCTATAGAAGTCGAAGATCATAAACAGCAATTGTCAGGAAACTCTGAAGATTCGGCTATTGCACGGCATACCCTTGAAGTAGCTATAGAATCAATGGCAGACTTATCGATTAAACGTGAACAAATTATGTTGCAGCGCGAACAAGCAATCGCTAAAGAAAAAGCCACCAAGCAGCATGCTAGAGAGCTGCAAGACAATATGCATGAGTTGGAAATTGCTAAACAGACTCTAGCTACACAATTGCAAGGCTTGCAACATACAATTAGCCGCGTCGATCAGCAACTAGCAGAGTTACATAAACGCTATCAACAATTGCAGCAATCTTTGCAAGCTGATATCGATCCTGGCTTACAATTGGAGTCAGAATTAGAGGAATTATTAGCTAGCCGCGTTGTTGCTGAGTCTGAGTTACAGGTTGCCCGTAGTGATCTAGAAATGTTTGCGATGCAGATGAAAGCTCAAGAGCAACAACGCAGTGAGTTAGAAAGAGCAGCTCAAGGGATAAAAGATATTCTTGATAAATGTCGCCTTGAACGCCAGACTCTAGAAGTACGCAAAGAAACTATAAATGAACAATTAGCCATACACAATATTGACGTGCAGATGATTTTAAAACAATTGCCGGAAGATGCTGACGAAACAGTCTGGGCTGAACGTATTGATGCACTGCAAAAGAAAATTGCTAATTTAGGCGCAATTAACCTTGCAGCTGTTGAAGAATTCGAGGCAGAGACACAGCGACAACAATATTTGGAAGTTCAATATGCTGACTTACGAGAGGCGTTAACAACTCTTGAAAATGCCATTAAGAAAATCGACAAAGAAACGCGTATTAAATTTCAAGAGACTTTCGACACGATTAACAGTAACTTCAGCGCATTGTTTCCTAAAGTATTTGGTGGTGGCAGAGCGTATTTGGAGGTGGTTGGTGATGATTTACTAAACGCTGGTGTTACCGTAATGGCGCAGCCACCGGGCAAGAAAAACGCTACGATTCATTTATTATCTGGGGGCGAAAAAGCTTTAACGGCTGTGGCTTTAGTATTTGCGATATTCCAGATCAATCCGGCACCATTTTGTATGTTAGATGAAGTTGATGCACCACTAGATGAATCCAATGTGGTAAGATTCGGTAATTTAATAAAAGAGATGTCTGACAAAGTACAGTTCATCATTATTACACACAATAAAACAACGATGGAGATTGCAAATCAACTAGTTGGTGTAACAATGAAAGAGCCTGGTGTATCGCGTTTAGTAAGCGTTGACATCAATGATGCAGTAGAGATGGCATTGGCATAGCAGTTTGCGAAGGGCACAAAATGGAAATTGAGTTACGAATAATTCTTTTAATAGTTGGTATGATTATTTTAGTTGTTGTTGGAATCGATTTATATCGACGTCGTGTCGTAAACGAAGCTCCTGAAACTCATATAGATATAGCTCCACAACCCTTAACAATTGATCCAATGTTGGATTTTTTTGATGACAATATAGATAAAATGCAACTTGCTTCCACATATACAGAGCCAGCACCGATTCCAGAGAATATATTAACTATAACTATTCGTTCACGTGAAGTGTACGGCTTTAAAGGCGCTAATTTACTTAGTGCTATTAAGAATGCGCATTTGCATTTTGGTAAAAATGACGTTTTTTATCGTTATGAAAACGAAGATGGTAAAGGGGAGGCTTTGTTTAGTCTAGTAAAATCTACTGAACCGGGGTATTTTTATCTGGAGACTTTGTTGCAAGAGCACATCCCTGGTATCATTTTAATTTTACTTGTGGATCGTGTTAACAATCCACAGTTGGCGCTAGATAAAATGGTGCGTACGGCTAAACAAATAGCCTTTGCGTTGAACGCGGAATTGCTAGATGATCAACGCCAAACACTAACTTTAGAAACTATAGAGCAGTACAAACGACAAGCGCAGCGAAAGTGAAGCACAATCCAGCAGGGCGTATTAAAGAATTACGGCTACTGATTAATAGATATAATAAACAGTATTACGCGCAAGATAATCCTAGTGTTACCGATAGCGAGTATGATCGCTTATTTATCGAATTAAAACAGCTAGAGCAGCAGTACCCAGAGCTGCAAGCCCCAGAGTCCCCTACAAATCGTGTGGGTGCCAAGCCTGCCGCCGCTTTCAAAACGATACCTCATAAAATCCCTATGCTGTCGTTAGACAATGCTTTTTCAGAGGATGATATTGCTACCTTTGCACGCAAGGTTAACGAGCGTTTAGGTTCGGCTACAGAGATTAATTTTGTGGCAGAACCTAAAATAGATGGTCTAGCTGTGAGCTTAGTATATGAAAATGGTGTGCTTAGTTACGCCGTAACCAGAGGTGATGGTGAAGCTGGAGAGGATATTACCCTAAATTGTAAGACTATCCAAGATATACCATTATCAATAACTGCAATTACACCGCCATCGCATGTTGAAGTAAGAGGCGAGGTCTATCTTTTAAAATCGCGTTTTGCCGCAATCAATAAACGTGCTGAACTTGATGGCAGCAAAATTTTTATTAACCCGCGTAATGCAGCAGCAGGGAGTTTAAGACAGCTTGATCCTAAGATAACTTTTGAACGCAGATTAAGTTTTTTTGCATACAATATCCCCGATGCAAAATTAACCACACACTCTGAATGTTTGCAGCAATTAAGTGAGTGGGGTTTTGCTATAAATCCAGAAATCAAAAAAATTGTGGGTCTTAAGGGTTGCCTGGAATATTACCAACAGCTGGGAGAAAAACGCAATGCTTTACCATATGAAATCGATGGCATCGTATACAAAGTAGATAATTTACAACTACAAGAAAAACTAGGGTTTATCTCACGTGCGCCACGCTGGGCTATTGCGTATAAATTTCCGGCACAGGAAGAAATGACTCAAGTATTAGACGTGGAATTCCAAGTTGGACGCACTGGAATTTTGACGCCAGTGGCGCGTTTAAAGCCTGTCTTTGTAGGTGGAGTTACCGTAAGCAATGCTACATTGCATAATATGGATGAGATAGCTCGTAAAGATGTGCGGGTAGGGGATACAGTAATCGTTAGGCGTGCCGGAGACGTAATTCCTGAAGTGGCCAGCGTCGTGCTAACACAACGCCCGGCTAAGACTCAAGCCGTGGCCGCTCCCACACATTGCCCCGTATGTAAAGCAGAGGCGGTACGAATTGAAGGGGAAGCGGCAATACGGTGTATGGGGGAAATATCTTGTCCCGCGCAAGTAAAAGAAGCGATTGCACATTTTGCATCGCGTCGTGCTATGGATATTGATGGGCTCGGAGAAAAGTTGGTAGACCAGTTGGTGGAAACCCAATTAATTAAAACAGTTGCAGATCTGTATACATTAAATTTAAAGCAACTTTTAACTTTAGAGCGTATGGGAGAAAAGTCAGCACAAAATTTGCTTGATGCCATAGTAAACAGTAAACACTGTAAATTAGAGCGTTTTTTATTTGCTTTGGGGATTCGCGAGGTAGGTGTAACCACGGCGCGTAATTTAGCCTTAGAATTTCATGATCTTTCAGACTTGATGCAGGCAGAAATCCAGCGTTTACTGCAAGTAAACGACATTGGTCCAGTAATGGCTGAAAATATATATTTATTTTTTCAACAACCTCATAATATAACAGTAATTAATAAACTAATACAAGCAGGCGTCACATGGGAAAAATTACAAACTGCGAAACATCGCCCCCTGATTGGAAAAATCTTTGTTTTGACTGGATCGTTAGTTAATTATTCACGCGATACCGCACGCGAAGCGCTTGAACAGTTAGGGGCTACTGTGTCTGGCAGTGTTTCAAAAAAAACCGATTATGTAGTAGCTGGCAGTGAAGCGGGATCTAAATTAGAAAAAGCACAGCAATTAGGCATAAAAGTTTTAGACGAAGATCAATTTATTAAATTATTAGGTAAATAACATGGCCAAGCTGTATTTTTATTATTCCGCAATGAACGCAGGTAAAAGCACCGTATTGCTGCAATCTAGCTACAACTATCGTGAACGTGGCATGGATACGCTATTGTATGTACCAAGCCTAGACGACCGCTATGGGATTGGCAAAATCACCTCTAGAATTGGCTTGAGTACCGATGCGCATGTGATGGCGCCAGATTTTGATATATATACAGACGTTAAAAGAGCTGTATATACCAATAAAAAAATATCTTGTATTTTAGTAGACGAAGCACAGTTTCTAAATAAAAATCAAGTTATGCAATTAATGCGCATTGTGGACGAGTTAAATATTCCAGTTTTATGCTACGGTTTACGATCCGACTTCATGGCTGAACCTTTCGAAGGCAGTAAATATTTGTTGGCGTTAGCAGATAATTTGGTTGAAATAAAAACAGTGTGTCACTGTGGCCGTAAAGCAACTATGAACATGCGTGTTGACGCACAAGGTAAAAAAGTTACACATGGTGAACAGATTGCGATTGGCGGTAATGACATGTATGTTGCTACCTGCAGAAAGCATTATTCCGGGTCCTAGCTTGACTCTGCTCTATGAAATGCTAGTGCTTTGAGCTCAATGCTTTTAGAGAGAATTTGAATCGCTACTTTGAATCACTCCTTGGCGTGCTAAATCAGTTAGCAAGTCGGTTATAAATGATGCAGTTACATTATCTATAAAAAACACTGTCTATCTCAGGCAGACCATTAATCAAACAAAACATAACTTTAGGTCGTAACTCGTCCAATCTGCTTAAAATAATCTTTTTATTTATGTTTTTGCATTCAGGTGTATTTTATCTTTGTAGATTGTATTGACATGCATGGATGTTTGGTATTACCTTTAGACATCTTAATGTTATTGCAACTATTTTCTCCAAGTAGTTTTAGTGGGGGGGGGCATAATGTTTCGATATTCAGGAATATGTTTTTATTTAAGCAATTTTATATTTAGAAAGGAGAGTCTAAAAATGAGGATCAGTAATATTCTTAGCGGCCTGTTGTTTTTGTCCAGAGGTTTGACAATGGCCGACGGGGTATCAAATTTTAAACAAGAAAACGAAAATACAATAAGTAGCATCAATGATGGTAGAGATTTGAAATCTTTCTGGGAAACAGCAGCACCAACACCTTCATGTGCCCCAACACCTGGAAAAATACATAAGCCAACAGCTGCACAAACCGTTGCACCAACGAAATCACCAACGATTATGTGTGCGCCGGCAGTTGCGCCAACTACAAGCCAGTATCCAACGAAATCACCAACGATTATGTGTGCGCCGGTAGTTGCGCCAACTACAAGCCAGTATCCAACGCTTGAGCCAACCAAGTATCCAATGTTAAAAACAGCTACACCAACAGATACACCAACAACACTTGAACCAACACCGTCTACTACTACTCATGGTAATGGGCCAAGTATTGCTGCACCAACCCATAAACCAACCCATAAACCAAGCCGTAAACCACATCATAGACCAACTTATCAACCAACTACACCAACAAAAGTTACGTGTTCCCCGGTCAAAGCTGCTAAAAATAAAGAAGCTACTGAAAATAACGGTAATCGTAGAAATTTAAGACTTAAGCATAAGATGTAATTTTTACGATTATGCAACTAGACTAGTCCATGACCAGTCTAGTTGCTTCTAATAATTGGTGGCTAGGATGTTTGTATGAAAAAAATCAGAAAACATTGTTGTTGAGTATTTGGTTATATTTGTTAACGCTGCTAATGCCAGAAGTTTTTGCCATGGCTGCTAAACATCGATATCTAGTCTTACATCAATATGATGACGGAACCATGCATGATTCAGATCCATTTAGACATGTTGGTGACATCACAAATGCTGAAAGAAAAAATTTGATGGGTATCGGTAAGAAGCGTTTTGTGTCCATAAAACTTACAGAAAAAGAAGCTGCAGACATAAAAAAAGAGCTAAGCGGTAAAAATGGGCTTATAGAGTTAGATAATGTGATCCAATTGCCACTTAAGCCATATGTAAATAATAGTAATCTACAGCAAAATGATGGCGAGTTTTTGAATAATACCCCATTATGCAACGCTACTGTTGACAATGTTGATTTCTACGTCTTAGATACTTTAGTATTTCCAGATACCGTTGAACTAAGCAACGTAAAATTAATTTATGGGCCAAATTATGTTAATGATCCTGTAGCATGTCATCCACATGGAACATGGGTAAGTTCAATTATTGCGGGAAAAACTTCTGGGGTTATTCCAAATGGTATGCGTATAATTTATAACATGGTAGTTCTTGATTGTAATGGTAATGGATTTCCATCCTATATAATTCAAGCTTTTAGCGCAGTAATTGAAAACGCAAAATTAAATGCATTACAAGGACGTCGGGCTGTAGTTAATTTATCTGCTGGTGCAGGAACGAATCTAGTTCTAGATGCTGCTGCAAATGCAGTAATAAATGCTGGTATTTCATTGTTTGTATCAGCCGGTAATGACGGAATTAACGCCTGCGTTAGTCAAAGCCCTGCTGAAGCAGCTAACGTATTTACGGTAGCAGCCACTGAGTTTCCAGGTAATGTTCCTGCATCTTTTACTAATTGGGGGTTGCCTGGTGATTGTGTAAAACTTTTTTTACCTGGGCTTGGTGTTACTGTAGCTTCTATAACTGACAGTGGTGCTGTTACTTTTTTAGCTGGCACATCCTTTGCAACACCAACGGCAACAGCTCTAGCTGCCATGCAATTAGCAGAAGATCCAAAAGCCACACCTGCCGAAGTAAGCAGTCGTATTCTTGCCAGATCTATTAACGTTATGCCGATAGCAAACAATGTATATAATAACCTAATGCCCATTATGCAAGCAAGCCAAGCATGTTTTAATACCAATTTATTGTTTTCTTCTTTTACCACGAGCAAAAGTACTAGCAACAAGTTTACGTTATGGTATAGCGGTATGACGCAAGGTAACTTCTGTGTAATGTTTAAAGCTGCCAGCGTGCGTAACACAATATTACTAGGTTTAAGATATAACATAAGCACCCCAGCTTCCGAAATAGTGCAAGTCAAAATTGGTGTGCCACATAAACCTGGTTTTTTAAGCACTATCCAACAGGGGGGTAAAGTTCTTAGCTCAAAAATAACTAATAATAGAATATTAAGTACAACCCCTACCACTACTATTCGAGTGGCAGAACAAGCTAAGATTATTACTGTAGCATATAGTAAAAACTTAGGTATGATGACCCCGTTGCTTTCGGCTGCAACATCTGATCTACAACAAATTGCATTCAGTGGTTCTGCCGGGGTTAAGTATTTTAATGTTGTCAGATGTTAAGGGCTACCGATGCGAATAAATAATGTCACTTTGCTGCTAAATTTTCTGGCGTTGTTATTAACCATAATTACCACTAAGGTTTTTGCTACAGAAGTAAGAAGTCGAGTTATCTTAGTGTATCCTGACAACGTTCACCCCTTCCACAAGTTAGAAAATAAAGATGCAGCTGCTATAAGTTTTCTAATGCATGCTGAAAATAAGATATGGGCTGCAGCAAATTTAACCAAGTTGGAAATTAATGATTTAAATTCAGTAATATCAGTTGCGCATGGTACAATAACGGAAAACAATGTTATATTTAAAATACAGGATATTAATGAAACCACAGCCCAACCAACACTAACAGTAAGCAACAAATATTTAACTAATACACCACATTGTAACATTACGCTTGATGGTGTTGATTTTGTGATAGTAGATACTGTGGCATTTGGTAAAAATATTTCCTCTGAATTTAGCACAACAAATATAACCTATGGGCCAATTTTCACCACGAATCGATTGCCTTGTAATACCCACGCATCAGAAGTAATTTCCACTATAGTTGGTACCACCACAGGAGTTATCCCTCATGGTGATCGCAGCATATATAACATTGGAGTTTTTGATTGTAATGGTCAGGCATTTCCTGAGCAAATCATTCAAGGTTTTAATGCTGCGTTGCAATTTGCAAAAGTAAATGCTAAAAATGGTCGACGTACGATAGTAAATTTTTCTGGTGTAGGGGCAAAAAATATTGCAATCAATTTAGCTGCAACCGCACTGGCAGATGCAGGCATTGCATTTTTTGCTGCTGCTGGTAATAGCGGAATCAATGCTTGTGAATCGCAAAGCCCTGCCAGCGCAACAGGAGTTTTTGTTTCTGGCGCTACAACGCCGCCTGGCGATAAACCAGCGCAATTTACTAATTTTGGTAGTGTATGTGTGTCCATGTTCTTACCTGGTGAAGGTGTCACAGTGGTTGATATTATAAATGGAGGTACCAAATTAGCCTCTGGCACATCCTTTACTTCACCTGTTGCTGCATCTCTTGGCGCATTAGAAGATTATTATTCTAAAACTACCAGCGTAGCGCAAATGTTCGAACGTATATCCAGCCCACCTAGAACTAGATTAGTAAACCCGCCTTTAGGTTCAAATTTTTTCTATCCTATGAATGTAATGTTGAGCGCAAATGCTTGCCCAGATGTTACGCGTTTATTTAATGCTATTAAAACTAATAAGCATGACAATGGCAAGTTTGGTACGTGGTATAACGCGGCAAGAAATGGAGCTTTTTGTGTTTCCTTTAGAGCCAAAGCTAAATCTGGCGCAATTTTTATTGGATTAAGATCCGACGCTGCAGATCTCGATGTCGTACAAGTAATAATTGGCGATAATAAACAAGTACAGCGAGGTGGACATGCTAATGTCATTAGTAAAAATGGTATTAATCTTAATCAAACCAATTTAAATAGCAAAATTTTACAAAGCAAATTACCAATCATTTTTTCCATAATGTACGGTCAAAGCACTTTATATGTAAAAAAAGATACTCCATTTGGTGATGATATATCTCTATTATCTGCCGCCCTACATAAACTGCCGCAACAAATTGCATTTAGTAGCGTTGACGGCAGTGTTACATACGGTAGTGGGATGAAATGTATACTTTAATATTGCAAGGATAAAGATATGCAACTAATTAATATTATACTTACTATGCTGGCCACATCGGTATCAAGAGCCGTTGCAGCTGAACCTAGAGGCAGCTTTATAGTGATGCATCCTGCGTCTGTCGATCCATTTGCTGGCGTAGTATCAATAGCCGAAGCAAACCCTTCGACTATATTACGCGTGCAAAAGTTTTTTTTTACTAGTGTTGATTTGACAAAAGCTGAAGCTGATAAAGTTAGTGCAAAATTAAGACCAGCAAAAGGCATTCTTGCGCCCAATAATTTGATTAGTGTAGATGATATGGTTACAGCTGATATTAACAATATAAATGTAAATTTATTAAATGTTGATAAGGCAACCCCGATATATAGTGAGATCTTAACTACTACACCGCGGTGCCCAACGCCGTTGAATAAGGTGGATTTTGTAGTGCTTGATACTGTTATATATAGAAATATTCCTGAATTCGATGGTGTGAATATAACTTTTGGGCCAAATTATGTTAATAACACTCAGCCTTGTCATCCACACGCTTCACAAATGCTCTCTCTGGTAGTTGGCAAAAATTATGGGGTTATCCCTAATGGTGATCGGGGTGTGTATAATATAGGCGTCTTTAATTGCGATGGTTTTGGTTTGCCAAAAAATATTATTCTAGGTATCCATGATGCAATCGAATTTGCTGGTTCAAATGCACAAAAAGGCCGTGCTACTGTCGTACTTTTTTCCGGAGTCAGAGGCATGAATGCGGCAGTGGACGCCGCTACATCTGTTTTAGAACTTGATGGGATTTCGAGTTTTATTGGGGTGGGGGATAGTGGTATAAATGCATGTAAATCAAATATTCGGCCACTAACTGTACAATCATTCACTACGGGGAGCACAACGTACCCTGGCTATATTCCGGCACCATTTACTAATTATGGTAACCAATGCTTAGATCTATTCATACCTGGTGTAAACCTGAATACAGTTAACGTGAGTAATATAAATACAGGACAGCTGGTATCAGGAACAACATATAGTTCAGCAGTCACAGGCGCGTTAGCCGCTATGGAAAAAGGCATGGATCCAGGCGCCACGCCAGATCAAGTAGCTTCACGTATCAAATCACAACCCAGAACAACAATAGTTAATCCACCTGCGGGCTCATTTTTTCAGCAACCAATGACTGTTATGCTCCAAAATAATGCTTGCCCATATAACAGAATATTTAATAAAATTACCACAAATAAACTCGATAGTAATAAATATAATACGTGGTATAACGGAACAACGCAAAATGTCTTTTGTGTGGTTTTCAAGGTAAATGCCAAAAGAGGTGCGATTTTAATAGGCCTCAAAGATGATATAACAGATCCTAATATTGTCACTGTTATGATTGGTAAGTATAACCATCATAATGCAGGATATACCAATTCTATTGAACAGGGTGATAATGTTTTGGTTTCAAAAACTACAGCTACCAATATAGTAAAAAATGGTAAAAATACAATAATTAAGATTATTTCTAACAATGAAACAATATCAGTATTATATAATTCTATTGAAAAAAATAACCCTGCCCCCCTGTTGTTTGCTGAGTTAAAAAAACCTATCAGACAAATTGCATTTGCTAGTCATGGAACTGCTGACTTTGAGACTGCAATAAGATGTACTGTTTAATATGCCAGGCTTTAGTTAGCATTGCAAATTTATTAGCAACTTAACTATAGGTTTGTATATGTTTACTATATTTGCTAATATTTCCTTTGCAATACAGTAACGAATGGGGCTATATAAATGACCGCAACACTTCGTGTAATGAATCTTACTAAAAGCTTTGATGGCGTGATCGCTGTAAATAATATATCATTTTCCGCAGCGCAGGGTGAGGTCGTGGGTTTCTTGGGTCCGAATGGTGCTGGTAAGTCTACCACTATGAAAATGATTACTGGGTTTCTAAATCCAACATCTGGTACAGCATATATAGGTGGCTACGATATTTTAGAAGAGCCGGTGGCTGCTAAAAGAGTATTAGGGTATTTACCAGAAGGAGCTCCAAGTTATTCTGACATGACGGTTAAGCAATTTCTAAGTTTTATCGCTGATATTCGTGGTATTAGCAAATACGACAAAGAACTGAGAATTAATGATGTTGTAAATAAAGTAAATCTGCAATCGGTACTATTTCAGAATATCGACACTCTTTCTAAAGGTTTTAAACGTCGCGTTGGGCTAGCACAGGCATTAATTCATGATCCAAGTGTTCTTATCCTAGATGAGCCAACCGATGGTCTGGATCCTAATCAAAAACGTGAAGTTCGTAAACTAATAAGGGATATGTCTAAGAACAAAGTTATAATTTTATCGACGCATATACTTGAAGAAGTTGAGGCTGTTTGTGACCGAGTAATTGTTGTTGCTGCGGGTAAGATTATTCTTGATAGTACTCCAGCAGAGTTATTACGCAAGGAGCCCACAAAGAGTACAATAGCTGTACTGGAAGAGGTTTTTGTAAATCTTACCTCGGAACTTCATGGTGTTAGTTAAGGAAATACAATGAACATTACCTGGATTTTGTGTAAACGCGAGTTACGTAGCTATTTTTCTACTCCAATTGCTTATGTATTTATTGTAGTGTTTTTATTAATAAGCGGCATGGCAACGTTTTATATTGGAAATTTCTTTGGTCGTGGTCAAGCCGATCTAGTGCCGTTTTTTAACTTTCATCCTTGGCTGTATATGATATTTATACCAGCTATAAGCATGCGGCTATGGGCTGAGGAGCGAAAATCAGGGACTATAGAGTTGCTATTTACTCTACCAATTACTACTTGGCAAGCAATATACGCTAAGTATTTGGCAGCTTTAATATTTACCGGAATAACACTAACTTTGACTTTTCCACTTTGGGTTGCTGTTAACTATCTAGGGCATCCCGATAATGGGGTTATAATTGCTGGATATATTGGTAGTTTATTAATGGCTGGGGCATTTTTAGCAATCGGTGCGGCTATCTCAGCCTTGACTAAAAATCAAGTTGTAGCTTTTGTACTAACTTTAGTTGTATGTCTTTTTATGAATTTACTAGGGTTTTCTATGGTGATTGATCAAGTGCGTAGCTTTATGCCTAGTATGATGTATGAAACGTTGCGATCTTTTAGCTTTTTAACAAATTTTGACACTATAAGTCGTGGTTTATTAGATTTTCGCAGTATAATTTACTTTGCAACACTAATTGTATTTAGTTTATTTGCAAACGCAGTAATAATAGAGACAAAGAAGGCAGATTAAATATGGAATTTTTAAAGAATAGAAAATTATTGACGGGGACGCTCTTAATTATAGCCGGAACTTTATTTTTGGTAGTAAATATTAGCAGTGGCGCACTTTTTAAAGCATTACGATTTGATTTAACTGCTAACAAGCTGTATACGCTATCGAAAGGTAGCAAAGAAATCCTCAAAGAAATCGATGAGCCAATCATCTTGCGGTTATATTATTCAAAAAGCCTAAACAATATTAATCCTTATTTACTTAGCTTTGCATCAAGAGTGGAAGAACTTTTGATGCAATATCAACGAGCTAGTAAGGGCAAAATTGTAGTGCAGATTATAGACCCAGAACCATTTTCACCCGAGGAAGATACCGCAGTTAATTTGGGGTTACAAGGTGCGCCGATTGATAATACTGGTACAGAATTTTATTTGGGTCTAGTTGGTTCTAATACCTTAAGTGCCAGACAAGTAATACCATTCTTGCAACCTAATCGTGAGGCTAATATTGAGTATGATATTAGTCAATTAATTTTTAAATTAGCGCACCCGCAACCACGCGTGGTTGGTGTAATGAGTTCGTTGCCATTGCAAGGATCTACAAGAGCACGTCCTTGGGCTATTTGGCAACAGATGGCGCAATTATTCGATCTGCAAGTAGTAGACTATGATAGCAGCGAAATCCCAGCGCACATTGGAACGTTAATGCTTGTGGAACCAAGCACATTTACTAAAGCAGCATTACGCGCTATAGATGATTTTGTTATGCGAGGTGGGCATGTATTAGCTTTTGTAGATCCAATTTCAGAAGTTACAGATCAAGAAACCGCATCTTTAAACAATTTGCGTCAAAAAAATGCCGGTGACTATTTAGAGTTATTAAAATCATGGGGAGTTAGCTTCGACGATTCTAAAGCCATCGCAGATCGCAACTTGGCAAAAACAGTTAAAATACAAAATAATGGCAGAGAGGCAACAATCCGTTACCCAATGTGGATGGATTTTGTAAGTAATAACTTTGATAAAAACGATGTTTTAACTACTAATCTAGAACGTTTAACTTTTGCTACACCGGGAGCTTTAACTAAATCAGATGGCGCTACTACTAATTTTAATTCTTTAGTTACAACTAGTGATGCGGCAATGCTGGTGGATTCAGATCGCATTTCAGAGTACCAGCAAAATTTAAACGAATTTTTAAATAATTATCAAGCAACTGGATCCTATACTGTGGCGGCGAGAATATCTGGCCCTATAAAAAGCCCATATAGTGATGCTAAAGTAAATGATTCTAGTATTTTAGTTTTTGCGGATACCGACATGTTGTTTGATCATTTTTGGTTAAATATTCAAAATGTTATGGGACAAGAAATTGGGACTCCAAATGCAAGTAATGGCAACTTAGTACTTAGTGCATTAGACAATCTTTCTGGTAGTAACGCTTTAATTAGCATCCGTAATAGAGGCAGCTTTACTAGACCATTTGATACAGTCCGAGAATTAGAATTACGCTCACAAGATAAATATCGTGCTTCAGAACAGGCGTTACAACAGCGTTTAGAAGTGGCTAAGCAAAAGCTGGATACACTGGAGCGTCAAAAAAAGGATGGCAATGCCATGCTTTTAAATGTGCAACAAAAACAGGAAGAAGATGCCTTTAGGCGTGAATTAGTGCAAACGAGACAAGAATTGCGCGAAGTACGCAGAAAGCTGAACCAAGATCTAGAATCTGTGGCGACACACATAAAATTTTATAGTATAGGTCTGATCCCGTTATTGATCACAATTGGTGGCTTAGGGTTGTGGACAGTGCAAATTCAACGTGAACAAAAAAATAGGAAAGCATCATGCTCAACACTAAAACATTAAAACGTTTAGTATTTATTACCGCTTTGTGTGCGATTCCAGTAGTATGGATAGCTATTAATAATGGCAGTATCGCAATTGATACTAAATCAAAAAAATTATTACCAGGTTTTCTTAAACAACGTGAGCAAGTGGCTGTAGTAATTGTGCAAGGGCATGGCAAAACCTTAACTTTGCAGAGGCAAAATAATGGTATTTGGGGTATTTTAGAGAATAGCAATTATCCTGTTATGACTTCTAAAGTTGATGATTTATTGTTCAGTTTAGCGGATTTGCAGGTAATAGAACCTAAAACTGCAAAACCTGAATTTCACGAACAATTAGATGTTAATGATATTACTGATCCACAGTCAAATGCAGTTCTTATAACAGTACAAAATTTAAAGGGCGCAGATATAGTAAAAATATACGTTGGTAAACGAGAAAGCGTGCGTTTAGGGGAAGAGTTTCAAGAGCACATCTTTATTAGACGTGCAGGGGAGGATCAAACCTGGCTTGTACAAGGTATTTTGCCATTAAGCACAGATTTTAAAGAATGGGTTGAGCAACCGCTATTGGGAATTATTGATTCAGATCAGGTGCAGCGACTCTCTATTAATGCACCATCAGTATCAAATATAGTTATTTCCAAAGCTACAGTAGAACAAGAAGACTTTGTAATAGAAACAGCGCAAATTAAAGCTACCAAAGGCCATACATTAGATCTTGATACTGTGAATACGTTACCTTTTGAGGTTGCCGAACTTGAATTCAACAATGTTTTGGTTTCGGATGCAGCAAATCTAGATTGGAGCAATAGCATCGTAGCAACTTTAGATACTTTTCCTGGCGTGCAGGTAGCATTGAATGTACTTAAGCATGAAAACAAAGTTTATGCTAAGGTTCATGCTACAGCGGCAGCCGACGCCTCAGATACAGTACAGAATAGCGTGAAGACATATAATGATTCCAAGCAGCCTTGGATCTTTGAAATTTCTAAGCAGTTTTATAACACTATTACGGTATCAAACAATGATTTTGTGATTACTGGTGATTAGCCTCGCAAATTAATAAATATCTAGCTTTATTCTGGAGTTTTTCTTATGTTTTTGAATATAGGATAATAATTGATCCAGCATGTAATCGGGACGTAAAGAAATATCTGAGAGGTCGGGTTCTACTGTGAGTCCATCTAAAGTGAGATTAACTGAATCATACACCTTCCCGTTATTTGGATTGATAAACCCTTCGTATTCATAAATATGTCCATTATTATAGAGCATATACTCAATTAACCCTGCTAGTGTTTTATTTGGTACTAATGAAACACGCCCAGAACCTACCGGTAGATCTAAAGGTTGCCTCATGTGATCTAAACATTGATTGTTCGTTGTTATCCAGCTTTTAATTGCCGACGCTTCGTAGGTTTGACCAGAAGGAGAAGTAACTGGATTTATCATAATATCTAGAGAGATCGGGCATGCTATAATATTAATTATTTCAGGATCAGCAGTTCCTATATACCCCTTTATCTTTTCGATAGCTGCATCGTTACCTAACCTTGCAGCTTTTAAGTATAGCTGTTTTGCTTGGTACAGATCAGAGTCTTCTATAATTTTAGCATCTTGGTATATTACATAATGACAATTATTGAACATCGTGTCCAATTTATCACCGCTCGCAGCATAAAATTTCTTAAAACTTTCAATTTCATTTTTGTCTGAGACCGATATATTAAATATAGAATCTAATGTTGAAAGGCTTTGTATTGATAGTTTTAATATTGTGTTACGAATATCTTTGTCAACAACTTCCTCGCCAAAAAGATCCATATACATACTATAAACAGATTGTAAATGTTGTTCAAATGATTCCGCAGTCAATTCATTTGACTGCGGTTCCTGCCACTGCCAGCCAATAATTAAATTTTTACGTTTTAAAGCATTCAAAGCTTTTTGGCCAAGTTGAGTTAGTGGGTTTCCTTTTAAACCAAGGCCTTGGAGGGCCTCGCAGTTCATTATATTTGGAGGAACAACTAAAGAATTATTATGTAAAAGTAAATACTGTAAAGCGCTACATTTTGAAACATCCGGAGGTACAGTTAGCCAATTATTTTGCAGATCAATACTAACTAATGATTTTTTTACTTTTTCATTTGCGTATATAGCATTCATTAACTCGTTAACTTCAGGGTCTGTTAATCCTTCATTAGATAAATTAATGTAATCATCTAAGAACTCCTCATTAAGAATCAAGCCTATTAGATTATTTAAATTTTCATTATTACTTGGCATATCTGTTATCCTTTAAGCTTAGATGGATCAAATTTGAACTTTTTAATGCCTTCAGCCGGTGCGGCAGGAAAACACGCATTGAATTTGGTAAGCAAATCCTTTGGATGCCTTGTTAAGGAATCAGCTGACAGCATCATCTTTAATAAATCTTGTGTATGGTCTCCAGATTGTTCGTTATCATAAACTTCATGCCCATATCGATCTTCAGCAAGTAGCGTATGTAAAATTTTACCACTCGCATATATATCATGTGCGCTATTTGCTGTTTTTACGCTTCTTAGAAAATAGCCTTCGAATTTATTTGTATCCAGCGGATCATGCACTCCGGAGTTTTGTAAAAGATCTTTGACTCTTTCACGATCAAAACGCTTTGAAAGGTTCCAAGGGTTTACGAACTGCGGAGTAAACTTTGTCGTTTCAGGCTTGCCAAAATCTAAACTATAACCAAAATCAATCAAAGATAATATCGGTTTCCCAGTTATATCAAACTTTACTAAAAAATTGCTCGGTTTAATGTCATGGTGCGAGATTTTTTTATCAGAAAGCGCTACTAAAATTTCTAAAATTTGTTTACTAATATCGATCTTTTCTTCTTTAGTTAAAATTCTTTTGTCATTTGACATAAGTTCCTCTAACGTGCCGTCTTTTTGATACGGACTGTATATAGTTAGTTTTTCTTGGCCAGTGTTTGATTTGTGTTTAACACCAAACATTTTGCAAAATCCCTTGATATTTTGAAATTTTTCAGAAATACGTAATTCTTCTCGCATACGAGATTTTTTTTCTTCATTTTCTGATCCTTGTTTGTCAAAGGTTACAACCAAAGCTGCCTGTGCTTCTAAGCTACTGCTACCTACTTTAAATGCGATTTTTAACTTTTTGTCAAAGCCCTTAGGCAAAGTAATTGGGATCTGTGGCTTCTTTCCGAGCTGATCCTTACTTTTTGGTTCTATATATAACATCAATTCGCCATTTTCATTATTATATACAATGCTATAAGTTCTTTGTATTGAAGAAGGAGATTTATCTTCCCTTTTTTGGTAACTGCCACCGTTCTCTAGCGCTGCATCAACATATTCTGGATGTGATCCAATATCTTTTAGAATATACTTTAGTATGTCTTGGTTCAATACATCTGAGTTGCCCCCGTAGGAATAACTCCCAAAGTAATCGTAAGTTTCAGGATTTATCTGTTCAAGCATTTTAACGAATGCCTGTTTTGCTTGCAGCATTTTAGAATTAAAATTTGAAATCTCACCGCTCACAGCCATACCCCGATATTTACATACCCTCTTTATGTTCGACAGTGCTTCTATATATAAGTTCATCTAGTGTAATACCACTCAATCTAAATAATTTGCTGATATTTATAAATTAAATCATGCTTTATGATTGCTCCTGAATTAACAACCTCAGGAGTAATCATGGGCTTATTCAAAAATCTATGTCGCGATATTGCGGCGATTCCTAAGATCCTAACTTTTTCAGATATTGCCAAAGCCGCTTCAAATGGCGCATCATGCTGGCAGAATACTCCAGGCGGTGCTTGGGTTGGCGCTATCCTGGGTGTGTCAGTTGAGGCTAGTAAACGTGCGCTTGAAATAAGCACTGGCTTAATGTCTAAGGCTGAAAATCCAGGACAGGGGATTACTGGATCTACTACCGCGCCTACTATACCAAAAGCAAAACCCGGAAAACCGTAGAGTCCTACCGTCTAGTGCCGGCGCAGGGAGGGCCGGCCGCTAGCAAAATTCTGTAGCCAATACAGATGGCGTCAGTTGTTTTCGATGCTGTGGATCAAACTGTTTAGAGAATTTACCATTGGCTAATAAAATAGTACGATCGTCGTATTCTAAGGCATGCTTCATGTTGTGGGTAATCATTATTGTGGTGCGCTGTTCTGCACGCACAATTTGTGCTGCAATCTGCATGATATTTTCGGCTGTATTAGGATCCAATGCTGCAGTTATTTCATCTAATAATAGTACTTTAGAGTCTGCCAAAAGTGCCATTATTAGACTTAATGCTTGGCGTTGGCCGCCAGATAAGTTTGCAACCAATTCATTCAGTCTGTTTTCTAAGCCCATGTGCAACATTGCAAGTTTGCTTTTAAACAATTTTTTGTATGAGCGACGGCTAAAAAAACCTAAGCCGCGTCGTTTGCCACGTAGCGCTGCAAATGCCAGGTTTTCATAAATAGTCATATTTGTCATGGTGCCTACTTTGGGATCTTGGGACACTTTAGCTATAGCTACACTGCGATTTGCTGCTGATACTGTGGTTATATCTTGATCATCTAAAACAATTTGTCCATGCGTTGGGGTTATATTACCAGAAATAATATTTAATAACGTAGATTTACCAGCGCCGTTAGCGCCTATAACAACGACAAATTCGCCTTTGCTTAGCTCTAGATCCAGATTCTGTAATACTGGTTTAATACATATATTGCGTAGTTTTAACATGTTTGTATTTTCCTCGTTGGGATTATCATAACAAAAACTATAAGTGCTCCGGTGATTAAATTAAGATCTTGGGTCGACAGTCCTAAAACTTCGCTATGCAGTGCGTAAGATACTAATATTCGGTATAAAAATGATCCAAGGAAGCAAGCTGCAATCATAATCCATGGCGACCTAAATGGCAAAAGTTTTTCGCCTAGCATTACTGCAGCAAGTCCTGTAATTATAGTGCCGATACCTTGTGATATATCTACAAATCCTTGGTGTTGACTAAATAGTGCACCGCCTAGTGCAATACAAGCATTACCTAAGGCTAAGCCAGTCATGGTCATATATTCTATTTTCACGCCATTTGTTGTACTTAATAAACTATTTTGTCCAGTACTACGTAACGCTAAACCAAAATTAGTAACCAAAAAATAACTCATGATAAACCATACTACCAAGCTAACCATAGCCAAGATCACTAACGGGTTATATCCAGAAAATATCGTGGTTTCATTAATTAGTGTTAAATTAGGTACCCCTTGCATAACTTTAAGATTTATTGAATACAACATAAAGCCTATTAAAATACCCGATAAAATCGCCGTAACCTTGAAGTATATATTTAAAATACCTGTACATAGTCCTGCAATCACACCCGCAAAAACAGCTGCGAATAATGCTAAAAATGGATTATATCCAGACTTGAGTAAAATGCTTGATACTGCGGCGCCAAGTACAAAACTGCCGTCGCAGGTTAAATCAGAAAAATTAATCACCCTGAATGTTAAATATATTCCTATGGCGACAATGCCAAAGATCATGCCTAATTCTAAACTAAACAATAGTTCTGCAATACTCATGATTTATCAACCTTAATTCCGGATAGTTGTGCTGCGGTTCCATTAATACATATATCTGTTTTAGATGGAAACTTTATTGGTATAGTTGTAATATCTTGCCCATCAAGAACTTTAGCGATCATCATTCCCGCTTCAACTCCAATGCTATACTGATCTGGGCCAAGTGCTGCTACCGCACCATCGGCTACAGCCGCAGTATCACTAACATACAAAGGTATACGTTTAGCATTTGCTGCTTTGACGATGCTTTGCATGGCACTTAACATAGTATTATCGTTACTTATAAATATGGCGTCACAGTCAGCAGCTAGTTTTTTGGCGGCCTGTGGGACTTCAGAGGTTTTTGGTACGGCTTGTTTTACTAGCACGATGTTAAATTGCGGACATATAGTTTCTAATTGACGTACGATAGCAACCGAATTACCTTCGCCAGGGTTATATAATATACCCAAGCGTTTTAAATTGGGTTGTAGCTTTTTAAATAATTGTAATTGTGGTTCTAGCTTTACAAAATTAGACATGCCAGTAGTATTTTTAATACTTATTTTAGAAGGATCAGTTACACTTGCGAATACTAATTTAACTTTATCGTTAGCTGTATACTTGCCAAAGCTCTGTGCAGCTAAAGTGCCAACGCCAACAACCACATCTGGCTCCTGCATCGCAAATTTATTAGCGATTTGTGCTGCTAAAGATGCATTACCTTGAGCAGACTCTATACGTAGATCTAAATTAACATCGCGTTTATAACCTTTTTTAGCTAAACCATCGATAATGCCTCTGGTTGTTGCATCTAATGCCGGATGTTCTATAACCTGACTAATCAATACTTTTTTAGTAATAGCCTGGTCGGCAGCAAAACCAACACTGCTAATACACAACATAATAAATAATTTTAATAAAATACTTTTCATTTTTTTATCCTTGATAAAACGGTAGTATAACCATGATACGGCTCGTCTTTGAGAAATCGTGCAACTCTGCCAATTGTGGTTAAGCTGGCGCCGGTTATGGCGTGTATGTCGCGGTAGGAATATTGCTCAGCAGATAGCAACTGGCATACCTTCCAGCGTTCAGATAAAGCATTGATTTCCTGTGGTGTACACAGATCTTTGAGAAAATGTAATACCTCTTGACGATTCTTAAGGCTTAAAAATGCGTCGCATAATTCTGGTATGTTATCTTGGGGCTTGTTAAGCATTAATTTTCTCTTGTTACACTGTACTGCTATGGTAGCACGGTAGGTCAGACTGGGTCAAGGAAAAATTTTTTAGCCTATAATTGACGTACAGCAACAAAATGGGCTTTGGTAGTGAATGTATTAGAGTTTTCCGGAATTTTAGCCGCAGTTGGTTGTGCAGCTGGCTTTTTGGGCGCCATAACCGGCCTTGGTGGTGGCATAGTTGTTGTGCCGGTATTAGTTATATTTTTTGATATTGATCTACGCATAGCTATGGGTACTTCGTTACTTACGGCGATTGCCACTTCATCTGGAGCTTCATTTACATTGGCACGCGAGCAATATACTAATATCAGAGTTGGCATGTTGTTAGAAATCGGCGCGGTGATTGGAGCATTAATAGGGGCGTTATTGGTGCAGCGCTTGGCGACTGATCTGGTGTCTTTTTTGTATGGATGTTTGTTGATTTTTTCATTGTATTTTTCATTACATAAATTCAGGGGTCGACTTGTAACAGCTCCGGCACATAAATGGGCAGTGTACTTGGGTTTAAACAGCCATTATAAAACTAGTCAGGGACCAAAAGAATATCGTGTTTATAATGTGCCATGGGGCATGTCTTTAATGACAGTGGCAGGATTTTTTTCAGGGTTACTAGGCATAGGATCTGGGTTGTTTAAAGTATTAATCTTTGATGTAGCTATGGGGCTGCCATATAAAGTTTCTACTAGCACCAGTTTATTTATGATCGGCATTACTACGGCTACTGGTGCCGGAGTGTATTATTCTGCAGGGTATATAAAGCCCGAAATATGTTTTGCAATTATTCCTGGGGTTCTAATAGGAGCTTTATGTGGCGCTAAAGTACTAGTTAAATCTAAAACTAAATTGCTAAAACTTATTTTTAATAGCATCTTAATTATCTTAGCCATAAAATTAATTTACTCAGGTATAATAGGTTTAATATGAAGATCACAGACCGTATGATTGTTATAACTCAGTTTATAGGAGTTACACTGTCTGTAGTTTGTATGATTGTTGGCGGCAGCATATATTTATATCATTTTGCATGGTATCCAATAGCTGTAGACAGGCCTGCTGCCATAACAATCAGTAAGACGTTTTTAATCAGCGGCATTTGGTTGTTAATAAGTATGCAATTGGTACGGGTATTTATGGTGTTTTGCTTGTTTTTAATGTCCAAAGAAAAAATATTGAGTATCGTTAGTTTTATGATTCTGGTAATATTAATTGCTAGTCTGTATGCGTCAAATTTTTAGCAATATTACTTGAGGGCTTGAGTTGGAAAACATAATAACTATTGAAGACTTCCTGAACTGGGCAAGCGATTATTTTTCCAAAAATAATGTCTATTTTGGACATGGCACAGATAATCCATGGGATGAAGCTGTTATGTTGATTTTGCATGTATTGCAATTGCCAGCGGAAAACGATGCGTCTTTATTACGGCAAAAATTGACTGCAGAACAGCGACAACTTTTAATTGAATTATCTATACGTCGCGTAAACGATCGTATGCCAGTTCCATATTTAACAAATGAAGCTTGGTTTGCGGGGGAACGTTATTATGTGAATTCAGATGTATTAATACCACGATCGCCATTAGCTGAAACTATAGGCAACGATTTTCAGCCATGGTTAGGTGATTTGAAGCCACAACGTATTTTAGATTTATGTACCGGCAGCGGCTGTTTAGCTATCTATTGTGCCAAGCAATTTCCCGCTGCAGAGGTAGACGCAGTTGATATTTCAGAAAAAGCCTTAGCGGTTGCAACACAAAATATTATTAAACATCGCTGCGCAGAGCGCGTTCATGCTATACAGTCAGATTTATTTGCAGCGCTACAGGGTAAACGTTACGATATAATTATTAGTAATCCGCCATATGTTGGCGTTGAAGAAATGTCAGAATTGCCGCAAGAATACTTACATGAGCCTAAATTAGCGCTTGAAAGCGGTATTGATGGTTTAGATCTAACTATTAAAATTCTGCAACAAGCAAAAAACTATTTAACAGACGATGGGATATTGATCGTTGAAGTTGGTAATAGCTGGCATCCTTTGCAAGAAAAATATCCGCAGATACCTTTTGTTTGGCTTGAATTTGAATTTGGCGGTGAGGGTGTATTCTTATTAACTGCTAAAGATTTGCGCGAGATCAAGATATGAACTCGCAACTTAAAATGTTACATGCTTTATGCTTAAAATTAGATCCTAATAAAATTAAATCTAATCTGATTGCATTGTGTGATGCATTTTTAGGTTGTAAATATGGCCCATGGCAAGATAGTACAAGTTTAGAAGGTCTAGATGATTTTAATTACCAACTGGATCAATTGGATTGTGTTACTTATCCAGAAGTTGTCTTGGCGCTAGCTAAAACACAGTCGGTGCAAAAAATCCATGATTTTGTTAATAAATTTGAAGGTACGTTAGCGCAGCTGCATTATGCCAACGGCATCACGAATTATATGTCTCGTAACCATTTTATGTGTTTGGACTGGATCCCTAATAATAAATATATGGTAGAAGATATTACGCGTACTTTAACTATAGATACCAAAACTGCCGTGGCGCTAATAGATAAAACAAGCTGGATGCGACATAAAAAAATATTTATGCTGCAAAACACCCCAGCAGTAGAAACGAGAGTGCCATATATTGCAACAGATTATTTGTTGCAAAATTATCATACTTTAACAAAACAATTTCCGGAGTATTGTCTTGTTAATATAGTGCGACCAAATTGGGATTTAACTGCTACTATAGGTACGTGTTTAAATATTTCGCATCTTGGCTTAGCATTTAGAAATTCACAAACTAATGATATAGATTTTTATCATGCAACTTCAGAAAAAATGCTTGTAGTTAAAGAAACATTACAGCTCTATATGCAGCGACATAAAGATAGCCCAACTATACGCGGTATCAATGTGTTGGGTATTAATTCAGGATATTTTAATGCCGGGTAACAGTATTGGTAAATTATTTACTGTAACCACATTTGGTGAAAGTCACGGCCCTGCGATAGGTTGTATTGTGGATGGTTTTCCTGCAAATTTTGCGATCTCAGCAGCCGATATTCAACTAGAACTCGATCGCCGCAAACCAGGGCAGTCACGTCTAACTAGTCAACGTCGCGAGACGGATCAAATCAAAATATTATCTGGAGTATTTGAAGGCAAAACCACTGGAACACCGATTGCATTGCATATCGATAACATCGATGCGCGTGAAAGTGATTACACCGAGCTTAAAGGTAAGTTTCGCCCTGGGCATGGTGATTATAGCTATCAGGCCAAATATGGGATTCGCGATTATCGCGGTGGTGGCAGGGCCTCGGCGCGCGAAACTGCGATGCGTGTTGCAGCAGGGGCTATAGCTAAAAAATATCTTTATGATACTTGTGGTACTACTATACTAGCTTTTGTTAGCAAGATCGGCACTTTGCAGGTTTGCGACATTAATTCCCCTGCAGTACAAGATCTTATAGAGCAATTGCGACGTGATGGTGATTCTATAGGGGCACAAATAGATGTTACTATAAAAAATGCTCCTGCAGGGTTAGGGGAGCCTGTATTCGATAAACTTGATGCTGATTTGGCACATGCTTTTATGGGAATTAATGCCGTCAAAGGTGTTGAAATTGGCGCTGGCTTTGCTTGTGTCGTAGCTAAGGGCTCTGAATTTGTTGATCCAATACGTCCAGATCGCTTTATTAGTAATAATGCAGGAGGCATATTAGCCGGAATTTCTACAGGGCAGGATATAACTGCTAGATTAGCTTTTAAGCCTGCCGCTAGTATTAGAATTCCAACACAAACAATCGATGTTAACAATCAAACTACTGAGGTTGTAACCACCGGTCGTCACGATCCATGTGTGGCAATTCGTGCCGTAGCGATTGTTGAAGCTATGGCAGCTATAGTACTATTAGATCATCTTTTACGACATAGGGGTCAAAATGGATATGTTTTCAAAAATAGCAATGGTAGCGTTCGCGCTATTCCTGCTATGGATGTTGTTTAGATTTATAAAATCAAATCCAGAAAGTTTATCTAGAGCTAGTTTAGGCAAAAGCTTTTATTCAATGGGTCTTTTAGCAATTGGGTTAATTGTATTTATTGCTGTAGTTGTAATGTTGCTGCGGCAAAGTGCTTGAAAATAAGACATAAGGGCCGGTTCGGATATACCGGCCCTTAAATTGTTAGTTGGCTCTGCTCTCTAAAAAGGTCTTTTGTAATTGTACTATCGCATTTTCCAAATCTTGCTCTAAACCAGCAGCAAATTCAGACTTCTCTTCTAAAGCTTCGTTGGCACATCGTAACTCTTCTTCTAATAGTTCTATTCTAGTGGCTTGTTTTTCTATTTTACTGCGTAACTCATAAGACATGTTTTTATCCTTTTGCAGTCAATCATGGAATTATATTGCCGGAAATAGGATGATCTGAATATGGATAAATGACTATAAGTTATGTAAGCGATTGCCCATACTAAAGGTGACAAAATATCAATTCTATGTCATTCTATGTTCTGTGTCTAGTAGTAACAGGTAAAAAAATTATGATCGATATAGCAGTATTAGGTGCAACTGGGGTAGTTGGCGAAACCATGTTAGAAATCTTAGCGGCTCGTAAATTCCCCTTTAATAAAGTATACGCACTAGCTAGTGAACGTTCTGTAGGCACAACGGTTATTTGTGGTAAAAAAAATCTCGATGTTTTGAATGTCGCAGATTTTGATTTTTCCAAAGTGCAAATTGCTTTATTTTCAGCTGGTTCAAAAGTATCTGCAAAATATGCACCAATAGCGGCAAAAGCGGGTTGTGTTGTGATTGATAATACTTCTTGTTTTAGATATGAAGCTGATATTCCGTTAATAGTACCCGAAGTAAATGCAGCACAAATTTCTGAATATAAAAATCGCTATATTATTGCTAACCCAAATTGTGCCACTATTCAAATGTTGGTAGCTCTCAAACCTATTTACGATGCGGTGGGTATTACAAAAATTACTGTTGCGAGTTACCAGTCTGTTTCTGGTACTGGGCGCGCTGCTATATTAGAGCTTATATCGCAGACAGGGCAATTATTAAATGGCAAAGTAGTTGAGCCGGAAATATATCCACAGCAGATAGCATTTAATGTGATTCCGCACATCGACGAATTCCTAGATAATGGATACACCAAAGAGGAAATGAAAATGGTTTCGGAGACACATAAGATACTTGGTGATCAAGATATTATTGTAAATCCAACTACAGTTCGTGTTCCGGTAATCTATGGGCATTCAGAGGCTGTAACTATAGAAACTAAACGACCGCTTTCAGCTGCACAAGCACGTGAATTGTTAAAGTCTGCACCTGGAGTTAAAGTTGTTGATGATCCGGCGCGCAAAAAGTATCCTACACCACTAAAAGACGCCGTTGGCAAAGACGAGGTTTTTGTAGGGCGCATTCGCAATGGTATAAACGATGAATACACGTTAAATTTATGGATTGTAAGTGATAACGTGCGCAAAGGTGCAGCTTTAAATAGTGTGCAGATAGCAGAAATATTATTAGCTAATTATCTTAAGCTATAATATGCAGAGTCGCAAACGCTAATGTAAATGTAAAGGAGAAACCGCAGGGATGCCTATAGTCAGAAATAAAGCTAAAGAACTGCTGTTTGCGCTGTGTCTGTGTTTTACCTCGTTTTGTCATGCGATAGGATTTGGTGATTTAAAAGTCTATTCGTATTTGAACGAACCTTTAGTTGCTGAAATTACCCTGACTGGCTTCAAGGGCATGGATCCTGGGCTATTAAAAGCAAGTCTTGCAGATGCCAAGGATTTTGTTCGCGCCGGTATAGATCGTCCTTATTTTTTAACATATCTAGTTTTTGAAGTTCTTAGCTATGAAGATCAGCTTTTAATAGTAGTGCGAACTTCCAAATCGGTTCAGGTGCCATATTTGGAGTTTTTGGTAGAACTCTCTTGGCCTGAAGGGAATTTAATTAAGGATTACACCGTACTATTAGATCCTCCGCCACCAAATTTAAGTAAAGAGATGCGACCCAAATCTATTAGTCAAATAGCAGAGCAATCACGTGGTAAAAGTTTTGGGCCCGATGCAATTCAAGCACAGCTAGACAAACAAAAGGCTGAACAGCAACGTGCAGCAGCTGCCGAGGATTTAAGCGGTATAGTAAAATTAACCCCTAGCAGTTTTAGTGATAATACTTTTGATTCGGATTTACCTAAAAAAGACACTCCGTTAGTGCCGTCTGAAGTTCCTGATATTGAGGAGACCGAACAAGCGGTACAAGCAGCTAAAGCAGCGCAACAGGCTGCGCAGGCAGCAACAGAGGTTGCATATCAAAAACAATTAGCTGCTTTCAAACAAGAAGAGCAGCAAAAACCTACTACTATTCTCAGTAAAGTGGTAGATAAATTGGAGGAGTTAGAAGAGCCCATAGACTTTCAACACGTATTGCCACCAACTCCGCATGTTGCAGCGGTAGCCCCAGAGCCAGTTGCTAATGCTCAGCCTGAACCTGCTGTCGTGCTGCCTGTTGCTTTACCTGTATTTCAACCGCCAACCGATAGCAAAACTGTGCCTGCTACAAGCAATCATTTATATCTGGGTATAATATTGAGTTTGCTTTTAATTGCCGCTGGGGTTGCTGTTGCCGTTAAAAGAATGCACGATGCAAGAGCACGGCAACCGCAACCGCAGGAGCCAGAAACATTAGTTCCTGAAGAATTAGAAGAATTTTCTATGCATGATGAAAGTATCCATGAAGTTTTACCAGAAGAGCCAGAAGAAATCGAACTAACGAGTCCCATAGATAACGTTTTACCGAGCAATGATGAAGGTGGGCAAAATAAATTTGATCGTGAATTTGATAAAATTGATTTAAGTGAACTTGCTACTCCTGTTCTAGAAGAAGATTCTATAACAATTGAGCCACCGACACTGGTCAAGACCTCTGGGTTAACATTGGAACCTGAAGGGGCAACACTAATCAATCCATTAACTACTACAGTTTTAGATAACTCAGACGCAGTGCAAGTAAAATTAGATCTAGCTAAAAAATACCTAGATACAGGTGATAAAGAATCCGCCAAAGAATTATTGCAAGAGATCATCGAGATCGCCAACGACTCGCAGCGTTTAGAGGCGCAAATGCTGTTGACTAGTATCGTTTAGATGTGATAAAAACTTTTGCGTATTGCACTATTTTACTAGAAACAAGGAAATTATATGTCTAAATATAGGAATAGCAATCAATTAGATGATGCACTGCTAAAGACGATTAATCTTTTAATATATTTACAAGATTTAGTTAATAAATTAGATTCTTTTAATGAATTAAATGAATACGAATTAAATAAAATTGCTATGGCCAATGAAGATTTGTGTAATGCTTATATAGGAGTTATGCGTGCAATCGGCTTAAGTAATGAGACTTTACAGAGACTAGGCTTTGATAGTTGTAAAAATATAAAAAATATCCAAATCAGGCCATTTTTGGGCGAAATCAATGATATTTTGGCTACATGTGTCTGTGACAAACAGCGTGCAATATTAGTATCTGGTGCAAATGCTGTGCATACTTTGCTGGATGTTGAGCACTCACTTAAATATGCTAAAGCTGGTAAGATTCCACAAAATTTATATGCGCTTGCTTTTAGTGTGTTTATTTTCTCAGCATTACTGACGGTAGGTTTATCATCATCAATCGGATTTATTTTGGATGGTGTGGCCGGTGCACAACTCGGTGCGGCTTTATCAGTTATGTCCTCGCTTATAATGTATGATCCCTCTATAAAACGAAATATGAGAAAAATAGAGATCGCGCGAGTGAAATATACCCTTGCACGAACAATTGCAACGTTCTATGACAATATACATGCTTATAAATTTGATATGCCTGAAAAAGATTTATATTGCGATGAAAATGGGTTCGTTCATATTAGTGATCCGTTCGATGATATTAGTTGCAGACCTGCAATTCCTTAGATTATTGTGGTAGAATACCCACTTTAAACCAAGTTTGGTAACTAATATGCCTCGCATCGCCTTAGGCGTCGAATACGTAGGTACAAACTACAGTGGCTGGCAAAGCCAAGCCAATCAACCCGGTGTACCATCGGTGCAAGCTGCGCTTGAGTACGCTATTGCTTTAGTAGCTGCACACCCAGTCAAAACCGTATGCGCTGGTCGCACAGACGCTGGGGTGCATGCTTGCGGGCAGGTGGTGCATTGCGATGTAACGGCAGAACGGGATGCCTATGCATGGACCCACGGCTGTAATCGTTACTTACCGCGCGACATTAGAGTACTTTGGACTTGTAACGTACCAGATGACTTCAACGCCAGGTATGCAGCTACGCAAAGACATTACAAATATGTAGTTTATAATAATTCAATACGTCCAAGTTTGTTGTCAGACTATGTGGGATGGTATTATCATCCCGTAACAGCTGATCTAATGTTACAGGCTTCTAGCTATTGGATAGGCAAGCATGACTTTTCTAGCTTCAGGGCCGCAGGTTGCCAAAGCAAAACGGCGGTGCGTGAAATAAAAATGATCGCCATAGAGTCTAGAGGCGAGATGATAATTATTGATATAATAGCGGATGCGTTTTTGTACCATATGGTGCGAAATATGGTTGGGGTGTTATTACATATTGGTAGCGGCAAGCAGCCAATCGAGTGGGCGCAGCAAGTGTTAGAAGCAAAATGCCGCACTAAAGCTGGTATCACTGCGCCGCCACAAGGGTTATACTTGAATGCGGTTAGTTATCCGGAACATCTAGGTATTCCGCAACAACACTCGGGTTTATGGTTTTTTAATCAAGGTTTAGCAATATGAGTTGGGTTACAAAATTAATTCCTTCGAAGATTCGCTCTTCGGAGTCGCAAAAGAAAAAGGGCGTTCCAGAGGGATTATGGTCAAAGTGCCCGGAATGCAGTTCGTTTTTATTTGTAAGTGAGTTAGAAAAGAATTTAGATGTATGCCCTAAGTGTAATTACCATCATCGTATCACTGCGCGCCGCCGCATTGAAATATTCTTGGATCCAATCTTACAAATGGAAATTGCTGAAAAATTAGAACCGGTAGATCGCTTAAAATTTAAAGATACTAAAAAATATAAAGACCGTTTAGTGGCGGCACAAAAATCAACTAATGAACGTGATGCACTAATTGCATTTCGTGGCCAATTGATGGGACGCCCAATCGTAGTTTGCGCTTTTGAGTTTGGTTTTATTGGCGGTTCCATGGGTGCCGTAGTTGGTGAAAAATTTGTACAAGCTGTAAATGCTGCAATGTCAATTCGAGCACCGCTGGTGTGTTTTGCATGTAGTGGTGGTGTAAGAATGCAGGAGTCTTTAATAGGTTTAATGCAAATGGCCAAAACTAGTGCTGCATTAGCAAAATTAGCTAAGCTAGGCATTCCGTATATATCTGCAATGGTAGATCCTTGCACTGGTGGAGTTTCAGCGAGTTTAGCTATGTTAGGGGATTTAAATATTGCTGAACCTAAAGCCTTAATTGGTTTTGCGGGGCAACGCGTAATTGAGCAAACAGTACGCGAGACTTTGCCGGAGGGATTTCAACGTAGCGAATTTTTATTAGAGCAGGGGTTCATCGACATGATAGTTGATCGACGTGACATGCGCGAAACAATTAATCGTGTGCTATGCAAATTAATGTAACGGAGTAATTTTTAAATGGATTTAAATGCAGCCGATGCGTTTGTAATAGGTTTGCTTCTACTATCTACTATATTGGCCATATATCGTGGCTTTGTGCGCGAAGCTCTTACCATAATAACGTGGATTATCGCTGCGTGGCTCGCAGTGAGATTATGCAAGACAGCTGGGGAAATCTTTGTAATTTCTGATTCAGAATTAATTAAAGAAATGTTGGGTATGGTCACTGTATTTTTTGCAGTTATTCTGGTTGGTATGGCTCTTAAGTTTTTAGTTTTTAGAGCTTTTTCTATTGGTGGTCCAACTCGATTAGATCGTTTTGCTGGTGGTTTATTTGGGGTTGCGCGTGCCATATTAATACTAATGGCGGTATTATGGATTGCACCAGAAAATACTTTGAAGCAACCATGGTATACGGGATCTGTATTGGTGCCCAAAATCCATGTTTTAGCTGATATGACGGCTGATGCAGTACCAGATTCGTGGAAAAAAGTTAAAGGCATTATAACGCATAACGCAGATTCATATAAACAACATAAGAATTAAAGCGATCTTGTATATTAAAGTCTATATTAAATTTTACCTCTAATTTATCAACTACAGCTATTGTTAATGCTCCGCCGTAAATCAATCCCGTACGGCTAAGATCGAATAAGCTAATCATTTGGCCGCCGCCGTCTACAAAGCTAAATACTGAATTTTGTTGCCCAATTACTGGGTTATAAAAAGCTAGAGCATGAATTTCTGGGACAATAATTGAAGGGTTAACCCAAAGGGGCACTGCGGCTTTGGCACCTAGTCCAAGTTGTACTAGATTGGAATTGGTTCTACTAATTGTTAAATCAGTGGCCGCGCCACCAGATTCAGTATATTCGTATTGTTTCGCAAAAGTATATTGCGCCGTAGCCAATGGCGTTAACTGCATAAATCCAAATGCTGGAAATTCTCTGCCCCATAAACCTTTGAAAGAAATTTGTTGACTGCCGTATGATGACATTGGTGTTTGATAATAACCATTTATATTTACAACACGCGATGCATTAAAATTATTGGCAACCACTGCGACGATCCAATCAAAATAATGTGTATCTGGGAAGTTATAGCTGCCATACACCATGCCTATATAACTTTTTATTTCTGTTCTAGATTCCATGTTAACTTTGTCTTTTACATGTGATAAGGCGTAAGCACCAGCGGCGCCAATATTATAATTAGCGCCTAAATTGCGATCAAATCCCGCAGCAACGCCACCGCCGCTGCCATAATATCCAAAAGAATCATCTTTGGGCTGTTGATTGGCATAACCAGCAAATGGTCGCACCCAAATATAATTATCTTTGGCTATATCGCCGGCAAAATAAGTATCGCGATCGCGTAATTCTGCTAATCGCAGTTGTACTTGGCGCATAGTATTGTTCTGTACCTCGATTCCAAATATAGGAGCAGTAGTTAATGGCGCTAATTGTTGTAGTGAGTATTCAACTTGACTGGCGTTAGTGCTGGCTTCTATAGCATTAAGTAGATTAACCATATCGGAACTAGTAGTAGTGGCCCCAATTATTTCGAGATCCACGCCAATTGCTTGCGTTAAAGTAGTAGATGCATATGTATTAAATGGCGTGCGGTTTACTGTAATTTTAATAGTTTTAGGAGTTGTAGCGTTATTAATAACTGGAGTATTAAAATTTAAAAATAATGTTGAGGTGGGTACTGGGATTGTTGCTGAATTAGCAACTGAAATGGTGCCAGGGCTCGTGAGTAGAGTATATGTGCCAGCTGAGAAATATCCTGCCCCCCCTGTAACTGCAAAATTAGTAGTGGTAAATGTAGTAGAGGCGCCAGTAAGACTCATATTACCATAATTTAAAATATCACCCATAAAAGCAGTATGATTTGCAATTTGATAAGTTGGAGCCACGTTAACATTCACAGTTTCTGATACTACATTCGTGCCTGTGCCACTAAGTGTTCCAGTTTTAGAAATAGCAGCGGCTATATTTAATGTACCATTGTTTTGTATGGGACCATCAGTACCAGTTACGCCTATTAATTGAGAATTTACATTTACAGTACCACCTGTGGTAATGGTTAACTGTTTAATATCTGAACTAAGATTATTTAAAGTAAGAGATGATGGTGTTGTTGTGCCATCAACGGTTAATAATGATATATTTGATATCGATTGCGATGGAGTAAAATTAGCCCCTTGTGTAATACTTAAGCTACTTGTGCCACCTGTTACTACCGCAAGATCAATGGTTCCTATAACGGAAGCTGCTGCCCCCCGTATTTCTAGAGCAACTTGCTTTACGCCGCTTGTAACTATAGATCCAGTTATTGAGCCAGTATTAAGAATGCTATGAGAATCATTTGGGCTAGCATTTACATTAGTAAGATAAATTGCATATAACCCTGTGCCATTGGTTATGATGCCGTTATTAGTTATATTTGTTGTTACACTGGCATTATTGCTTCTAACTGAATATATAGGGGAACCAGCGCTGTTTGTTCCTGAATACGATAATGTCGCACCTGGGTTAACAATAATGTTATCTGTATTCCCAGCAGTTAATAAACTCATATCTAAAGTGTATGCGAAGCTACTGCCACTAGTTGCCATAGTGCCACTTTGTACTGTAAACGTTTCGCCCCCAGGGATTAATTGATAAGGTGGGTTGGTGCCGGGGTATACTGCTGCTAAAGCTAAATTGCTACACCCAAGCAGTGAGAGCATATATAAACCTATGCGCCACTTAAGTATAAGCTTTTGATTTTTTAGCACCATGTAATCAACCTGACTATAAGTTTGCTATAGATATGTTTAAATTATGGGTTGAGTTTGACGATATGGCAAATATGTTAGAAGAGTGTCTATGATTTCTTAGGGCTAATATCTAAATCAAATTTAAAGCCGACACGCCAAATAACGCCCCTTGATAATTGGACGCCTTGTAAATAACCAGAGACTTTATAACCTAGTTCTCCATAGGCGTATACGCCGGGATTTAATTTATAGTACGCACCTAAGAATTCCGCAAAACCCCATTTGTTAGAATTAGTCGCGGCAGTATCATTTTTAAGTACGTGGGGTTGATACCATGCTGAAAGTTGATTCGTAAGATACCAGCAATCATACTCTGCTAATGGCGTAACTAATAAATCAACGCCATACGAGCTCACACCACCGGTTTTTCCATAACGAAAAAATACACCGATGTACTTTTCTTCCGGGGTATACAGATGTGCTTGTAATTG